>LSQX01380743.1_pt2 | contig 10393 bp, 9 predicted proteins | sample 654561 | NCBI WGS metagenome assembly LSQX01 (sample SAMN04489861, study PRJNA283612) | anaerobic digester metagenome | isolation source: 4 biogas reactors fed with cattle manure at either 37C or 55C with and... | place: Denmark: Kongens Lyngby | collected 2014
GACCTGGGAGGCGGTACTTTTGACATCTCCATTCTTGAGCTTGGAGAAGGTGTTTTTGAAGTGAAATCTACCGACGGGGATACCCATCTCGGAGGTGATGATTTTGATCATGTGATCATTGACTGGCTGGCAGAAGAGTTTCAGAAAGACGAAGGTATTGACCTGAGGCGCGACCCCATGGCTTTACAGCGTCTGAAAGAGGCAGCTGAGAAGGCAAAGATTGAGTTGTCCAGCTCAACGCAGACAGAGATCAATCTGCCATACATTATGCCTGTTGACGGTATCCCAAAACATCTGGTCAGAACGCTCACACGCGCTAAGTTTGAGCAACTTGCTGATTCATTGATAAATGCAACCATTGAGCCTTGTAGCCGTGCACTGAAAAATGCCGGAATGACTCCATCGGATATTGATGAAATTATTCTTGTTGGCGGTTCAACGCGTGTTCCTGCCGTTCAGGAAAAAGTGAAAGAGTTTTTTGGAAAAAATCCGTCAAAAGGAGTGAATCAGGATGAAGTGGTAGCTGTAGGTGCTGCTATTCAGGGCGGTGTGCTCACCGGCGAAGTGAAGGATGTACTGCTGCTTGATGTTACCCCGCTTTCGTTAGGTATTGAAACCATGGGCGGCGTGATGACCCGGTTGATTGAAGCCAATACTACCATCCCGACCAAAAAATCGGAAACTTTTACCACTGCTGCCGACAATCAGCCTTCTGTTGAAATTCATGTTTTACAGGGAGAAAGACCAATCGCTTCCGGAAATAAAACAATCGGCAGGTTCCATTTGGACGGAATTCCGCCATCACCACGGGGCATTCCGCAAATTGAGGTAACTTTTGACATCGACGCAAATGGTATTCTGAATGTGAATGCCAAGGATAAAGCCACCGGAAAGTCACAATCTATCCGCATCGAAGCTTCTTCAGGTTTGTCGGACGAAGAAATCCGGCGAATGAAGCAGGAGGCAGAAGCCAATGCAGAAGCCGACAAGCAGGCAAAGGAAAAAGCCGACAAGATGAATCAGGCTGACAGCCTGATTTTCCAAACCGAAAAGCAACTGAAAGAGTTTGGCGATAAAATTCCTGCCGACAAGAAGAAACCCATTGAGGATGCACTGGCAAAATTGAAAGATGCACATAAGAATCAGGACCTTGCTGCAATAGATTCGGCAATGAACGAATTGAACACGGTATTTTCAGCTGCTTCGCAGGAGATGTACAACGCATCGCAGGCACAGCAGGATCAGCAGCAGGCTCACCATGATGAAGGCAGTGCAGGCGGTCCGAAAGATGACGGCGAAGTTACTGATGTGGACTTTGAAGAAGTGAAATAATCTTCTGAACAGATAATAGTTGAAAATAGACAAATCCGTGCAATAGAATTTATTGTACGGATTTTTTATTTTTGAATAACGATGGACAGAGAGGTTTTTAATTTCTTACTGCCAAATCACGAAATTCTGCCGGCAGAAAGGCGTGTAAAATCTTCGTGTCTTTGATCTTCGTGCTCAGAGTCTTCCTGAAAATCTTGATACTCACTTCTCACTACTCACTACTAATCATCTATTTTCCCTATACCACTTTCCCGTTGAAAATCACTTTGCCGTCGGCGGAGAGCGCTAATTGGTGGGTTACGCTGTCGGGGAGGGGTTCCTGAAAATGTGTTACATACACCCACGTCAGAAGTTTATGGGCAGATAATTTGTCTAAAATTCCCTTGAAATAGGCTTGCTGTTCGTCGTCAAATCCCTGGCATGGTTCATCCAAAATTAGCAAAACCGGATTTTTTACCATAGCCCTTGCTAACAGACACAATCTCTGCATGGTTACCGGTGCCCGGTGCAGCGGTTTGTCCTGAAAAGATGATAACCCCAGCAGGTTAATCCACCGTTTAGCTGTTTCTTCCTGTTCGGCATTCACGTTTCTGAAAACTCCGATAATGTCTGAAAAGCCTGAAGTTACGACTTGCAGAAAACTCAATCCGCCGGGGAAAAACTGATACAGTTCGGGCGACATAAACCCGATTTGCCGTTTAATATCCCAGATGGTTTCGCCCGTTCCTCTTTTTCTGTCGAAAAGAGTAATGTTATTACGATATGCCTGCGGATGATCACCGTTGACCATGCTTAAAAGTGTAGATTTCCCCGAACCGTTCGGTCCCGACAAAATCCAGTGCTCTCCCTGTTTGACCGTCCAGTCGATGTTTTCGAGAACCGGTTTGTTGCCGTAGCCAACAGAGACATTTCTCATCCCGATTATGGTGTCAAACAGCGGAATATTATTGTAACTGGCTGTCAGCCGGTCAATGTTTTCAGGAATTTTCACTTGCGGAGCTTTATCCTGAAAAATGAAATTTTCACGATTGACAATTTCTATTTCCGAAGTTTTTGAAAGTACTGCCACTTTGTTCACAACCGATGGAATTTCGTTTGGAGCACACGCAAAAATCAATGTTATTTCTGAATTTGCAATGGCATGAAAAATTTTGTCAAAGCGTTTTCTTGTGGCAACATCAATGCCTGTGAGCGGATGATTCAGGAGCATCAGCTTTGGATTTTTCAGCAGTTTTGCGGCAATGCGAAGGCGCCGCGACTCGCCGTTTGAGAGCTGAATGAGATGCTTGCCGGTCAGATGCTCTAATTGCAGCAGCTCAGTAACTTTGGCAATATTCCAAAAACCTTTTGGCAGATTGGAGTCAGCAATTTCTTCAAGATATTCGCTCACAGTTGGCGCATTGTCTGCAAAACTTGCGTTGTAGCGCTGCTGATAGAAAAAACTTTGAAGATTCTGGCGGTTGCGGAAATCGTGTTTCACATCCATAAATGCAGTGAGATGATGATATGAAAACAGCGGATTGGGGATATGATTTTCTTTTTGAAAACGATTGAAAAAATCGCGTGTGATTGTTCCGTCTGCTAATGAAATTTTCCCTGCAATTGCCTGCAAAAGCGTACTTTTTCCGCTACCCGAAGGACCGGTGATTGCCACATGATCGCCTGAATAAACAGTCAGCGAAAACCGCCGGATGATTGTCTGTTCACCGCGTTTAACGGAAATATTTTTGCATTCTAAAATTGTTTCTGTCATAAAGAGAACCGTTTTGCAGCTGAAATTTTGCTTTGAAATAGAAAATGGCGGTCTGATATTTTTTAGAATTGGCTGCTGCGGTTGCAAAATTAAGACAATTTCCCCTTCTTTTGCATGAAAAAACGAAGTGAATCTTATATCTTTACACTTATGCAAAAGAGAAGAAATTTACAAATTGCGTTGTTGTTCACGGTCTTGACTGTTCCGTTAACCCTTTTTTCTCAGATGAATCACACCGATTCGGACGGTTTGCGTCAGGGGAAATGGCAGCGAAATTACCCGAACGGACGGTTGATGTATGAAGGTTTTTTCAAAGATAACAGACCGTCAGGAGAGTGGGTTCGCTACCACGAAACCGGACAGGTGAAAGCAAAAATCAGCTATTCCGAAAACTCTGATTCTGCTTATGCCCTGCTGTTTGACGTACATCAGAAAAAAATTGCCGAGGGCTTTTATCTGAATGAAAAGAGAGAGGGGAGATGGATTTTTTATGTCAATAACCGGAAGGTTTCGGAAGAGGAATATTCCGAAGGTATAAAGCACGGAATTTCGCAAACATTTTATGACTCCGGGGAAGTGCTTGATGAAACCGAATGGCGGAACGGAAAGCAGGAAGGGAGCTACCGTGCATTTTTCAAAAACGGGAAGCCCTACATGCAGTGCAAATACAGTAACGGAAAACGAAATGGTTTGTGTCTTTCCTATTTCAGTAACGGGCGGGTGGAAATGGAGGCAGGCTATAAAAACAATTTGCGCCACGGAGCATGGAAATATTCTGATGAAAACGGGAACTATTTATACACTTTGCAATATGCTGAGGGGCAGTTGCTCAATCCGGAAGTACGCGACAGTATAGACAGCATTCAGAACAGCGAACTGGAGAAAACCCGGCATACGCTGCAAGACCCGGAAAAGTTTATGCAGGATCCGTCGCAATATCTGATGCAGATGCAAAAAATCAGATAGATTTCCTGACTTTTCATCAGTTTCTGTTGTATTTTTACATGAGGAATAATTTTAGAACACTGTTCAATGAAAAAGCCGTTAATATTGGTTATTCTGATAGTTTTTTGCGGAGTGTTGACTTCCGTGGCTCAGGACTATTATTGGGTAGCTTTTTCAGATAAGAACAATTCACCCTGGTCGCTTTCCGAACCTGAAAAATATCTTTCTGAGCGCTCCATCCGGCGCAGAATCGAGCAGAATATTGAGATTGACTCGCTTGATCTTCCCGTGAATCCCCTGTATATCAGTCAAACACTTGATATGGGCGCTGAATTTATCCATTCGTCAAAATGGCTGAACGGAATAACAGTCAGGGCAACTTCTCCTGATTTTCTCACGGACGTAAAACAACTGCCCTTTGTCAGGGAAGTAAAACTTTCGAAAAGAACTGCCGTTTTTAAAAGCGCCGTTGCAAAGTTTCAGGAGCCTGATATTCTGCTGAGCATGGAGGGAAAACTTTCGTTAAACTATGGCGAATCATCCTATCAGATTGAGCAGCTGAACACCCAGTTTTTTCATCAGCAAAATTTCAGGGGAGAGGGAATGCAGATTGCCCTTTTGGATGCAGGTTTTTTTAATGTGGACATTTATCCGGCATTTGACAGCCTGTGGGCAAACCATCAGATTTTAGGTGTGAAAAATTTTGTGGATGAGAATAGTGTCTTTGATAATCATTCGCACGGGATGAGCGTACTTTCCGCCATCGGCGGAAATGTTCCGGAAATGCTGTTGGGAACCGCGCCAAAAGCTTCATTTTGGCTCATTCAAACCGAAGACGCCAAAACTGAGTTTATCATTGAAGAGGACAACTGGATTGCCGGAGCCGAGTTTGCAGACAGTGTCGGGGTGGATATTATCAATTCATCGCTCGGGTATTACATGTTTGACGACCCCGCTATGAACCATTCCTATTCCGATATGGACGGCAACACAACGCGGATTACTCGCGGCGCAAACATTGCCGCTTCGCGCGGAATTCTGGTTTTTGCAAGTGCCGGAAACGAAGGGAACAATCAGTGGAAACACATCATTGCTCCGTCTGACGGCGACAGTGTTATCGGTGTGGGCGCCGTGAACAGGGATGGGCGACCTGCCGCTTTTACGTCGCACGGACCGGCAGCAGACGGGAAGGTTAAGCCCAATGTGTCGGCTATTGGCTGGAATACGGTTATTGTTCGGGGAAACGGCGATGTGGTTATGGGTAACGGAACTTCCTATTCTTCGCCGGTGATGGCAGGCGCTGCAGCCTGCCTCTGGCAGGCAAACCCGGAGGCGTCAGCGCATCATGTGAAGCAGGCTATTGAACAGAGCGCCCATCTTTTCGACAAACCGGACTCGTTGGTTGGATACGGGATTCCCGACCTGAAAATTGCTGATCTGATTTTGAAAAATACTTTTGTGGATAAGCTGAAAAACAGGGACACCTGGCAAATTTATCCCAATCCTGCAAAGGATTATATCGTTTTGCAGAAAAACGAAAAGGTAACTTCGTCAAAAGTGCAAATCGGGTTTTACTCAACCGATGGCAGGTTGCTTCGCAAAGAGGAGACACCGGATGCCGTGAAAATTTTACTTCAAAATCTTCATACATTACCGCCCGGTATTGTTATTTTGCAAATCGTTACCGATGACGCAACGGATGCGGTAAAAATCGCAATAAATTTGAATTGATTCATGGAACGAAAGCTGACATTATTCAGGTTAAACCAGTGGATTCAGGAAGCGCTGAAGAGCGCTATTCCTGCATCGGTTTGGGTTATTGCAGAAATCAGCGAGCTGAAGGAAAACCGAAGCGGGCACTGCTATCTGGAACTGATTGAAAAAGAGGACAATGAAATTATTGCGCGGGCACGGGCAACAATCTGGTCTTATACCTACCGCATTTTAAAACCCTATTTTGAAACCAGCGCCGGGCAGGCATTCGGACACGGAATCAAAGTTTTGGTACAGGTTTCCGTGGAGTTTCACCCGGCTTACGGTATGAGCCTGAACATTAAGGATATTGACCCTGCCTACACCATTGGCGACATGGCTCTCCAGCGAAAGGAAATTATTGACAGACTGAAAACGGACGGGGTTTTTGATATGAACAAGGAACTGGAACTTCCTCTTGTTCCGCAAAAAATTGCAGTAATCTCCTCAAAAACAGCTGCCGGTTATCAGGATTTTATAAATCAGCTTGAAAATAATTCTGACGGAATTAAGTTTTACACCCATCTTTTTGAAGCATACATGCAGGGGAGCGAAACGGTTCCTTCAATAATTGCGGCGTTGGATCGGATTTTTGAACATGAGGCTTTTTTTGATGCGGTGGCAATTATCAGAGGCGGTGGCGCCACTGCCGATCTCAGCAGCTTTGATAGCTATGAACTTGCCTTTCATGTCACACAGTTTCCACTTCCTGTGATAACGGGTATCGGTCACGAAAAGGATGACACCATCATTGATTTGGTGGCGCATACCCGTATGAAAACGCCAACTGCCGTAGCCGAATTTTTTATCAGCGGAGCACAGCGATTTTATGAGCGTTTAACCACGCTCGAAGAGGGATTGCTACAGCTGACCCGGCAAACCATTGAATCAAAACAGGAACAGCTTGAGGAGTTTGCAGATATTCTTTACCGGAGTGTGAAGCATTTTGTGGCTGATAAAAACACGCAGCTTGTCAGGCAGGGAAACACTCTTCAGCGAAATGTCAGCAGGTTTGTGTTTAGTAAAAGCCATGAGCTGAACAGTTTAACGCATAATCTGAATGCTGCATATTCAGTCCGGAGGGTGAAGAGCAAAAACAGGCTTGAAAAATATAGCAGAATACTGAGGCGCACAACGCGGGAATCTATTCTGAAAGAGCAGGCAGAACTGAATCATATAAAAGAGACGGTGAAGCACCGGACGGTGCGGCTGCTTGCAAAGGAGCAGGAACGAATTTCGCGAAATGAAAATTCAATCCGGTTGCTAAATCCGCAGAATATTCTGAACCGTGGCTACACCTTAACCTACAAAGAGGGCAGCATTGTGAAATCGGCTGCATTGCTCAGCAAAAACGATGAGATTGAAACACGGTTTGCAGACGGAAAAGTAAAAAGTAAAATTTCAAAATAATCATAAAATGGCAACGAAAAAGGTGACTTATAATGAAGCAATTGCTGAAATTGAGGAGATTCTTCTGAAAATTGAAAATGAAGAATTGGATGTGGATGAACTGGCTGAGAAGGTGAAGCGGGTTTCCACACTGTTGAAAACATGCAAGGATATGCTGCTCAAAACCAACGAGCAGGTTGAGCAGATTTTAAAAGAGATGGAAGAGTAAAAAAATGATTATGACTTTAAAAGAGATAGCAAAAACCATTGATCACGCTGTTTTAAAGCCTGATTTTACAGATGCCGACCTGGAACAACACGCAAAAATGTGCATGGAATCCGGTGTGTTCAGTATGTGTGTGAAACCGTGCGACATCAAAGCTGCAAAAAAGCTTCTTGCAGGAAATGATGTGAAAGTCTCCTGTGTGTTGAGTTTTCCACATGGGGCGGATGCAACTCCGGTAAAGGTTTTTCAGGCAAAACAGGCAATTGAAGACGGCGCCGATGAAATTGACATGGTGATGAACATCGGGAAATTTCTAAGTGGAAATTACGACTATGTATTGGAGGATATTAAAGCAGTTGCAGATATTGCACACAGGCACGGCGTTCTGCTGAAAGTAATTCAGGAGAGCGGTTTCCTGACGCTTGAGCAGGTTGCAAAAGCGTGTGAATTATCTTATGAAGCCGGCGCTGATTTCGTGAAAACATCGACGGGCTTCGGACCGGGAAAAGCAACACCCGAAGTGATTGACGTCATGGTGAAAACGGTTGGCGGCAAAATGGGTGTGAAAGCATCAGGCGGAATTCGCACTGCGGAAGATGCAGCCGCATTTTTGAAGCAGGGAGCCACGCGGCTCGGCATCGGTTCCACAGAAGCAGTTTTAAAAGGTGCAACTGCAAAAGAAGGTTATTAAAAGGAAAAGCAGCATATTTGCACTTTCAGAAAACCAAAATTCAGATGTATTTTTTAAACGGAAGTCGTATTTTTATTTTTTCAGAAAGAGAATATCCATCAGTTGACGAACAGATATACAGTCATTTAGAGCAGTTAGAAAATATTCCCCGGGATAAACGGGTTTACAAGCTAAATTTTTTTGCAGATACAAAATCAAAAGAAGAGTATCAGCAGTTGAAAGACAAGTTGCAGCAGCTTGTGGCAGCGTCTGTTCAAACTCCTGTAGTTTGCGAGCTGATTGCGCAACCGCCGTTAAATACCGGAATTATTACCGAAGCTTTCACTTTTGATGCTTCCCTTTGGGAGGCGGAGTTTTTGCCGGAAGAAAAAGGTTCGGCGATGCTTTTCAGAAGAGACGGGGCAAAAGTTTTAATCGGAAACTCCCGGTCGGATAGTTTTCCTGCCTGCCGGGAAAATTCGGTTTCTGCTTTTGAGACATTCGCCGGTTTGTTGAAAAAAGCCGGTTTGCCTTTGCACTCCGTTGTCCGACAGTGGAATTACATTGAAAATATTACCGGATTTGACGACAGGGATCAGCGCTACCAGCAGTTCAACAATGTTCGCTCTGCGGTTTATGTAAACCACTTCGGCAGGAATGGTTTTCCTGCGGCAACGGGTATCGGAATGAACAGGGGAGGAGTTATTATTGAATTTGTTGCCGTGGATATTCCGGGGGCTGTCAGCCTGCCCATTGATAACCCGGAGCAGATTTCAGCCCATTGTTACAGTGGAAAAGTTCTGGAAGGCGGGCATTCCGCACTAAAAGCAACACCGAAATTTGAGCGCGCCCGCTTTTTTGAGTGCTTTGGGCAAAAGCAGATTTTTATTTCGGGAACGGCTTCTATTCGTGGTGAAAACACGGTAGCCCTTGATGATCCAGCCAAACAGACTGAAATTACCATTCAGAACATGCAGCAGCTCTATTCCCCAAAATCCCTGAAAACGGTAACATCCGATTCGCTCCATCCGGCTTACGGACATGCACGGGTTTATGTAAAAAACCGGGATGACTATTCAGCCATCAAAAAAGTATTTGAAGGCTACTACGGGCAATTGCCCGTAGTTTATATTCTTGCCGACATCTGCCGCGACGATTTATTGGTAGAAATCGAAGGAGAAGCAATTTTAGAATAGCGGCTAAATTGCTGTTTTTCAGCTTTTAAACTCCCCGTGCGTTTCTGTCCAACTGCTCTTCTTCCGAGAAATCATTATCGGAAACGTGCCCCGGCAACGGAAGAATGCGCTCATGGATTGCATCGACAATCCATTCCGGCTGCGGGAAAAAATTATCTTCCAACTCGTGTGCCGGCGTAATCCAGTTTCGCGAACCAACCACCACCGGCGGGGCATCTAAGTAGTCAAATGCCAGTTCAGTGATGTTGGAAGCCATATCGCGCATGAAGGAGCCGCGCCCCGTAGCATCGCCGGTGATAACGATACGTCCCGTTTTTTTGATCGATTCGATAACCGGCTCGTAATTGAACGGAACCAGTGAGCGGGCATCAATCACTTCGGCTGAAATATTGTACTTTTCTTCTAAAATTTTTGCGGCATCTAATGCACGGTAAAGCGTTGCGCCAATGCTGACGATGGTAACGTCCGTCCCTTCCTTTTTTATGTCGGGTTCGCCCAACGGAATTTCATAATACCCTTCCGGAACACCCCCTTCGTGAAACATTTCGCCAATATCGTAAATGCGCTGGCTTTCAAAGAAAATCACCGGATCAGTTCCTTGCAGCGCGCTGTTCATCAGTCCTTTGGCATCGTAAGGCGTTGCCGGGAACACCACCTTAAGCCCGGGAATATGAGCAGGTAGCGCTGTCCAGTCCTGCGAATGTTGTGCTCCATATTTTGAACCCACGGAAACCCGGAGAACCACAGGCATTTTCAGTACATTCCCACTCATTGCCTGCCACTTTGGTAGCTGATTGAAAACTTCGTCGCCTGCGCGACCTAAAAAATCGCAGTACATGATTTCGGGAATTACCCTGCCGCCGCACATCGCATATCCGATAGCAGTGCCCACAATGGCGCCTTCCGAAATGGGCGAATTGAACAAACGGTGATAGGGCAGCGCTTCGGTGAGACCGCGGTAAACGGCAAATGCGCCGCCCCAGTCGCGATTTTCCTCACCATAGGCAATCAGCGTGGGGTCTTTGTAAAAGCGATCAATAATCGATTCAAAAATTGCATCGCGAAGTGCATAAGTCTTGATTTTGGAGTGCGGTTTTCCGTTTTCGTCAAACATGAACCGCTCTTTTTTT
>LSQX01197176.1_pt2 | contig 10392 bp, 10 predicted proteins | sample 654561 | NCBI WGS metagenome assembly LSQX01 (sample SAMN04489861, study PRJNA283612) | anaerobic digester metagenome | isolation source: 4 biogas reactors fed with cattle manure at either 37C or 55C with and... | place: Denmark: Kongens Lyngby | collected 2014
ACCAGATTACAGCCTACTAGAAGGAGAGCGACGAGCAGGATCAGTATTTTTTTCATGATGCCTCCTGGCTTTTACATAGGCTCATTATAACAAAGCACGGGCAACTTACCAACCTACATGGCCGTCGGATCCTGCACGATGCCGATAAACAAAACGACACCGTCATGGCTTTCAAGAAGATATAGGAAAGGTCGATCAAGTGTGAAGTCGATCACCTCAGCAGGTGGTGCCGCCGTCGGATCAACACTGATGATGGTCACGGCGGCAGCCTCGACACCTTCTTCATTGAGATCGATAAACGACTTTTGAATGACGCCCGAGACGAGGGTGGGAATCTCAGAAATCCCAGGGAACTCAGCATCGTCGCGGAATGCTTTCTCCATCCCCAGAGATTTCAACCGATCAACCAAATCCATCGATGCGCTGTAGGTGAACTTCGGCAGTGACCATTTTACTTCACTGTAATTCATGTCCTTCTTCAGAGTCTCTAAAAAACCTTCCTTTTTTAAAAGATCCTGAGGAGTCATTCCTTCACTTGGAAGGACAAAGGTCATTTTATAGTGGTTTCCGAGGCGAAGAGAGGCAGCTTCAAAGGTATCCGCTTTTAAATAACTGGAGCCGGTCTGCTGATGCATGAAGGGTGCTTGCACATCGCCATTTAGGGTGTGAAAGACGGAAGACTCCGTAGCATCCTCGGAAAATTTGGAGATCCAAGGAAGGTTAGCATAGAGAGTGTTGATCAACACAAGCACTGCCTCACTGTCTTCTGAGGGTGCATAGGCATCTTTGATCTTGTCTGCCGTGTTTTGTTCAATAAACGCATTGATGCGCTCCACACTGCTTTTTTCTTTGAGAGGTAAGGACTCACTCATGGCATGAAAGTCCTGGCGGAGTCGCTCGGCGAAAGACTCTTTCATGGGGAAGCTCTCTTCGCTAAATAAGGCGTTGGCGAGGAGCACCTTGCCCTCTTCGTCGTTGACAGCGAGATTAGCTATCAGGCTTTTCATCAGAGAAGTGACATCGTCGACGTCCGCTCCAGTTAAGCCCATCGTCTCGAGAATTTCATCTTTTGTCTGTCCATCAGCTCCTTGCACAAGCATGGATAGAGCGATCTGGAGACTGATAGGGGAATAGTTTTCATTTTTAAGTGAGTCGCCAAATATTTCAGATGCGCTCCTCTGCGCAAATTGTCTCAGAGCGTTTAGATGTTCTTCATTTACTGGCTCTGCTGGTTCCTCCGACGGTGTCTGTGGAGGTAGCGGAACAGGTTCCGGTTCCGGTTCTGGCACAGCCGTTGTACAGCCGACCAAAAGCCCCAGCAGGATAAGAAGGATCAGTGTTTTTTTCATAAAAAATCTCCTTTCACTCAGTATACAATCGTAGCGGGCACAACGTCCGATATGAAGAAAAAAAGCTTTGTGTTAGAATAGAGCCATGAATAAAAACAAAAGAAGGAGTAGACTATGGGCGGCGCTTTACATTCTGCTGCTTTTTCAGATCATTGTACTTAAAAAGGTTCCGTTCTGGGACCTTCGTTGGCTACAAGGATGGAGATTTGAAGGCTGGGATGAGTCCCATTTAGAACTGTTTTTTACGATCGATAACTTTTTTTATGCAGTGCTGCATGGAAATATGTCCTGGACATATTTTCTGTTAAATATTGTCGGCAATGTCCTGCTGTTTGTTCCTCTGGGGTATCTCCTCAGAAGAAGTACGAATGGAAAAATTATTGCCGTTTTGGCGATAGGCGTACCTGTGATTTTATTGTTTGAAACCGTTCAGCTTTTCAGTGGACTCGGCGTCTTTGATGTTGACGACATACTACTCAACGTCATCGGCATTGTCACAGGGTATTTATTTGCAGCAGGCGGAGGGAGAAGATGAAGTACAGAACATTTGGAAAGACCGGAAAAAAAGTCTCAGCTCTTGGCTTTGGCATGATGCGACTGCCTCTACTACAGGAAGGCGAACCGTCTAGCATTGATAAAAAACAAGCGCTGAGGATGGTGGAAGAAGCCCTTGCAGGAGGTGTGAATTACTTTGATACAGCGTGGCCGTATCACGGTGGATTCAGCGAAACGTTTGTCGGCGAGGCTTTAAAAGGCAACCATGATGTCTATATAGCCGACAAGGCCCCTGTTTGGGAGATCAATTCTCATGAAGATTTTGAGCGCGTTCTCGATGAACAGCTGCGAAAACTTCAGCGTGATCACATTGATTTCTATCTGCTCCATGCCCTCAGTCAGGAACGTTGGGACAATGTGAAGAAAATCAACCTCCTAGAGGCGGTGGAGAGAGCAAAGCAAGCCGGCAAGATCGGTCACATAGGATTCTCTTTTCACGACAAAAAAGAAGTGTTTTTAGATATTCTCCATCACTTTTCATGGGATTTTTGCCAGGTGCAGATGAACTATGTGGACGTCGACTACCAGGCGACGCTTGATGGAGTACGCCAAGCCGGTGCAAAAGGAATGGGTGTGGTGATCATGGAACCCCTTCGAGGAGGAAAGCTTGCGACACCACCACAGCGAGTCCTCGATGTACTCGGGGGAGATAGAAGCCCTGTACAGTGGGCGCTTGATTTTCTCTGGAGTCAGCCGGAAGTAAGCCTTCTGCTGAGTGGCATGAGCCATATGGATCACGTGAAAGACAACGTGAAGTATGCTTCGGAGTCTTCGGTGGGGAAATTAAGTGAGAAAGAGATGGCCACGTTGGAAGAAGCAAGTCATATCTACCAGAGGATGTCCAAGGTTCCCTGTACGCACTGCGACTACTGTATGCCGTGTCCCTTTGGCCTTGACATCCCCGAAATTTTTGAGATCTATAACGCAACCGCTCTTGAGTCTAAAGAAAAGATGAAAGAGCGTTACGAGAAGTTAGAAAAAAGAGCCTCCGACTGCACGGAATGTGGCGCATGCTTCCCGCAATGCCCGCAATTCATCCCGATCCCGGAGGACATGAAACAGATCACTGACTATTTTGAGAAAGAGGCATAATTTGGCAAACGAGCGTATGATGCGCCGAGTAGCCTACATTGCCATTACTTTTTTAGTGGCGATGGGATGGCTTCAAGGGCTGTTTTATTTCATTCCCTTCTCTCCCACGTATCTCATGTGGGGGACGTTGGCTTTGCTGGCACTCGTGGGAGGTCTGTGGAAAACGGCGCGACTTCCTTATAAATTGCCATTATTCTTTTTGCTCAGCCAGGTGTTTTTCTGGGAGCTGAGCTCCATGTTAAAGCTGTCAAAGCTTGCCACAAGCGCCGTGCATCTAGTCTTTTTGATTCTCCTCCTGCTGATCTTGGCAGGGAAGCGCGCTGTGCACCTCTGTTGTCCGGGAAGGCTCTCTGATCGCGTCCACGCGACCCGACGTTGGCCGGGGACACTGGGCAAACTTCGCTGGACAAAGCTCTCGCTGATAGGGGCTGTTGTTCTGTATCTTGGAATGAGCCTAGCTATTTATCTCAGTCGTGGCAATTGGGGCATCTACGGCACAAAAGATCCGTTCCTTCTAGCGGACGGCATTCTCAGTGCGTTGACGATTCTGTTTTATCATTTTGTGGGCCCAATGCTTCTGGTGGAACCCAGACTCGACGACGAGAGCACGAGGATTCTTCTTGTCCTCTTTTATGCCTTCCCGCTTTCGGGATTGTTTACAGGAATCCTCTCTATTGTCTATGCTTGGTTTGTCGTAAAAAGTCTGCAGGAGACCAGAGGTCTTCTTGCTGCCATTGTTTTGACACTGGGGCATGCCATGGGGATCCTATTCCCGCTACAGGGATTTTTGATGTAATGCAAGAGGAAAAAAGCACCGCAGGACAAAAACCTGCGGTGTTTTGTTGTTTGTGAGGTTTTTCATCTGTTGCATTCACAGCGCAGATCGAAGGGGGATCTCACGCTGAGGCGAAAAGCACGTAGAGCAAGTAACATGCTCTGATCTTTCTAGAAGAAAAAAACCGTTGACGCATGCAGCGTTCAACGGTTCTTTCGCAAGAAGTCAGAGAGAATTTACTGAATATCATCTAGAAACAGGATCATAGTCAATTCGTCGATGACATTTCCTTTTTCGTGGGCTCTGCCCATCACAAGGTAGCGGACTCCGTTTGCGTCATAGGTGGCGTATCCGCCGCCGTCATCAAGGAGTTCTTTTTCAAGCGCGTCATCCGGAATCACCTTAAGAGATTCCTCTACGTCGCCGCCGAGAACAATGCCAAGGGGCGTGATGGCCGGCATCGTGTATTCAGCATACAGTTTTGGCGGTGGTTGGCTGCTGAAGGGAATCCGAAACAGGTGATCTTCCATCAGACTGTAGTTTTTTCTGAGGAGTTGTACTCGCATGCCGGTCACGACACCATCTTGAACATTGATGGATTCGTCGGTGAGATTGTGTATGCGAACAGCCACCGCTAGATTGTCAAATCCACGAGGGGTGCCTACATAGGTGATCTCTTCTCCCGGTGCGAGTGTCACTTGATCACTATCCGTGTTGTCTTCTGAATTAATAGGTGCATGGACAAGCTGTAACGCCTCTTTTACTTCTCGCAGAGGAGTGTAAAAGTGCAGATGGTATCCGCCGATATTGAAAAATGACTCTTCATTTAGTTCCTTTGAGAAATCTTTTGATCCTTGATGTGCTGCCACAACATATTCAGGTTCTTCAAAGCTCTGAAGCAAAAACGAGCTGATGGTGTCACTATAGACGAAGATCGAAAGACTCTTATCTCCGGAAATATAGGCATATTTTTTCTCGAAATCACCTTCTTCTACAACATCCGGTTCCCCGTAGAGTTCTTTCATCCGCTCGACCGTGTCATAGATCGTCAATCCCTTTGGAAAAATATAGGTGTTTTCGCCAAATGTGGATAAGTCTTCCGGCATGATCATCAGAAGAGTGGAATCAGCTTGGACGGAGACGACGATGGCATCTTCAATGTTTACTTCTTTATCGCGCGAGGGATTGAGAACGCTCAACTCCATTAGGTTGAAGTACCCGCCGGATGATTCTCGATATTCTTGCGTTGTCAATCCGACGTCCATTCGGACACCGGGAGGAACGGTCTTCACATTCTCTCCTGCGGTGAAGATATAATCTCCTCCAATCTGTGAAAGAGGTTTCCCGAACCAGTCCTGGATTTCGCTTCCGATTGAAAACTGCATGGAATCCCAATTTTCAGGGAGTCCTTCCGGAGGGACATTTCGGACGCCTTATTCGTTCCTGCCTTCCATGTCCATAGTCGGCGGGGCTTCGGACACCGTCTGCTCCGAAGGGGTCTCCACCACAGGGGTTTGTGCGGGAGCTGGCGCATCGGTGCCCGGTGTTTTTGCACAGGAGACAACGAGAAGGGCTACTAGCATGATGGCAAGAAGCAAGTTTCGTCGATTCATTTGTTCATTCCTTTCTGTGTGTAAGTCATAGTGACGATCCAATCGAAACTGTGCGCGGGCGCAGAGGGTTTAACAATCCGACCGTTTCATAACTCGGTGTAATCATACCCGCAAAACAGATGTATAGTTAACTAAGATGACGATTGGATCATCAAACATTTATTGATCGTTTTCACAGCTTCAATAGATGTCTTATTTCTTTCGCTGCTGAAGTGCCTGTTCCACTCGGCGCAAGCCTTCTTCCAGACGTGCCCTTGGGGTCGCAATATTCCAGCGCATGAACCCTACGCCCTCTTTGCCAAACATCTCTCCGCAGTTCAGAAACACATTGGCGTCTTGGAGAAAGAAGCGTCGGAGCTCTTCTTGCGTCAAGCCCATCTCTCTACAGTCTAGCCAAATAAGAAAGGTTGACTCGGGTTCAATGATGCGCATGGGGAAGAGGCGCTCTTTTACAAACTCTTTCATATAATCGATATTGCCCTGAATGTAGGCCATCATATCCTGGTACCATTCTTCGCATTCGCTAAAAGCCGCAATATTAGCGACCATGCCAAAGATCTGCGAGAGGGGAATCTCCAGCTCGCTCTCCAGATCAAGATAGGCTTTCTTCTCTTCTGCATGGCGTGTGTAAATATATGCGGAGTGCAGAGCGGCAAGGTTAAATGTCTTGCCGGAAGAGTAGAAGCTCGTCGTGATTCTTTCTGCTTTGGGACTGAGCGTATGCAGTGGAATGTGTTTTCCTTTGTGAATCAAATCCGAGTGAATTTCATCACTGAGGATGTGTACTCCGTAGGCGTCGCAGATGTCTACCAGCTGCGTCAGCTCGTCTTTTGTCCACACCCGCCCAACCGGATTGTGAGGTGAGCAGAAGATCAGATATTTGGCTTTCTCTTTTTTGATCTTTTCCTCTAAATCCTCAAAATCCATCTCATATCTTCCGTCTTGTAGTACCAGCGGGTTGTCGATTCTTCTCAGTCGCAATTGGCGGATGATGGAATAAAAAGGAAAGTAGACAGGAGGCTGGACGATCACACCGTCTCCCTCTTTTGCTTCTAGCGCGAGGATGTGCTGGAGAGCCTGTACGACATTTTGGGCAGGGGCTAAACGTTCGGGATCCATCGCCACACCGTGTCTTTTGGTGTGCCACTGAGCAAAGGAGGTAAAGAACGCAGGGTCAATGGATGTGTAGCCGAAGTAAGGATGGGAAGCTCTCTTTTGAATAGCTTCAATAATAGGATCAGCTACCGGAAGATCCATATCCGCTACCCAAAAAGGCAGCGTGTCACGGTTTCCCTTCTGATGTGCCACTTCGTACTTTATGCTAAAAAAAGGTGTTCTATCAGTTAGTTGGTCAAAAGAGCTCATGTTCCCTCCTTGGTTTTGTCTGAATGGTTTCTTGTGCCGAATATATCACATGGTGGACGGTATTTACACCGGGGATAACACTGGGTTTAGAGGAAAAGATCTACAGGAGTTGATCTATTTTCTGCTTGAGTATTTCCCATTGTCTCATTCAGGTTCCATTGTAACACTCACGTGCTATAATAGCTCAAGGAGGATGAAAAACATGAGATATGAATTCACTGCTGAAGCGGATGCTATTTTACGACCGGTGTTCGATAAAGAAAAGGTAAAAAAGGGTACGCTGCGACTGGAACCGGGCGCAGACCGACTGACCCTTCTTGTGGGGCTGGGAGAAAAGGAAAAATTGAACTCAGCCACGGTGCGAGAAGTGTTCTTCGCCATCCCCGGTGAGCTCTGTAAATATGAAGTCGATAAGGCGCTGTTGGAAGGCCTAGAAGATCCGGCTTTGATTGCGGCTGCCTTTGAAGGGCTGTGGATGGGCAACTATGTCTTTTCACGCTATAAAAAAGATGAATTGGCGGACAAACGCCTGAAGGTATTAGCCGTGCAGGAAGTGGAGGGGTTGAAAGAACGCCTAGAGGAGAGCGAGGGGTTGATGGAGTCAGCAGACTTCACAAGGTATCTCGTCAACTCACGCGCGATCGATCTGTATCCTGAAACGCTGGCACAGCTGGCAAAAGAAGAACTGGAACCGCTAGGTGTAGAGGTCGAAATCTTAGGAAGGGACAAAGCCGAAGAGCTTGGTCTCAAGGCCTTTCTAGCCGTGGCGGAGGGTAGCGACAAAGAACCACAAGTCATTGTCGCGAAGTATACAGGTGCAGGCGACGCGCCATACGGAGCGCTGATAGGAAAGGGATTGACATACGACTCCGGCGGATATGACATCAAACCGGGTTCAGGTATGTTCACCATGTTCGGAGACATGGCAGGAGCTGCCACGGTATTAGGTGCGATCCGAGCGGTCGCTGCCTCCAAACTGGAGAAAAACGTCGTAGCTGTCGTGTTGGCATGTGAGAATATGGTCGATGGCTCCGCTTATAAAAATGGAGACATTATCTCCTCTCATCTTGGCAAGACGATTGAGATCGAGAGCACGGATGCCGAAGGTCGTCTGACATTGGCAGATGCTCTCAGTTATACAGAAGAAGCGTTCGCTCCTTCGTACATGATCGATGTTGCAACACTCACAGGAGCCGTGGTTGTCGCCCTGGGAGATGTTGCGGCTGGAGCGGTCACAAATAATGAAGAGCTGATGAAAGACGTTCTTGCAGCGGCAGATCAGGCGGATGAACTGATCTGGGAGTTCCCTGCTTATGAAGCATACAAAGAGCAGTATAAGTCGAAGTTTGCCGACCTGAAAAATACCGGAGGCAGAGGAGCAGGAACCATTACAGCCGGACTCTTCCTCGGAGAATTTGTCAAAGACACCCCGTGGGTGCACCTCGATGTGGCGGGCGTGACGTATCGAAGCGATAAAGCCAAGCCGCCATACCCGATGGGAGCCTCCGGATTCGGTGTCCATGCGCTATATCGATTAGTAAAGAACAGGGAATAAACCATGGTTTCGAATAACTTCAAGACGGTCCTGTATCATGTGCTGTGGTACTTTCTCATCCTATCCGTCTTCCTTTTTGACAATATGCGCTCCATCTTTCAAGGGCTCGTGACCGATCCCGCGCGCCAGCTCATGGTGCTTGGCATTGCTACGGTCATCTTTAGCACCCTGTTTGCCATCTTGTTTTTACGAGGGCAGGGTTCGTTTATGGCCAATTTCAACTCCATTGCGAGCCTGGTGATTATGAACATTCTCCTCTCTCTGGGAATTGCCGTCGGAGTTCTCTTTCAAAAATTTGATCTCCCTGCAGCAGGGATGGGGATATTGCTCCTGCTTTTACAGCTGGTGATGGTCATGGGAGTGCTCAGCGCAAAGAGAAGAAGCTGAGATACCGACCGAAGCGACAGAGCGCCTGGACTCTTTATGTCTCAGGCGCTTTTTTCATACAACAAGAGCTTGAATCATTCCTAAGAAAATATGATGAACACAGTGATGAATGCACATCTTCTCAAATGTCAGAGTCCTCTCCTCGAATATCTGTCACATCACTTTACATCAGGGGTATAAGGTGTATAATTCCTAGTATAATAGTAGGATATGAAAAGATAGAAAGGAAATGTCCATGGACTGGAAGTATACACTGCCAGATGTCAGCTGCGCCGCCTGTGTAAACCGAGTGGAAAAAGTGCTCGGTGACATGCCGGGTGTGGAGAGTGCGCAGGTGAATCTGCTGACAAAGGAGCTCCGTGTCACAGCGGATGAAGAAGAGGTCAGCGCTTCGGCGCTTGAAGAAAAGCTTCGAAGCATCGGCTACCCTGGAGTAAAGAAAGATGATCAGATCAGCGCGGTGCTAAAGATCGAAGGCATGTACTGTGCCGCTTGTTCTGCTCGCATCACCAAAGTGTTGGAGAGGCTTCCTGGGGTGGAGAGTGCGCAGGTGAACAATCTCACCGGGCAGGCAAAGGTCCTTTACGACCCTGCGCTTGTGGGAAGAAGAGAATTCCGCGAAGTCATTGAAAAAGCCGGATATACGCTCCTAGATGAAGAAAAGCCGGTGGAGAAGGAAGCGCCACTGTTATCGGGAGAATTGCTTCTTGCGATCATCTTTACCGCTATTTTGTTGGTTGTCGCCATGGGGCCGATGGTGGGGATGCCGTTTCCTGAAATGCCTCCGCTAGCCTATGCACTGCTGCAATTGGCGCTGACAGTGCCCGTTGTCTATGTGGGCCGCCGCTACTATGTAGTGGGTTTGCGCTCGCTCTTTCAGGGCGCGCCGAATATGGACTCTCTGATCGCTTTGGGTACCGGCGCTGCTATTATCTATAGTCTCTACGCCATATTCATGATCGCGCAGGGACATGCGCACTTTGCGCATCAACTGTATTTTGAGAGCGCCGCCACAATCATTACTCTTATCAAGCTCGGCAAGACGCTTGAGGAGATCAGTAAAAAACGCACCGGCGCTTCGATTGAAAAACTGATGGATCTCACACCTCAGCAGGCGACCCTTCTTGTTGATGGGGAGGAAAAACTCATCCCCGCTGAAGAGATTCGAAGAGGAGATATTCTTCTCGTGCGTCCCGGGGAATCAATTGCTGTCGATGGCGTCATTTCCTCCGGCGTCAGTTCCATTGATGAAGCCATGCTCACCGGTGAAAGCCTTCCAGCTGAAAAGGTAGAAGGCGATTCGGTCTTTGCCGGCACCATCAATCTCACCGGAAGCTTTGAGATGGAAGCGAGGGGGGTGGGAGAGGAGATGATGCTCACCAAGATCATTCGGATTGTCGAAGAGGCTCAGCTCGATAAAGCGCCGATTGCGCGTCTAGCCGACATAATCAGCGGTGTCTTTGTCCCGATTGTCATCGCCATCGCCGTAGGAAGCGCGCTTCTCTGGGGCATTTTGGGAAAAGATTTGACATTCTCTCTTACGATCTTGATCTCTGTACTCGTCATTGCCTGTCCCTGTGCGCTGGGCCTTGCCACACCGACAGCCATTATGGTCGGAACCGGTAGGGCTGCGCAAAAAGGCATACTGATTAAAAGCGGGACAGCCCTTGAAAGAGCAAAAGAAATTGACATCATCGTTCT
>LSQX01243824.1_pt2 | contig 10392 bp, 6 predicted proteins | sample 654561 | NCBI WGS metagenome assembly LSQX01 (sample SAMN04489861, study PRJNA283612) | anaerobic digester metagenome | isolation source: 4 biogas reactors fed with cattle manure at either 37C or 55C with and... | place: Denmark: Kongens Lyngby | collected 2014
TCCGATAGAGCCTGTTATGCCAATCGTAACATTATTTTGCATCATGCCAGTTTTCCCCAACATGCACATCTGCTACTAACGGAACTTTCAGCTTTGCCGCGTTTTGCATACAATCCGAAAGCAAGCGCTTTACAATTTCTACTTCGTCTTTAGGTGTATCGATAATCAACTCGTCGTGAACCTGCAAGATTAGCTTTGCCTTGAGATTGTTTTTCTTCAATGCATCATAAACCCTAACCATGGCAAGTTTAATTATATCAGCCGCAGAGCCTTGAACGGGCATATTCTTTGCAACCCTCTCGCCGAATGAGCGTGTATTATAGTTAGAAGATTTCAGCTCAAACATAGCCCTTCTGCGACCAAAAAGCGTTATAGCATAGCCCTGCTTTTGCGCCATACCAACGCTATCGTTCATGTAATTGGCAATGCCCTTATACTTTTCAAAATACGAATTTATGTACATTGAAGCCTTTGCCCTTGAAATGTTTAGGTTCTTTGCCAAGCCAAAGTCGCTTATGCCGTAAACTATTCCAAAGTTCACCGCCTTTGCATCTTGCCTTTGTTCTGCCTTTACGCTGTCAATGGGAACTCCTGCAATCTCGGCAGCCGTAATAGTATGAATATCTAACTGGTTGATAAACGCATTTATCATGGTTTCATCATCGCTCATGTGCGCTAAAACTCGCAATTCTATTTGCGAATAGTCGGCATCAAGCAACAAATTCCCCTCTGATGCCACAAATGCTCGCCTTATCTCTCTGCCAAGCTCTGTTCTAATCGGAATGTTCTGCAAGTTTGGCTCGGTTGATGAAATCCTGCCCGTTGCAGTAATCGCTTGATTGAACGTTGTATGAACCCTGCCAGTTTGCGAGTTAATCTGTTGCAAAAGTCCGTCAACAAATGTGCTTTTCAACTTAGAAATAAAGCGATACTCAATTACCAAGGGGACTATCTCGTGTTGGTCGGCTAAATTCTCTAAAATATCCGCAGAGGTGGAAAATCCTTGAGTATTCTTTTTACCCGGCGGTAGCTTTAGCTTTTCAAACAACACAACACCCAGCTGTTTAGGCGATAGAATATTAAATTCCTCACCTGCCAGCTCGATAATTTTCTCCTCAAGCTCCTTTCGCTTATCCCCAAAAAGATTGCTAAGCTCATACAATGCGTCAACATCTACCCTAAAGCCTGTTTTCTCCATATCGTATAGCACGTGCATAAGCGGCAACTCAATGTTGTGATACAAATCCGAAAGCTGTTGCCTGTCCATCTCGCTACACATAGGCTCATACAGTAATAACAAGGCGAAAGCATCAGCGTTTGTTCCGCTTAGCCTTTCGTTCACAAGCTCACCCAAATTTTTTGAGGGCGAAACCGCATTCAGCAGATAATCCACAATCATGGCATCGAAATGTACATTGTTTAGCGTAATATCAAGCCTGCTTAACTCATGCATAAGCGACTTTGCATCATACACCAGCTTTTTTTGCTCTGATTCAAAAACTTCCTTTAATAATAGCAGTGCTTCAGAAATATTCAAACCAGCATCAAGCAAAGTGCTTCCTGTCTTGATTTTAACAAGAATTTCACCATTGCAGAGAGAAAGCTGTTCGCCATTATGAATTGCAACCTCGTCTTTCCTAAGCAACTCGGGCAACAAGGCTTTAAGGGAATCAATGTCTGCTACAACAACCTCGTTTACGGATATTTCAATTCTTTTTTCGCTTTCAATCGGAATTGCGCTATCGTAATCGCCCTTTGGTAATCTCTCCATTAAACTCTTTAACTGCAACTCACCCATAATCGTACGCGCGTTCTGCATATTCTTTTCATCAAATAAACAATCATCAACCGTCAACTCAACTGGTGCGTTTATGTCAATTTTGCCGAGATTATAGCTCATCTTGGCACTTTCGTAATTTTCAGACAGCTTTTTTTGCAACGCTCCCTTTTCCTCAACCGCTCCACGCTGTAAAGCCTCATCAATCGTTCCATACTTTTCAAGCAAACGCAAAGCCGTTTTCTCTCCAACACCAGGCACCCCAGGCAGATTATCCGAGGGGTCGCCCATCAAGCCTTTTAGGTCAACCATTTTGTCGGGAGCCAAGCCGTACCTTTCAAAAAGCACCGCTTCATCATATTCAACGGTTTCGGAAATCCCTCGCTTCGTATAAAGCACATGAGTTTTAGGGTTGATTAGCTGAAATGTATCCTTATCACCAGTAACAATAAGAACATCTAACTCCTCTTTGTTCGCCTTAGCCGCCATAGTTCCAATAATATCGTCAGCCTCAAAGCTCGAAAGTTCGTAGATTCTTATTCCCATTTCGGTTAAAACCTGCCTGATAATCTCGAACTGCGTAACAAGCTCTGGCGCTGTTGGCTTTCTGCCTGCCTTGTATTCGGAATATTCATTATGCCTGAATGTAGGCCCATGCATATCGAATGCCACAACAATATGAGAGGGCTTGTACTCAATTAACTTAAAAAGCATCGAAATAAAGCCGAAAATCGCACCAGTTGGCGTTCCTGTCTTTGTTCGCATATCGGGTAGTGCATGAAATGCCCTGTGCATCAAGCTACTTCCATCTATTAAAATCATTCTATCCATAGCAGTTCCAGTCATAATTTATTTGTCTATCGAGAAAATAGTACAACTACATATTAGATTGATTCGGCTTTATTGTCAAGTAAAGCTACTTGAACACTTTCGCAAGCATGGTATAATATTAAGGTAAAAAAATATTTAGGAGAGAATAATGGATAATAAAAAAGAACCTAAGGGCAGATTTAAGTATTTTGCCGACTACCCTTTTCAAGATGTAAAAACTAAAAGCGGCAAGATAAAAAGCAGGAGGGTTTATGTTGGCGATTTTTTCGGATACGAAATACCCAAGGAATTTGAAGGCAACGAAAAACAGTTCATGAACAAAATAAAGCTGTTCTATTCTATTATAATACTGCTTTCAGTTGGATTTTTTGCCTTTGCGGGATTGATTAACCCAAGCACGCTTAATGTGTACTATGTTCTGCTGGGGTTCTTAGCCACGGCTATATGCTTGCTGTTAATACTTTTCACTTGTGGGGAATTTATTCTATTTACCCGAAATAACAGGTTTGAGCGCTCGTTTGCAGACTACCTTTCTAAGGGCTTGCGTACCAAAACTATAGCACTTATGGTAAGTTCTACTATATGTTTTGTAACAGCATCGATAAATATTTTAGTAAACTACTTCCAGCATGATATACAAAAAAAGCTGCTTGAGAACACGCTTTCGGCGTTCGCAATGCTTGGAATCGCCTTGTTTGCGTGGTTTTTCTTGAAATTGCAGGACAGCCTTAAGATAATTGTAATAAGCAAGAAAGAGTTATAAAGTATATTAAATAACGCATAAAATCATTTTTTTGAATATAATTGTTGACAATATTCTTTTCATTTGTTATCATAGGTTAAACCCTTAGCTTGCGTAGCTATACGCAAAGCAAAATAATTAGGAGGAAAAACATAATGAAGTCACAAAAACTCTTAAAAGTAGTAGCTTTTGGCTTGGCTATGGTTCTCTGCCTCGGTATCGTTGCAGCTTGCAAACCCGCAGAAGAAACCCCCACACCCACACCAGCTCCTACAGCGCGTCCTGTTAACAACACTCCCTTGGTAGTTGCTTATCAGGAATTCTCACAGAAGTTTAGCCCCTTCTTTGCGACAACTGGTTACGATCAGGACGTAGCAGGCATGACACAGCTTAGTCTTATGACTATTGACCGTGCAGGCGCTATCGTTTACAACGCAATCGAGGGCGAAACAAGGTCTTACAATGGAAACGACTATTTCTATAGCGGCATTGCAGACATCGAGGTAGAAACATTAGAAACAACAACTGTTTACACGCTAAAAATGCGTGATGACATCAAGTTCTCTGATGGCACACCCGCTTCAATCGACGACGTTATCTTCTACTACTATGTAGTTCTTGACCCTGCTTACACAGGTGCAACAACACTTAGCTCACATAACATCGTAGGTTACGAGAACTATCGTTACAACAGCTCAAAAGCTGAAGAAATCGATTATGTTCCAATTCTTGCTGACATCGACAACAACGAAGCTCTTCAAACATGGGTTGCCGAAAACGTAATTAAACCCACTCTTGATGAAGAACTCGTATGGGCAGAAAGTCTTTACACCAACGAAAAGTATTTGGCTAACGCTACATACGCAGCATACTTTGAGCAATATCCTGATAGAAAAGACCTTCTTTACAATGTATTCTATGGATTAGACAAAGATTATGATTCCACAAAGCACACTGAAGAAGAAGTAATGGCAAAGTTGTACGAAGAGTACGGCTATGATTACCAAGAAATGGGCAACGGCTATGCAGGCGACCCCAACTACTTTGTAGACCAAGCTATGATTGACGCTATCTATGAAATCGCTCTTGCAGCAGCAGAAGGCGCAGCAGCAGTTCCCAACATCGCTGGTATCAAGAAGATTGACCAATACACAGTAGAAGTTACAACTAACGGCTACTCTGCAAACTCAATCTACCAGATTGGTGCTGCAACTCTTGCTCCTCTACACTACTATGGCGACAAGGAACTCTACGACTATGAAAACAACAAGTTTGGTTTCAAAAATCGTGAACCCGACGCTATGGATTTAATCGAAACTCACACCACACAACCTTTGGGCGCTGGTGCATACAAGTTCGAAAAATTCGAGAACAAGATTGTTTACTTCAAGGCTAACGAGAACTATTGGAAGGACACACCCATAATCCAGAACATCCAATTTAAAGAAACCACATCAACTGATATGGTTGCTGCTGTAGGCACAGGTGATGCAGACGTAGCAAGCGAAGTTACAGGCTCAAAGGAAAGATTCACAGAAATCGCTTCCTATAACAAAGATACTAACGCAGAAAGCGGCGATACAATTACCAGCTCACTCGTTTGGAACTTAGGTTATGGCTACATTGGTATCAATGCTGGTACTGTTAATGTAGGCGGTTCACGCGATTCTGAAGCTTCCAAGAACCTCAGAAAAGGCTTGGCAACAATCTTGGCAGTATATAGAGACGTTGTTATTGACTCTTACTACGGCACAGCTGCAACAGTTATCGAGTACCCCATCAGCTCAACCTCATGGGCAGCTCCTCAGGTATCTGACGAAGGTTACCGCCTTGCATACTCTGTTGACGTTGACGGAAAGGATATCTACACAGCTGACATGACAGCTACAGAAAAGTACGACGCAGCTAAAAACGCAGCAATCGGCTTCTTTAAGGCAGCTGGCTACACATTCGACGAAGCAACTGGTAAGTTCACCGCTGCTCCCGAAGGTGCAAAGCTTGAGTACGAAATCATTATCCCCGGACAGGGCAAGGGCGACCACCCGAACTTCCAAGTTGCTTCAAACGCAGAAGCAGTTTTGGATTCAATCGGTATCAAACTTATCATCAACGACCCCGCTGATTCCAATGTACTTTGGAACAAGCTCGACGTTGGCGCACAGGAACTCTGGACAGCAGCTTGGGGCTCAACAATTGACCCCGATATGTACCAGGTTTACTACTCAACAAACATCGCTAAGTCCCTTCCTGGTGCAGCTTCGAACTCATCTGGTTCGAACCACTATCAGATTATGGACAAAGAGTTGGATGATTTAATCATGGAGGCACGTAAGTCGGCTGACCAAACTTACAGAAAAACAACCTACAAAGCATGCTTAGACATCATCATGGATTGGGCAGTTGAGATTCCTTCATACCAGAGAAAGAACGTTATCATTTTCAGCACCAAGAGCGTTGACCTCGACACACTCACAAAGGACATCACAACCTACTGGGGTTGGATGGCTGAAATCGAAAACCTTCAGATGACAGCTGGTTAATCAGCAACTCCAATACGATTGTTAGTTAGGCAAAAGGCTTGAAAAATTAATAATCGGCGAGAGCCCACCGCTATTTATGGTGGTGGGCTCGACTATAAGCAAAACAAACCAAAGGCGTTTTTTAACAACGCAATGAAATATTACCGTGCAGGTAATTATTTTGCCTAAATGAGGCAACGGGAGAGGGTAAGTTTATGAGCAAGTTTTTAATAAGAAGGTTTTTCCTTGCATTACTAATTTTCTTTATGGGCGTATTCGTAACATACAGCGTAATACGCATGATGCCTACATCGTATGTACAGCAAAAAGCAAGGGAAATGTCATCCGCACCTGGTAGTAAACCCTACGAGGAGTGGCTCGAACAATTAAATGAAAAGTATGGTTTGAACACCAACATTTTTGCAGGTTATGTAAAATGGATGGGTCAAGCCTTTAGGTTAGATTTCGGTGATTCGTGGAAGTTCACAATCCCCGTTACAGAGAAATTCGGCGATGTAATTTGGTATTCCTTTGCATTGAACCTGTTGACACTATTCGTTGAGTTTGCAATAGGTATCCCGCTGGGAATACTCGCCGCACGCAAGCAATATTCAAAAACTGACTATGCAGTTACTGTTTTTGCGCTTGCATGTATTTCGTTGCCATCATTCTTTATGGCGATGATATTCAAATACATATTTGCGATAAAACTGGGTTGGCTTCCACTGTACGGACTTTATGGCTCAACCTATGAAAGCCTAAGTTTATTAGGAAAGATTGGCGATATAGCACAGCACATGTTTTTACCTATTATAACGCTAACGCTTTTAAGCATAGGTGGTATCATGAGGTACACACGTACAAACATGTTGGAAGTATTAAACTCTGACTATATTAGAACGGCACGTGCCAAAGGTTTGCCTGAAAAGCGCGTTATCAACAAGCACGCTTTCAGAAACACACTTATTCCGTTGGTAACTTTGATGAGTAGCTTATTACCGAGCATGTTCGGTGGCGCTATGATTACCGAAACAATGTACCAGATTCCTGGTATCGGTTATATCTCATACCAGGCGATTATCGCTGGTGATATTCCGTTTTCGATGTTCTACATGTCGTTTATTCTGATATTAACGCTTGTAAGCTTGATTTTTGCGGATATCATGTATGCAGTTGTTGACCCGCGTGTCAGAATAAATTAAATGGGGGTGATATCATGAATAAGAATGAAAACAACACAGTTGAATTAGAAAAGAATCCTCAGCAAAACACTGACACATTAAGCGATGAAAGACGTGTTAAGGTCATGTCGCCATCCATGCTTGTTTTCAAGCGCTTTATCCGAAACAAGCTTGCAGTAGTTGGCTTCATAATATTAGCAGTTATGTTCCTGTTCTCTTTCATAGGACCGTTATTCTCTCCTTATGGAGCAAGCACACGTTTCTATGGCTACGAAGAGATGCCAAAGGAATACGCAGAATACAAGGTAATAGGACTTGAGGATTGGAAGTCTATAATTCGTAGTGCTGACTATAAGTCCGCTGGACTCTACGCTACAGCACACATTAACAAGAAGGCTCCTTCCTTTACATACAAGGATAAAGCTGGTGATACACAAACATGCCACTTGACTTACTATGGTGATAGAGTTGTTGTTTTGTCATCGCAATTTGAATACGCAAAGTTCGTTGATGGAGAAGTAACATTAACCGATGTAACAGGTGTTCTTCCCGAAGAACTCAATGCGCTTATAATTGCAGAGGCTGAGAGATTAGGCTCGGAAAAGCAAAAAGAAGGCACACTTGTTTACGATAATGTTACATACAAGCTGGTAAACGAGTGGAGCAGAATTCAATCGATTTACCACGTATATACCGATTCAGATGTTGGCGTGCTTTACAGGCTATCGTACCACGCAGCAATAAAGGGCAAAGACGAGCTAACTAAAAGCTATGATTTTGTTAGCAAGTCATTACTTGCCTACGCAAGTGGCAAAGACTCCGAATTTAACGTTGGTGCAGACAAATTCGCTGTTTCCGCTGTTGATACAAAAACGAACCAAGCAGAAATTAAGCAAAACAATCAGTTGATTTTGAAAATGACTGATTACAACTTAGGACCAAAATCGCCAACCTTCTTGTCCCTCGAATACAAGGACGCAGTGCGTGAGGCTTGTTCAAAGGTTTCGTCCGGTAAAGGCTCCTTTATATTCCCAGACGCTAACGGCACCGATGTTGAATACGAAGTTGAGTTGAAAGACTTTTACTATACCGTAACACGAATCGAGCAGACCTATATGTTGGCAAGGTATAAGGCTCCCACTGGTAAGAACCTTCTCGGAACAGAGTCGAGCGCATTCGATGTTGTAACTCGTCTAATGTATGGTGGTCGTGTCTCTCTAATGGTTGGTTTCGTCGTAGTTCTAATTGAGCTAATAATCGGCGTTATCTTAGGCGGTATTGCTGGCTACTTCAGCGGATGGGTTGATGTAATCATTATGCGTTTCATCGAGCTGTTTAACTGCATACCATTCTATCCACTACTAATGATAATTGTTGCAGGACTTGACGCAGCACGTGTTGGAAACGATATTCGAATATTGCTGTTGATGGTTGTACTCGGTGTTCTATCATGGCCTGGAATCGCAAGAATAGTTCGTGGTCAGATTCTCTCGCTACGTGAGCAAGACTTCATGGTTGCGACAGAAGCTACAGGAATACCAGTACGCAGGAGAATATTCAGACACTTAATTCCTAACGTAATACCTTTGCTTATTGTTACAGCTACAATGAGCTTGGGCGGTATCATCATAACGGAAGCGACATTGGGTTTCTTAGGCTTAGGTGTTAAATATCCTGCCGCTTCATGGGGTTCGATAATCAACCAAGCAAACGACTTTGTTGTTATGAGCCAGTACTGGTGGGTATGGATTCCCGCAGGCGCTTTAATCTTGCTAACTGTGTTGGGGTTCAACTTCGTTGGAGATGGTCTGCGTGATGCTTTTGACCCGAAAATGAAAAGGTAGGTAAAGGCAATGGAAAAGAAGAAAAATTTAGGATATATATCGGCAAAGGAATTGCGAAAAATATCTCGTGAAAACCGCCGTATTACCAACGAAATTGAAAGGATTCGAAATCGCAAGAATGTACCCGTAGAAGAGTACACCACACAAATGCGAGACCCGAACAACGTTGTAGAGTTCGACAACCTGCACACCTATTTCTTCACCGACATAGGAACTGTTAAGGCTGTTGACGGTGTAACATTTGATGTTCCAATCGGCAAGACTGTAGGCGTTGTTGGTGAATCGGGATGCGGAAAGTCGGTTACAAGTTTATCGCTTATGCAGTTGGTACAAAGGCCACAAGGCCAGGTTGTTGAGGGAGAAATCCGCTTCAATACTGGCGAAATGGTTTACGATATTGCTAAAACTCCAACATCGGCAATGTATAGCATTCGTGGGAATCATATTTCAATGATATTCCAAGAGCCTATGACAAGCCTAAACCCAGTTTTTCGAATTGGCTTCCAGCTTGACGAGGTTACAAAGCTACACAACCCCGAAATGTCGGATGAAGCTGTTAAGCAGCACTCACTCAATATGATTGAGATGGTTGGTATCGGAAACCCCGGTGTTTATGATATGTACCCCCACGAGCTTTCTGGCGGTATGCGTCAAAGAATAATGATTGCTATGGCTTTGGCTTGCGAACCACGTTTGATAATTGCAGACGAGCCGACTACGGCACTCGATGTTACAATCCAAGCACAGATTCTTGACCTTTTGCGCAACTTAAAGGATAAGATTAACTCCTCTATCATGCTTATAACCCACGACTTGGGCGTTATTGCTGAAATGGCAGACTTCGTAGTCGTTATGTACGCAGGAAGAGTTGTTGAAAAGGGAACGGCACAGGAGGTATTCAATACACCTGCTCATCCCTACACAATCGGTCTTATGGAGAGCAAGCCTGTTGTAAACAAGCGTGTTGAACGCCTATACAGCATACCTGGCTCAGTTCCTAACCCAATTAACATGCCTAACTACTGCTATTTCAGAGATAGGTGTGAACGCAGGATAGGCAGATGTGATGGAGATTATCCGCACGAGATTCGTCTTAGCGATACGCATTATGTTTCATGCTATCTCTATGATGGACAGAAGGAGGTCAAATAATGGCTGAAATTATGCAAAACCAAAATCAACAAGGCGAAAACTTACTTGAAGTTATAAACCTTAAAAAGTATTTCCCTATTAAGGCAGGCTTATTTAACAGAGTAGTCGGTCACGTAAAGGCTGTTGATGATGTTTCGTTTCACATTAAAGCTGGCACAACAATGGGTCTTGTTGGTGAGTCTGGCTGCGGTAAAACCACAGTTGGCAAGACAATTCTTCGCCTAACAGACAAAACTGATGGCTCTGTATTGTTTAAGGGAACAGACATTCATGCATTAGACCACGAAGAGTTGCGTAGGATTCGTCCGAAGATTCAGATTATTTTCCAAGACCCTTATTCGAGTCT
>LSQX01292794.1_pt1 | contig 10392 bp, 10 predicted proteins | sample 654561 | NCBI WGS metagenome assembly LSQX01 (sample SAMN04489861, study PRJNA283612) | anaerobic digester metagenome | isolation source: 4 biogas reactors fed with cattle manure at either 37C or 55C with and... | place: Denmark: Kongens Lyngby | collected 2014
GGATATGGATATCTCCACTGTGGAGGACCAGGCGGTGGCCTTGATCCGGTTTGCCGGTGGCTTTACCTTGAACTTGGATGTCAGTTTTGATCTGCACATCAAGCACGATGTGCTCGAAGCCAATTTCTATGGTAATCGGGGCGGTTTTGCCCTCTTCCCCAAGGCGGAATTCTTCACCGGTTTTGGTCCCTATCTGATGGATTTAGAGCCGAAGGTAAAGGGTGAGGATTTCGGTGGCATGTTCCAAAGGGAGATCAACCATTTCGTCAATTGCATCCAAGGGAAAGAAGAGTGTATCAGTACCATTGACGATGGATTAGTAGTGATGCGGATCCTCGATGCCGTCTATGCTTCCGCGGAAAAGGGCAAAGAGGTGCCGGTGTAATTTGGGCTGGGGCTTTGGCCCTAGCCCCTGGAAGGGATAACGCCGATGCTCAGGATCGAAAACGACCATTGGATCGCCTTGATCAATCCGGAACAGGGGGCGGAATTGGCCAGTCTGAGGCTTGTGGAGGAGAATCTGGAACTGTTGTATCGGGCCGGTGATTATCGACCCATTGCCGGTTGGCAGGGTAGGGCTCCTTTGTTGTGGCCTGCGGTGGGACGGAACTTCACTGCAAGGCAGCTAGAGGAGATCTGCACAGGTCACGGCGATAGCCGCCTTGGTTCCTACCGGTACGGGGACCGTGAGTACCCGATGCCCATCCATGGTTTTGTCAATAGGTTGACCTGGCAGCCGAAGACCCTTACTCCCACCGAGGTAACCTTGGCGGCGGAAGACGACGCCAATTCCCGGGTTTTCTTTCCCTTTGGTTTTCGGGTGATGTGTCGGTACCTCCTCCGGGCCGCTTCCCTGCTTTTGGAGGTGGAGGTGTCCGCCAAGGAAGAGGTCTTGCCCTTTTCCATTGGCAATCATATCACCGTGGCCGTACCCTGTGCCTATGACCACGTGCTGCTGGCCACCCCCGCCCGGAAACGCATGCTCTTGTCACCGTGGGGTCTTTTGACGGGGGAAGAACTTCCCGTGGATTATTCGCTACCCACTCCCTTCGTCCAAATTGACCTGGCGGACGGGGTATTGGGGGGCTATTGTCAAGACCAGTGCTTTGTCGACCTGCAGTTGGGGACCCACCGGTTTCGGATTGGCCAGCGGGCCTGGTCTAGTCGTCCTTCTTTGCTTAAAGACGAGGACTTCCTTTTTGTCTTCTATGCCAGCAAAGAGAAGGGATTCATTTGCCCTGAGCCGTGGTTAGGCCGGCCCAATTCCTTCAATATTGGAGAAGGTCTAATTCTGCTACCCCCGGGGGAGAAGTTCTCCTGGGAGATGGAGGTGGCGTTCTTGGGGACGCACCGGTAAGCCTTTTGTGGTTTCGGCTTTTTTCCTGGTGGGTAACATTTTCTGTGGGGTTGTGATATAATACCCATGAAAAACAGATACTATCCATAGTGATCAGAGTAGATGCTGCGCGTTAAGTGTTAGAGGATGGGACGTTGCCTCTAAACGAAGGGTTTAGAAACCCGCGGTGCAGCATTGCGTCCGCTGACACGTCCTTCGGACCGCCTCCCCTGTTCCTATGGAGAGTATGATGAGAGGTGGTTTTTTCATGCCCAATTCTTCCAAATTCAGGCTTACCAGTTTGGTGGCCGGTGCTCTCCTTGCAGCTTTAAGCATCATCGCAACCCGTTTTCTTTCCTTTCAGCTTCTCATCGCGGGGATTGGTGCCGTGCGGATCGGTTTTGGTCCCTTGCCCATCATTCTGGCCGGCCTGCTGTTAGGCCCCCTGTGGGGCGGGGCAGTGGGGCTGGGCGCGGATTTGTTGGGGTTCTTCATCAATCCCATGGGTGGTGCCCACATCCCCCTGATTACAGTCATCTCAGGTCTACGGGGGGGTATCCCGGGCTTGGTGATTAAGGCCTTCCAGCGGCAAGGCAAGCCCCATTCCTTAGGTATCGTCATTGCTATTGCCCTTACCCAGGTGATCACGGCTCTGATTCTCACCCCTTTGGTTCTCTGGTGGGTTTTAAGTGTGCCCTTAATCGCCAATGTACCTATCCGTCTGGTGACACAAGTTGTTCTGATTCCTGTGTACAGCATCATTGTCCTGTCCATGCTGAAATCAATGTCTTTATTGCGGAATTCGGTCCGGGCTGATCGTTGAGCAAGGATTGCGGTTTCCGCAACCTGCAAACCCACGGTCTTTGAGCCGTGGGTTTTTTCCGAGATTCCTCAGGTCTAGATATCTCCCTTTGGTACTAAGCTCCATGCTCTTAAGCCTTCCCGAACAAGGAGGTTTTGCATAAATCTTGACATCCCGGGGCAGACTTGTACACTGTAGATAGGAATATTCCTATTTAGCCAACGGTTTATTCTCCAGGGTTCTGTCATATCCATAAGTGACGAATCCTAAGAGAAGGAGATGTTCATCCATGAGAACCCTTGTGATGGCGGTAGTGGTGTCTTTGTTCATATCGACCCCTTGTCTGGCTGGCCCGTTAAAAGTGGGGGCTAGCATTTTCCCCGTTTACGATTTTCTCTGCCAGATCATGGATCCTGCTTCCGTCCAGTTGATTCTACCCCCCGGGACCGATCCCCATCATTATGAGCTGGGTCCCCGGGATATTATCCGTTTGCAGGAACTGGATCTCATTTTTTACGTAGGTTTCGGGATGGAGTATTGGTTGGAGAGTTCCTTGAAACTAATCGACCCGGTGCGGGTGGTGTGTTTGGGTGAGGGCTTGGCGGAAAAGAAGGGAAACGAGGTGGACTATCACCTTTGGCTGGATCCCTTGATCGCCAAGGAGATGGTAAAGAGGATCGGGCAGGCTTTGAGCAGTGCGGACCCTGCCAATGGAACGCGATACCAGCAAGCGGTGGATCGCTATGTGCAGGAATTGGAACGGCTCCACCAGGAGTATGTCCAGGCCCTGAAACCCTGGCAAGGCCAGGCCTTTTTAGTGTCCCACGGGGCCTTTGGGTATTTGGCCCGGCGCTATGGGCTGGTACAGTTGGCGGTAATGGGTGTTTCCGCGGAGGAGCAGCCTTCGGCCAAAAGACTAGCGGAGATTGTCACCGAGGCTCGCAGGCTGCGATGCAAGGCCGTTTTCTACGAACCGTGGGGAGAGCGGAAGACGGTGGAGCTTTTGGCCCAGGAACTGGGTGTTACCCCCCTGGAATTGCATCCTTTGGGTACGGTAATGCCCTCGGAGCTGGGCAAGCGAACCTATCTTTCGATTATGCGGGATAACCTCACCAATCTGCTAAAGGGTTTTTCCGGGGGTAAATAGACATGTCCGAAGTCCTGTTGCTGCAAGGGGTTACCCACTTTTACAACGGTCTGTGCTCGTTGGAAGAGGTGAGCTTAAAGGTCCAACGGGGGGAATTCGTTGGCTTGGTGGGACCCAATGGTTCCGGGAAGACTACGTTGATCAAGATCATCTTGGGGCTTTTAAAGCCCACGGCGGGGATGGTGAGGCTTTTGTCCCAGCCACCGGAAAGGAGTCGGGGGAAATATGTGGGCTATTTACCCCAAGATGCCGTGCATTTTAATCCCTTGTTTCCTGCCACCGTGGAAGAGGTAATCCGCAGTGGATTGGTGCAGAAGAAGTCTGTAGACGAGAAAGCTGTCGCCCAGGTGATGGAAGAACTCCATTTACTTCCCCTCCGCCAACGGCCCATTGGTCATCTTTCCGGTGGACAGAAGCAACGGGTCCTTATTGCCCGCACTTTGGTGCGGGATCCCCAGTTGCTCATCCTTGATGAGCCTGCCACCGGGGTGGACTTCGGTGCGCAGGAGGAACTGATGGCTCTCCTTGCCCGGTTGAACCAAAAGCGGGGTATTACCATCCTCATGAGTGGCCATGATCTAAATCAACTGCTCCGCTATGCTAAACGGGTGGTGTGTCTGAACCGGCGAGTGCTTTATGATGGTGCCACCGCGGAGCTTTCTACCGAGGATCTTGTGGCCACATTGTTCAGCGGCCTTGGTAAACCTACAGCAAAGGACGGAAACCTGTGAGCTTATTGGTTGAGATGTTCAGTTACTCTTTTATGCAAAGGGCCCTTCTTGCTGGCATACTGGTGGGGATCAGCTACCCGGTGTTGGGGGTGTTCTTGATCCTGCGCCGGATGCCCTTTTTGGGCAACACCATTGGTCATGTGGCTTTCACTGGAGTGGCTCTGGGTTTGTTGCTCGGTGTCAGTCCCTTAGGGATGGCCCTAGTGGCCGCCTGTGTGGCCGCCATCGGCATCGAACGGTTAGGCAGGGTGTATACCACTTTCGGAGAGCTTAGCACCGCGCTGATTTTGGCGGTAGCCCTTTCTTTGGGCATTGTATTTGTAGGGCGAGGCAAGGGTTTCGGTGTCAATGTGNTGGGGTATCTATTTGGCAGGATTCTCACCGTCACCACCGCGGAAGTGTGCCTCATTGTGGCCTAGACCATGGGCAGTCTTGCCTACGTCCTATTTACCTACCGTTCCCTCTTCGCTATTGCCTTCCACCAGGAGTCGGCCCGGGTGGCGGGGGTCCCGGTGGATGGATTGAACCTGGCTTTCAGTATCATTGTAGCTTTGGTGACTGGTGCCGCGTTGAAAATAGTGGGGGTTTTTCTGGTTTCTGCCCTCTTGGTTCTGCCCGCGGGGGCTGCGGTGAGGGTGGCCAGGAGTTTTCGCCAAGCCCTGGTACTTAGCGCCCTTTTTGGTGTCATTTCCGTTTTTGGTGGTTTGTATATTTCCTTTGCTTTCAATCTGGCAGCCGGTGGTGCCATTGGAATCGTGGCCGGTGTAGTGTTGTTGATGGCCCTGGTCTTCAGTGGCCGGACCGGCAGGTAGGGGTGCTTGTCTGTGGATGCGTTGGAAAAGACCTACGCAAGATTAAAGACTTTGGGGTACCGGCTGACCGACCAGCGTAAAGAGATCTTGAAAGTGTTGGGCCAGGCTCCGGGGCCTCTGACCGCGCAAGAAGTCCAAACTCTGGTGAGCCAGCAGTTGCCCCAGGTGAGTTTGGATACAGTTTACCGGAACCTTGCGTTGTTAGGTGAATTAGGAATTGTGCAACAGGGGTACCTGGGGGATCGGGTGGCCAGATTCGCCCTCCAGACCGGCCAGGAACACCATCATCATCTGGTCTGTGTCCGTTGTGGCCAGCTTCGCCAGGTGGATCTTTGTCCCATGGAAGAGCTCGCGGCCAGGTTGAAGGAGGAATGGGACTTTTACGTCACGGGCCATTCCTTCCAGGTGTACGGGTTCTGTAAGGAATGCCGGTAGCGGGAGCCAAGCTCCCGCCTCAGTCAGAAACAGGTTCCCGGCGCTCCGCCGAAAGCTGGGCATAAAGGGCCCAACGGGTGGTGGCGAAGATATCCTCAGCCTTAATGGGTGTAGCCCCCTCACCCCTCAGATAACCAATAAACTGGGCGAACAGGGAAGGGACTCTCTTCGACGTTTCTTCTAACGTAAGGTCTGTGCTGATGTCGAGATAGTTTTCATCGAGTCTGGCCTCTAGGGTGCCTTTGGTGCCTACGATCCGGATCCGGTCGTCCCCATGGGTTTTTGCCCTGGGGTGGCGGTGGTAGTCGTAAGATATGATGGCACTGCCCCCGTCAGCAAAGGCGAAATGCAGTGTGCCAGCGCTGTCCAGGTTGGGATATTCGGGCAACAGGTGTTGGGTATGGGCCTCCACCTGGCAGAACTCCTTGCCCGTGAGGAACCTCGTCCAGTCGATGGCGTGGATGGCCACCCATAGGATGCTGCTTCCGTATAAAGCCGGGTCATTGAACCATTGGGGGCGGGAGCCAAATTTGTAGGACTTTTGTCCGAAGGCCAGAGCAATTTCCCCCAGGGTTCCCTGTTCGATCAGCTGTTTTGCCCGCTGGACCAAGGGATGGGTTCGGGTGTCCAGCATGCAGCCGAAGGGCAACCCACGTTCGATGACCAGTCTTTCCAACTGCGCCAGTTCCTCCAGGTTTGTGGCCACGGGCTTTTCGCAGTAGATGGGTAGGTTCCGCTCCGCGGCCTGGATGCAGAACTTGCCGTGGAAACCATAGACACTGTCTACGATCACCAGGTCCAGGTTTTGATCTAGCAGCTCCTCGGGAGACGCAAAAAGCTGTGTATGTTCCTGAAAGGCCCGATGGGTGGGGATCCTTTCCGCTGGATGGCTCTTGGCAAATCCCACCAATTGTAATTGCGGATCCTGGGCGATGATATCCAGCGCATACCCATAATGCCCCGAAGACCCGATAAGACCAATTTTGATCATTCTAACTGTGCAACCTCCTAAGCTCAATTACTCCGATCAGGGATGAAGGGGAGAATCTTCTGAACCAGGTTTACCACCGGCATGGTCTGGAGCCACACGCGTCCTGGGCCCCGCAGCACCGCGAAGAAATATTCGCCGCCGAAAAGCAGGTTGGTGAACCCCTTGACCAGTTCCACATCGAAACTGACTGTTGGTTCGAACATGGCCACATGTCCCGTATCCACCTTGATGATTTCGTTGGGCCCCAGGTTCCGTTCGATCACTTCACCGTCGATTTCCAAGAAGGCATAACCGGGTCCGGTGAGACTTTGGAGGATGAAACCTTCTCCCCCGAACAGTCCCCGGGCCAGTTTCTTGCGGAAGTGGATGCCTAGTTGTACCGACTCTTCACTGCATAAAAAGGCTCCCTTCTGGCAGATCATCTGCTGTCCGGGTTCCAAGTGAAGGGGAATGATGTTCCCAGGAAAACCCGCCGAAAAGGCAATTTGGCCCATATCACGGTAACAGGTGTACCGGGTGAGGAACATGGATTCACCTGCAAGGGCCCGTTTGAAGCCTCCCAACAATCCTCCAGCCATGTTGGTTTCCATGTGGAAGTTGTCGGTCATCCAGGTCATTCCGCCGGCTTGGGTGACCACGGTCTCCCCGGGATTCAGGGTGAGGGTGACCACCTGCATTACTTTCCCACTGATTTCGTACTTCATAGCCATTCCTCCCGAGCTCAAGGCATGATTATCGGTAGGGCCTGCTTTAGGTTCCGGATCTCAATAGTCCGGGGCAACTCTACCGGGTTACCGTCAATTTGGGCGGTGATGGGCCCACGGCCGTGGATGATCACCTCCCTGGCCTGGGATTGGATCAGACCCTTGGGCGGAATCCCGGCCCGAGCCTCCAGCAGCAAAGCCGCCACATCAAGTTTGGACATGTGGGGAATCACGTTTACTTCCAAGGATCCGTCGGTGTAATCTGCATGGGGATTTACGGGCATGGTGGCATAGAAGGGCAGGTTACTAAGGGCGAAGAGCCAGATGCCCTCCAAATCCATCTTGGTACCGTCTGCTTCCACCGTCAGATCAAAGGGTACGAAAGAGCTCCAGCAGTCCAAAATAGCGTGGAGATATCCTAACCTTCTTAATCTCCGCAGGCGCGGCGAGTGATAAACCAGCCTGGCCACATAGGCATCTAAGCCGATGCCAAAGTAGTTTAGGGCGTATTGAACATGGTCCGTGACGGTGATTTCCATCACATCCATCGAGGTGATGGTGCCATGCAGTAGATTGTGGTATGCCCTTTGGGGCTGAAGGGTGGCATCGATGGTCCGGGCCAGATCGTTGCCAGTGCCGGCGGGGATGATGGCAATGGGTACTCCTTTGTCCTGGGTCATAAGGACTTGGACCGATTCGTTGATGGTTCCATCGCCGCCAATGATCGCCAGACGATCAACATTTTGCCGCAGCAATTGGGCACACACCCGGGAAACCTGGCCTGGACGGCTGGTTTTGTAGGCACAGTAGTTCAGCTGATCCCGTTTGAGCAGGGGACGGATCTTCTCCCAGATCCTTTGACCCTGTCCTCCGCCGGAGGAAGGGTTGATGAGAAATCCGATTTTCATTATCCTTAGACGACCCAACCCCCGGGAGGTTTCCTGGGGACAGTCGTCTCACCGCCTTTCCGGTGGCGTCAACTAGTACCACACTATATATATTCGCTTCTAAAGCAAAGATCCTTCTATTGTTTTCCCCAATGGGCTATAATGACATCTAGACAATCGCGGCACTTCAGGGAGGTAATCCGATTGATACAGCTTTATCCTTTCACATTCCAGCCGGTATACCAAGAACGGCTCTGGGGCGGTACGGGATTACGCAAGTACCGGCCGGATGTGCCCGGAGACCGCATCGGTGAAAGCTGGGAGATCTCTGCCCATGAGCACGGGGCAAGCTTAGTGGCCAATGGTCCTTTGCGCGGTGAGTCCCTGGACCGATTAGTGGCCCAATTCCCTGAAGAACTCCTGGGTTCACAGGAAGCGCAATTTCCCCTTCTGCTGAAGCTTATCTCTTCCCGGGATACCCTTTCGGTGCAAGTGCATCCCCAAGATCACTATGCCCAGATTCATGAAGAGGGTAGCCTGGGTAAACACGAACTTTGGTATGTCTTGGATGCGGAGCCTGGTGCCTGGATCGTTTACGGATTGAAACCAGAGGTCACTTCCTTTGAGTTCCGACAAGCCATCGCCGGCGGTAGAGTACCGGAGACACTGCGCAAGGTGTCGGTAAAACCGGGAGACGTCTTTGACATTCCCCCAGGCCTGGTACATGCCTTGGGTCCCGGCGTAACCTTGGCGGAAATCCAACAAAGCTCCGATGTTACCTATCGGGTGTACGATTGGGATCGGGTGGATGCCAATGGCAAACCCAGGGAGTTGCATATAGAAAAGGCCCTAGATGTCATCGATTTTGGTCTGCGTCCGAAGCTGGACAGTCCGGGCTTGGGCTATGGCCTGCCCGGCGGACGGGTGCAGATCCGGGGAGCAAATCCTTATTTTGCCGTAGAAGAACTCACCTGTGAGGGACAGATATCCTGGACCGAACCGGTGCGTCGCTTTGTTCTGTATTTCCTTCTGGAGGGCAACCTGGAGCTCATGTGGTCTGCGGGGCAGCTGCCCGTGGATCGGGGAGCCACGATCCTGGTGCCCGCAGCGGTGAATGAGTACACCTTTGGGGGTAAGGGTAAGCTTCTGCGCTTTTATGTTCCAGATCTGAAGCAGGATGTGCTTTCTCCTCTGCAGGCGGAAGGATTCAATCGGGAGGAAATACTCTCGGCCATTGCAGGCCTTGATGCCAGCATGCTTTAGTGATGATCTAAATGGTCGGCCAAGAAGGCCGACCATTTTATTCCCGTTCCTCGAGGGGAATGTACTCGTTGCCGACAGGACCGGAATATACCGCTCGGGGTCGGAAGATCCGATTGTTCTCCAAATACTCCAAACAACGGGCCACCCAGCCTACTACCCGGCTGACCGCGAAGATGGGTGTGAACATGCAGGGTTCGAAACCAAGGCCCTTGTAGATGAGACCGGAATAGTAGTCTACGTTGGGGAAGATCTTTTTCTCTTGGTCTAGTTCTTTGATTACCACCTCTTCCAGTTTCAAGGCAGTCTCGTAAAGCCGGGTGATTTCCGGATTGTCCTTGGTAACCAACTCTGCCAAGGGTTTTAGCACCCGGGCCCGGGGGTCATAGGTCTTGTAAACCCGATGGCCAAAGCCCATGATTTTCCGCTTTTCGGCCCGGGCTTTGCGGAACCAGTCCTCTACGTTTTCGGGCCCGCCGATCTCCTCTAGCATATGGACCACCGCTTCGTTGGCACCGCCATGTAAGGGGCCGCTCAAAGCACCGATCCCCGCCCCTACACAGTGGAAGAGATCCGACTGGGTAGAGGCCACCAGCATTGCGGCGAAGGTGGAGGCGTTCATGCCGTGGTCCATGTGCAGGATGAGACTAATGTCCATCAAACGCTCGGCAGTCTTGCTAGGCCGCTGTCCGGTGGTCATATATAGGAAATTGGCGGCGAAGCCTAACTCAGGATCCGGCTCGATGGGCAAACGCCCCTGACGGATCCGGGCAATGGCGGCGGTGATGGTGCCCAGGCCCGCCACCAGGCGGTAGGCGATTTCCAGATTGTCCTCGGTGTTACCCTTGGCCTTGTACTCCAACTCTTCTCCGTTGGCGCCAATTTCTGCCACCGTATCCGCGTCGGTATCCACCGGGGTACGGGGCCGTTTGGGGCTGGTGCCCCCGGTCAGAATGGTACGCATGGCGTCGATACCGATGCTTAGGGCGGCCATGGGGCTGTATTGCTCCAACGGCAAGCTACCGATGGTCCGGATGGTCCTAGGTAGTTCCCTATAGGTTACCAGTTTTTCCTTGAAAGCCGCCAGTTCCGCATCATTAGGTAGCTTACCGTGAATGATTAAGTACGCGGTTTCTTCAAAGGTGGAATAGGCGGCAAGATCGAAGATGTCGTAGCCGCGATAAACCAACCGGCCCTCTGCGCCGTTTACATATCCGATTTTGGTTTCACAGGCGATGGCTCCCTCCAGACCCCGGTCGATGGTACAGGTCACGGGCCACTCCACCG
>LSQX01388229.1_pt1 | contig 10392 bp, 8 predicted proteins | sample 654561 | NCBI WGS metagenome assembly LSQX01 (sample SAMN04489861, study PRJNA283612) | anaerobic digester metagenome | isolation source: 4 biogas reactors fed with cattle manure at either 37C or 55C with and... | place: Denmark: Kongens Lyngby | collected 2014
ATCTATATCAGAACTTCAAGCGCAAGAATGGCACAGCTCGGCCTTGGCACGGAAGACATCGCAGAGGCCGTCAAGGCGGCTACCTCGGTTTATCCGAGCGGAACTCACGAAACAAGTAACAGTAATATTTATTTGCGACTGACGGGAATGAGCGGTACTCTCGACAACCTCAGGGCCGTGCCAATTGCTGCCGGCGGCCGCATTTTAAGGCTTGGGGATATTGCCGAGATCGGGAAAGACTATGCCGATCCGCCCGAGCCCAAGATGTATTTCAACGGTCTTCCCGCCATCGGCATCGCGCTTTCCATGGAGGAACGAGGCAACAACATCACGCTTGGAGAAAATCTGGACAGGCTCGCCTTCGAGGTCAGAAACGAATTGCCGCTTGGCTTCAGTCTGGAACAGGTAGCAAACCAACCCCGTGTTGTAAAAAATGCCATCGGTGAATTTTCCACAAGTCTTTTTGAAGCGATTGCGATTGTGATGGCGGTCAGTCTCCTGACCCTTGGGCGCAGCTCGGGCTTCGTTATTTCCGTCTGCATTCCTCTCGTGCTGCTTGCGACCTTCATCGGCATGTATCTTTTAGGCATAGACCTGCACAAGGTATCGCTTGGCGCGCTGATTGTCGCCCTGGGGATGCTTGTCGATGATTCCATCGTCGTAGTCGACCTGATGGAGGTAAAACTGGCCGAAGGCTGGGACCGCGAGAAGGCCGCAAGCCACGCCTTTGCCGCCTGTGCCCGTCCTCTCCTCACGGGAACGCTGATAACCTGTGCCGGCTTTATGCCTATAGCCTTTTCCAGTTCCAGCGCCTCCGAGTTTGCAGGCTCGCTTTTTCCCGTAATTTCCCTTGCACTTTTGCTTTCCTGGCTGGTTTCGGCCACCGTGGCGCCCGTACTCGGCTGCGCCTGGATCAGGCCGCGCCGGATTAGCGCAGGGGAAAACCTGGACACGCCTTTTTACCGCAAATTCCGCATGTTGCTGTCCTGGTCGCTTAAAAACCGAGCTTTGGTCCTGGCCATCACGGCTTTCATCTTTCTTTCTTCGCTTTTATTATTGAATATTATCAAAAAAGAATTTTTTCCTGCTTCTGTCCGGCCGGAAATTCTGGTCGAGCTGAACCTGCCCGAGGGTTCGAGCCTGAAGGCTACCGAAGCTGCCGCGCTGAAACTCACGAACCTGATCAAGGACGATGACGCCGTTGAAAGAATTTCCTCCTATATCGGCGAAAGCGCTCCCCGTTTCGTCCTTGTAATAGAACCGGTGCAGCCCCGCACTAACTATGCCCAGATTATCGTAGTGGCGAAAGACCTTGAACAAAGGGCTTATCTGGAGGGCAAAATCAAAAAACTGGCATCCGAGCACCTGCCCGAGGCCGTGAGTTACTCGCGCTCGATTCCTCTCGGCCCGCCTTCCCCCTACCCCGTCATGATCAGGGTAACCGCGGAATCGGATGCGCTTGCAAGGCGGTACGCTTTCCTTGTCCGCGAAAAAATGCTGGAGCATCCAAGTATTACCATGACTCGCTTCGACTGGATGGAGAAAAGCAAAAGCCTGAAGGTAGAGATAGACAACGATAAGCTTCGTCAAATGGGGCTCAGCCGAAAAACCGTGTCAGCGGCCCTGCAGTCTCAGATTTCGGGCTATAAGCTTGCCGAATATCTCGAAGGGGACCAGGCGCTCGACGTCATCTTCCGGCTGCGGGAAGCCGACCGTGCGAGCGTTGAGGACCTGGCCGCGGTAACAATACCAACTTCTTCCGGCGCCGTGCCTTTGGCGCAGATTGCCCGCATCGAATATGACGCAGAAGACAACATGNNCAATCACTGTCTGCGGCGGCATTGCCGGCGACAAGACAGACAACGACGTCACCCGGGAGGTTTTCACCGGTCTGAAAGAACTGCGGCAAAACCTGCCTTCCGGCGTCAAGATAGAAATCGGCGGTTCGCTGGAAAAAAGCAAGGATACGCTTTCGCAGCTCCTCAAGCCCGTGCCTGCCATGATTATCATCATGCTCGTCCTCCTGATGCTGCAGCTCAAGGACATTCGCAAGGTTTTTGTAATAATTTGCACAGCGCCGCTCGGCATTATCGGGGTCATGCTCGGTCTCGTCCTGTTTAAGGCTTCCCTCGGCTTTATGGCGGAGCTAGGCATCCTGGCGCTGACAGGCATCATCATCCGCAACTCGGTCGTACTGATTGACCAAATCAGCCTGCACTTGGATGCCGGCCTGCCGCCCAGGCAGGCGGTGCTGGAAGCTGCCCTCGTACGCTTCCGCCCCATAATGCTGGCAGCACTGACGACCATACTCGGTCTGCTGCCGATGTTCGCCAGCCCCTTCTGGCACGCCATGGCGGTCGCAATCGCTTGCGGCCTGACGGCAGCTACCGTTCTGACGCTCGTCGTGCTGCCGGTCATCTACGCCGCCGTCTACCGCATCAGGGAAGAATAACGAAAAAGCGAAAAAAGGGCCTCCTTCGTGTGACAAATGATAAACACCAAACATTTGTGATCACACGGCGGAAGCCCTTTTTTTGCTTTTTATTGCGGTGGTTTGAAAACCAATTGCCTGTTCATGTCGACCAGTGCGCGCATCGCAAGCGCGTAGCCGTCAAACCCAAGGCCGCAGATCTGCCCTTTGCAGGCCGCGGCGGTCACCGACTTATGCCGGAAGTCTTCGCGTGCGTGAATGTTGCTCAGATGAACCTCGATTGCCGGAATCTTGACTGACTTCAAAGCGTCAAGCAGCGCAATGCTGTAGTGAGTATAGGCGGCAGGATTGATAACAATGCCGTCAACCTCGCCGTAAGCCTCCTGGATGAAGGTGACCAGCTCACCTTCGCAGTTGCTCTGCTTGATTTCGGTTTCCACACCCAGCTCCAGCGCAGTCGCCTTGATGAACTGACAGAGAGCCACATAATCCTCGGCTCCGTATACGGCGCTTTCCCTGATGCCCAGCATGTTGATGTTGGGTCCGTTTAAAATTAACAGCTTCATTGCTCCACCCTCTTCATTGCCAGAATTATTTTGTCAACAACTTCCTCGATTGGGCCTTCGTTACGCACCACAATGTTCCCGTAGTTCCTATAAAGTTCGATCCTTTCGTCATACAAGGCCCGGACGCGCTCATACCCCAGTGCCAAAAGCGGTCTTTTCGTCAGCTCGATGTCGCTGCAGATGGCCTCGACGTCTCGGTCGATGAAGACGATTATGCCGGTTGCCTTCAGCCTTTCCATATTTTCGGATTTCTTGACAACTCCGCCGCCTGTTGCGATAACCGCGCCCTCTTTTTCAGCAAGCCGTGCAATCGTCCTGATTTCCGCACTTCGAAAGACTTCCTCGCCCAAGGCAAACAGCTCTTCAATGCTTTTACCTTCCCATACTGCGAGCAGCTCGTCCGCATCAAAGAAGTCTGCCCCCAGCTTTTGCGCCAGCAATCTGCCGATGGTTGACTTGCCGCAGCCCGGCATTCCGATTAAAACTATGTTTTTTATGTCAATCACCGCCCAGCTGACGAGCTATTCGCAAAATAACGTCCTCGCCGATTGACTTCTGCAGCCAGATTTCCTCGGCATATACCGCCTGCGCGACCAGCATCAGAAGTCCGTTGGCAGTAAGGCAGCCCTTTTCTTTAGCCTTACGCAGGAACATTGTTTCCGGGGGGTTGTAAATCAAATCGACGGCCGCGTCGTAATTTTGCAGAATTTCCGCAGGAACGGGCGACGCCTCCTCATGCGGGTACATACCGACGGGCGTGCAGTTGATGATGACGTCTCCCGCCCTTTTAGCAAGCGCTGCGTAATCAACAAGCTTCACGGGCACATTGAGCTTGATGCCGGCGCACAGGCCTCCGGCCTGTGCGGGCTTGCGCGAAACAACAAGGATGCTCTCTGCGCCTTGGTCGCTGACATACTGTAAAACAGCCCTTGTCGCTCCGCCCGTGCCCAGAATAGCAACACGCCTGCCCGCGGCCGTAATGCCTCTTTCTTTAAGGAGAAAGCCGAATCCGGCATAATCCGTATTGTAGCCGAAGGCTTCCCCCGCCTTGAAGAAAATAGTGTTCACGGCGCCGATGGAGCGTGCCTCCTCTGACACGGAAGTCAGAAAAGACGCTGCTTCCGTCTTGTAGGGAATCGTGACATTAAGCCCGACGTAGTTATCACGGGCTTCTCGCATCGCTCGCGGCAGATCTTCCCTGCGAACCTCGAGCAAGTCATAGGAAGCCTCTATCCCTAATTCCCGGAACAGGAGGCTGTGTATTTGCGGAGAAAGACTGTGCGACAGCTTCTCTCCCAACAGACCGAAATGCTGCATTTTCCTTGGCACCTTCCCGTCAAAGATTTGTTTTCCCTATCCTCTTTACAGACTCTTGTCACCGACGTAGTTGCCGAGCACCTTGAAGTAGGAGCAGCAGTCGCCGACCTCACTCAGAGCCTTTTTCACGTTCTCGTCACCGAGGTTGCCGCTGACGTCGATGTGAAAGAAATATTCCCAGGGCTTGCCTTCTATCGGCCTTGACTCTATGCTCAGCATGTTCAGGCCATTGTTGTAAAAGCCTCCCAGCATGCGGTATAGCGANNGCGTTATTTTGTCCGCTCGTTCCGTTTTCTTCTGTTTTTCGGCAATTACGAAGAACCTTGTGTAGTTGGTACTATTGGCGTTAATGCCTGCCGCCAAAACTTCCAGCCCATAGAGCTCCGCCGCCTGAATGCCGGCAACGGCTGCCATGTAGTCGGTTTTTTTGGAGCTTACCAGCTCGGCACCCTTCGCCGTATTGTAATAGGGAATCTGTGCCATTTGCGGATACTGCCTGAAGAAGTCCCGGCACTGGGCAAAGCCTTGCGGGTGCGAGTATACCTCTCTGATTTTTTCAAGGGAGGCACCGGGGCAGGCCAGGAGATGATGCTCTATCTTGATGCACTTTTCTCCCACAATGCTGCAGCCGTAACGGCGAATCAGGTCGTAGACCTCCGTTATGCCACCCGTGGAAGAGTTTTCTATGGGCAGAAGACCGTAATCGATTTCGCCTTCCCTGACCGCCTGCGCCACGTCTTCAAACAGCATGTAATTACGCTCGCTGCGCCGGCAGCCTGCGAAATATTTCCCTACTGCAAGATGGCTGTAGGCGCCCGGCACCCCTTGATAGCCTATGCGCAAGCTTTCTTCAGCATTACGCGCCCATTCCGGTTGCTTTGCCTCGCGCCGCAGCACCGTGTCTTCCTGCTCGCAGCTGACTTCGATAACCTGAGTCATGATCTTTTTCAAAGCAGAAGCATAGGCAGAGTTTTTCAGCCGTTCGACGCTCTTTGCGAGGACCACGGCCTCTCTTGCCTTGTCCCTGACGGGCAGGTTGTTCGCCTTTTTGTAGGCCGCGACTTCAAGCACCTTTTTCATGCGCTCTTCGAGCAAAACCGCAAGCTCCGCGTCAATTTCGTCTATCTTTTTCCTGATATTTTCCAAATCAAGTTTTTCCATTATTTCACCGTCAGGTTTCTTGCCGAAGAAAGCAGCAGATCTGAGATTATCCAGGCCGCGACGCCTTCAACCACTGGCACCGCCCTGAGCACGATTGAAGGGTCGTGCCTGCCCGTTATTTGCAGCACCGTATTTTCCCGCTTGGTTAAGTCCACAGTTTCCTGTGGTTTGCCGATTGAAGGCGTCGGTTTGACGGCAACCTTGAAGAAAAGCGGCATACCGGTCGTGATGCCGCCGAGCAGACCGCCGTTGTTGTTACTCTTAAAACCCGCCTCGCCGTCAGTAAACTGCATGGGGTCGTTAGCCTCTGAGCCTTGCATTGCGGCAAGCGCGAACCCGGCGCCAAATTCCAGGCCCTTGATTGCCGGAATCGAGAACAGGGCGTGCGCGAGTCTGCTTTCCACAGAATCGAAAAAAGGATCTCCCAGGCCTGCCGGCAGGCCTGTCACCATGCACTCAACCTTGCCGCCGACAGAGTCTTCCTGTTCGCGCACCGCCAAAATCAGCTGCCGCATCTTTTCTCCTTGTTCTTCGTCAAGCACCGGCAGCTCCTTTTGCGCAAGTCCCGCCAAGGTTTCCTGCCGCTCGCCCATCGGGTTGAAGGCGACATCCTCCACATTGCCCACGGAAGCTATGTGTGCCGCAACCCTGATGCCTTGCAGCGCCAGCAGCTGCTTTGCGACTGCTCCGGCAAAGACGAGCGGAGCTGTGAGCCGTCCCGAGAAATGTCCGCCGCCGCGGTAATCGTTGAAATTCATGTATCTGATTCTGCCGGCGTAGTCGGCATGCCCCGGCCGCATTACGTCCTTCAGCAGGGCGTAGTCACCGGAACGCGTGTCACTGTTCGGTATGCGGACGCAAAGCGGCGTTCCCGTTGTTTTTCCGTGGAAAAGTCCGCTCTCGACAAGAAACTCATCCTGTTCCTTCCTCGGCGTGGCAAGAGGGCTGCGTCCGGGAGCACGCCTCTTCATCTCTTTGGCCACTTCCTCGATATTAATCGTCAGACCCGGCGGCAAGCCGTCAACAACAAGTCCGACCGACGGTCCGTGTGATTCGCCGTAAATGGCAACCTTGAGTCTTTCGCCATGAAAACCGCTCATAAACACCGCCCCTTTCATCTACCTTCTATTATTCCGCCAAGGGCGGCAAAATCCTGCCAAAAGCCGGGATAAGACTTTCTGACACATTCAGCGCCGTGCATAAGAAAGCCCTTTCCGCACCTGCTGCTGGCAACAGCAAGCGACATGGCAATGCGGTGGTCGTTCCAGCAGTCAACCTCGCCGCCGCCTCTGAGAAAGTCCTTGCCCTCGATTACGAGGCCTTCGGGAAGCTCGCGTACGGAGGCCCCGAGTTTGTTAAGTTCGATCGCAATCGCATGCAAACGGTCACATTCCTTGATGCGAAGGCGGCCGGCATTGATGATCTCAGTTTTTCCTGCGCTGACCGAGGCCAGAACGGCAAGCACCGGGATGATGTCGGGACAATCCGCCGCGTCAATGCAGATGCCCTTTGTCGCGGCGGCAGAAGCACATACGCGGCTGCCGTCCGCACTGCCTGCAATAAGCCCGCCCATGGCTTTGAGAATGGAAATTATCGCCTTGTCGCCCTGCAGGGAAGAGGGATTCAGGCCCTGACAAGCAACGTTGCGGCCCAACAGTCCCGCGACGAGCCAAAAAGCCGCTTGCGAGTAATCACCTTCAACCGCCGAATTCCCCGCACGGTATTTCTGGCTGCCGCGGACACGAAAGAGCCTGTAGTCATGGTTTTCCACCTGGACGCCGTACTTCTTCAGGCACGAAAGCGTCAGATCGACGTAGCTCCGGGACTCCAGCGGAGACGTGATCCTGATGACGGAATCGCCCGTCAATAGCGGCAGCGCAAACAAAAGCCCGCTGACAAACTGGGAGCTGATATCGCCGGGCAGTTCATAATCGCCGGCTTTCAGAATGCCGCTGACCGTCAGTGGCAAACCGCCGGTTTCGTCCTTATGATAGGGAAAACCCTGCTTGTCGAGAATATCGTAATAAGCGTCGAGCGGCCTGCTTGCAAGCCTGCCGCGCCCTGTGAAGACGGCCGTGCCCTCGCAGACTGCGGCTATCGGCACCAGAAAGCGCAGCGTGGAGCCGGACTCCCCGCAGTCAATATGTGCCGAGCTTTTGCGCGGCTTGCCGCCCGCTATCTCGAAAGCCTGCCGTCCCGGATACGCTGAAGGGACTTCCCTGATAACGGCTCCAAGCGCTTTCAGTGCGCCGATGGTAGCGTCGATGTCTTCGGAGACGCTGACATTGTCAACTACGGAAAGCCCCTCCGCAAGCGCCGCGCAGATAATCTCCCTGTGACCCATGCTCTTTGAAGAGGGGACGCGCACGCTTCCCTCGAGTTCTGTCGGTGTGATGTACAGAGTATTCATAGACTCTCCTATAAAATGTATTCAGGAAGCGCTGCACATGGTATTTTGTGTAATCTTCCCCGTCCGATTCCTTCGATCACTACGAGCGTAATCTCTTGCGCCTTTTTTTTCTTATCCATGCCGACCGTGGCCAAAACTTCCCCGCCCGGCAGAACCGCCTCCGTCGGCAGCTCGAACTTCTCAAGCAGAGACTTGAGCCTTTGGGCTGTGCCCTTTTCCGTCAAACCCATGTCTTCGGTACGGCTCGTCAGCATATGCATGCCGATGGCCACGCCTTCGCCGTGCGTATACTTTTCATAGTTAAAACATTTTTCTACCGCATGTCCCAAAGTATGCCCGAAATTCAAAAGCATCCTTTCGCCCGTGTCGAATTCGTCAGTTTCCACGATGCGCGCCTTGATTGCGCAGCATTCTTCAATGATCGGTTCGATGCCGCAAAGCAATGCTTCATCATCCACTACAGCCTCAAGCCGCGAAAAAAGCTTCTCGCTGCGAATGCAGCCGTATTTCACCGCCTCGGCAAGTCCGTCGTGCAGGTACCTTTTCGGCAGAGTTTGCAGCAATTCGGGGTCAATCAGGACTCCGCGCGGCTGGCAGAAGCTTCCGGCCAGGTTCTTGCCCTCGGGAAGGTCAATCGCGACCTTGCCGCCGACGCTGCTGTCAATCTGCGCCAGGATCGTGGTCGGAATCTGTACAAAATCGACGCCGCGCAGGAAGGTTGACGCCGCAAACCCGCCCAGATCGCCGGGAACACCGCCGCCGAAGGTTATGACAAGGTNNACAAGGTCGCTCCTCGTAAGGCCGAAGGCGGCAAGCTCGCCATAAACTTTCCCCAGAGTCGCCAGCGTCTTGCTTTGCTCACCGGGCGCCATCACGATGCGTCGGACCGCAAAGCCTGCCTGTTCTAATTTTTCCTGCAAAAGACTGCCGTAGAGAGCATCGACATTCGCGTCGGTAACAACCGCAGCCTTTTCTGCCAGCGACAGTTGCCTCACATGCGTGCCGATTTCTGCAAAGAGTCCCTTTTCTATTTTTATGTCATAGGTACGCGTACCAAGAGCTACCTTAACTTTATGCATTTTTCAGAGCCTTCCTTTTTTGCGCCGCGCTTTGCATCATTGCAAGCAGAGCCGCACGATCTTCGCTTTGCAGAGCCTCGGACCACCGGGCAAGCTCTTGTTCGAACCTGCCTATTTCCGCGAGTACGTTGTATTTGTTGCCTAAAAACAGATCAGCCCATAGTTCCGCGTTGATATCGGCGACTCGCGTCGCATCTCGGAAGCTGCCCGCAATAAAGAATTTAGTGTCTTCGGACAAGGACGGACTGTTCATCAGCGATACGGCCAATAAATGAGGCAGATTGCTTGTATAGGCAATGATTTCGTCATGTTTTTCGGGAGAAAGCTCGACCACGCTGCGGCAGCCAAAAGACAGGGCCAGCTTTTTCAGCCACAGAATGTTCTCAGGCCTGTTGGCAGGACTCGGCAGCACGATATAGTTTGCCCCATCGAAAATTTCGGCAGCAGAATTCATAAAGCCGCTGCCTTCCCTCCCGGCCATCGGATGGCCGGACACAAAGTCTATTCCCGGACCGAGTATTGCAGCGGCCTCGGCTGTCAGTGCGCCCTTGACCCCGGCCACGTCCGTTACCAATGCTCCCTGCCTGAGAAACGCGGCGTATTTTCTTATAAAAGCGAGCATTGCGGCAGGATAGACCGCAAAGATAACTGCGTCCGCTTCTTTAAGACTTTCGTCACCGGCCTGGCAGGCCACGTCAATCACGCCTTCCTTCAAGGCCTGCGACAAGGTATCGGAATGCTTTTCAACCGCGATTATCTTTTTCACGCCGAGCCGGCGGAGCGCCTTGGCGTAAGAACCGCCGATAAGTCCGAGGCCCACTATGCCAAATACCGTATCGCGCAATTCTTTGTCCCTGATCGCAAAGCTGCCTGCCAAAAATCTCACCTCGTTATTGTTTTTATCGATTTTAAGACGCTTTTATTATAAACCAAAACAAATGTAATGAAAATTCAAACTTTCCGGGCGCTTAGACTTCGCGCCCGACAATCTGCGCAATCCCGCGCACTTCCTCCATCAGTCGCCGGAAGCGTTCGGGCTTCAGCGATTGCGAGCCGTCGCACCAGGCGTTTTCAGGGTCGTTGTGCACCTCGATCATCAAGCCGTCCGCGCCTGCCGCGATGGCTGCCATCGCAAGCGGCTCGACCATCCACCACATGCCGGCGGCATGGCTCGGGTCGACAATCACCGGCAGGTGGCTGAGCTTTTTCACCGCCGGAATTGCGCTTAAGTCAAGGGTGTTGCGCGTGTAGGTTTCGAAGGTGCGGATGCCGCGTTCGCAAAGAATGACATTGTCATTGCCGCCGGCCATGATATATTCCGCCGACATTATCCATTCCTCGATTGTCGCCGCCAGTCCCCTTTTCAAAAGAATCGGCACGTTTGTCCTGCCTAATTCCTTCAGGAGCTCGAAGTTCTGCATGTTGCGC
>LSQX01206096.1_pt1 | contig 10391 bp, 9 predicted proteins | sample 654561 | NCBI WGS metagenome assembly LSQX01 (sample SAMN04489861, study PRJNA283612) | anaerobic digester metagenome | isolation source: 4 biogas reactors fed with cattle manure at either 37C or 55C with and... | place: Denmark: Kongens Lyngby | collected 2014
ACAACAATTAAAATATTATAGCAATGAAAAGGAGATCAACTATGGAGTATAGAAATGCTAATCTAAATGATATTTACGGAGTTTCACAGCTACAGAAAAAATATCACATTTCAACAATATTAGAAGAAGATAAACAAGATGGATTTGTTACAACATTATTTACTGAAGATCAGTTCAAAGAACTAATAGAGAAAGAAAACGGACTTGCTATAGCAGTAGACGGTGATAAAGTGGTAGGCTATGCAATGGCCGCATCATGGCAGTATTGGTCTGCTTGGCCACTATTTCAATACATGATAAATGACTTGCCAAATACAAAGTATCTTGGAAAAGTTCTTTCTGTAGGAAATTCCTATCAATATGGACCAATTTGCATTGACAAGCAATATCGTAGCACTGAAGTATTACCGAACCTTTTCGAGTTTTCAAGGCTCCAAATGAAAGACAGATATCCAATTTTAATAACATTCATAAACCAGATAAACGGCAGATCATACCGAGCTCATGTAGACAAATTGGGACTTGAGGTAATAAAGACATTTGATTACAACAACAATCACTATTATGAATTATGTTATGATATGTCTAAGAAAACACCGGGGTCGACCAATCGCATTTAAATTCTATATATCACTCTCTCCGCAAAACCTCATATGCTGTTTGAGTCGATGCCGGTTGTGCTCTATCATAATGATTAATTTTGCTTTGAACATCAATTCTTTGACGTATAGCCACATAAGATTGCAGCTATAGTTTATCAACGTAAATGTAGAGGCTGGTGATGATAAAGGACAGATTCCTAATCAAGAAAAGTTTAGAAGTTAAAGTTAAAAAAATGTAATATAGTGGAAATATCTTGCTGAATAATGTATAATAAAAGGTGTTAAGGGAGTGAATATGAGCTCTATGCATCATTCTTTACATCTTCACATCTTCGCTAAAGCAAGTTATAGCATTAAGAGAATGTAAAGGAAGTGATAAATCAATAAGTAGAGGTAAGGTATGAAACAAAATTATCTATGGGCAAAAAAAGCGGAAAGGGAGGGTAGATTTTCTTGGTTGTCCTTGCACCAACACTTGGAAGATACTCGAAACATAGCTGGACAACTTTGGGAACATTGGTTAAGTCCAGGTCAAAGGAGAATTATACTTGATTCTATTAATAGCCAAGACGAATCTGATGGAAAGAATCTTGCATTATTTTTAGCTTCAATTCATGATATTGGAAAAGGTATTCCTGCCTTCCAGACTCAAAAAGGATATCAAAACTCAGATGACCTAGATCGGCTTTTAGTAGAAAGATTAGAAGGTGATGGATTTAAGGGAATATTAAGTAAAAATTTACCTGATAGGAATAAGTCACCTCATGCTTTGGCTAGTCAATTTATTTTGACTGAGTATGGTGTTAAAGAGGACATCGCTTCAATAATAGGTGGTCATCATGGAAAACCTATTGATGATGAGGATTTCTATGAGAAGCAAAAAGGATATTTAACTAATTATTATCAAGAGGAGAAAGACTTTAAAGGAGTGGATAAAAAATGGAAGGAGGCTCAAAAGGAAATATTGGATTGGGCTTCAAATATTAATTGTTATGAGACTGTTCAAGAACTACCGTCAATTAGCCAACCCGGTCAAGTTATTCTGTCAGGTCTAGTAATAATGGCAGACTGGATAGCAAGTAACGAGGATTATTTCCCTCTGGTAGATTTAGATATTTATCTTGTTTGTAACAAGATGGAGCGTTTATCCAAGGGTTGGGAATCTTGGTTTATTACTAAACCAATAGAGGCAAAATATCGTTCAAACATTGTAGAGTATTATAAGGATCGTTTTAACTTTGAGCCAAGAAATGTTCAAGAGGATTTTTCAGAGGTAATAGAGAGCACTAATAATCCTGGGATTTTCATTTTAGAAGCCCCGATGGGAATGGGAAAAACAGAAGCAGCTTTGATAGGGGCTGAACAGTTAGCCTACAAGACTGGAAAGAGTGGAATATTTTTTGGGCTACCTACACAAGCAACGTCAGATGGTATGTTTCCTAGATTTAAATCATGGCTAGATACTATTAGAGAAGAAGAAAATGAAAATATTTCTGTAAAACTAACTCACGGCAAATCATCGCTTAATAAAGACTACACTTCACTTGCTAAAAATATTAATGTGGACGAGGATGCTGAAAGCACGATAATAACTAACCAGTGGTTTGCTGGGAGGAAAACAGCTATGCTTGACGACTTTGTTATTGGAACTGTCGATCATATGTTATTAGCAGCTTTAAAACAAAGACACCTGGTCCTTCGTCACCTGGGACTAAGTAAAAAAGTTGTAATCATTGATGAGGTCCACGCTTATGATGTTTATATGAGTCAATACTTGGAAAAAGCCATTGAATGGATGGGAGCATACAATGTACCAGTTATCTTATTATCAGCAACGCTGCCTGCTCAAAATAGGGAAAAGCTATCTAAAGCTTATTTGAAAGGTAGAGGGCTAAAAATGAAAAGTATAAAATCTCCTGCAAAGGGTTTAGATACAACAGATTACCCCTTAATTACATATACAGATGGTGATGAAATCTTTCAAGTGGATGAATTTGAACACATAGAAAACAAGCCATTTAATATTGTAAGACTGGATAAAGAATGCTTATATATAAAATTACAAGAACTTCTATCCTGTCAAGGTATCATTGGTATAATAGTAAATACAGTAAGAAGTGCTCAAGAGATAGCAAAAAAATGTTCAGAATTATTTGGTGAAGACCTTGTTTTGCTTTTACATTCTAACTATATTGCTACAGAGAGAGTTAACAAAGAAAAAGAACTGCTAAACATGATTGGAAAAGGTGCCAAGAGACCAGAGAAAAAAATCATTATAGGGACTCAGGTCATTGAGCAATCATTAGATATTGATTTTGATCTTATAATAAGTGAACTTGCTCCGATGGACTTACTTATTCAACGTATAGGTAGGCTTCATAGACATAATGTAGAAAGAGCTGAGAAATTTAAAGAACCAACCCTATATGTTATGGGAATGAGTGAGGATTTAGACTTCGAATCCGGATCAGAATATGTCTATGGTGGTTACTTACTAACTAGAACTCAGTATTTTTTACCTAATACTATTAACATTCCTGGAGATATATCTTCTCTTGTGCAAAAGGTATATGGAGAAGAAGATATAATAATTAATTCTAATTTAGAAGATAAATATATAAAGATAAAAAACAAATTCCATTCAAATAGAAATAAACAAGAAGATAGAGCAAAAACCTATTTATTATCAAGCCCACAGTATGAAGCCTTAACAGGTGAGACTCTTTCATTAATCAAATGGCTAAATAATGACCATCCAAATCAAACTGAAGAATATGGATATGCTCAAGTACGAGATTCGCAAGAAACAATAGAAGTGATAGCTTTAAAGATATGTGATGGAGGTTATAGCTTTATTGATAGTAATAAGGATATTTCTAATGATATAAATAATTCAGAAATAGCAAGAAGAATAGCATCTTCAACTCTTAGGCTGCCACTGAAATTTTCAATGTATGGAAATGCTGACAAGACAATAAAAGAATTAGAAAAATATAATTTAAAATATCTGTCTGAGTGGCAGGAACAAGCATGGTTGAAGGGGAGTTTAGGGATTATTTTTGATAATAATGGTGACTTTGAGCTAGCTAATAATACACTTCACTATGATAGAAGATACGGTTTAACTTACAGAGAGGAAGGTTTTAATGAGTAGATTTAATTTAATTGATTCACCATGGATTTCAGTTATTTATAGTGAAAATGGGGCTAATAAGCTTGTTTCACTTAGAACACTTTTTCAAGATGCGAAATCGATTAAGTCTTTAGCCGGTGATACTAAGACCCAAGATTTTGCTGTTTTAAGAGTCCTTCTTACAATTTTGCATACTGTCTATTCGAGGTTTGACGCAGAGGGAAATCAATATGAATATATTGATTTGGATGAATCATATAGGCAGACATCTAATGTAGATAAGGATGATTTAATATTCTATCTTAACAATCTTAACAAGACTTGGGAGTCTTTATGGGACAAAGCTGAATTTTCTTTTATAGTAGAAGAATATTTTGATAAGTGGTATGAACGTTTTTATTTATTTGATGATAAATATCCTTTTTTCCAAGTTCTAAAAGAAGATATTTCATCGGACAAAATTAATAATAAATCTCCAAGTCCAGTAAGTGGTATGACTTTTGACAGAACTTTGTCTGAAAGTAAAAATAAAGTAGCATTATTTTCTCCTAAATATGCTGCTAGGTCAAACAAAGAAATATTAACTGAGGATGAAGTAGCCCGTTGGTTAATTACTTATCAAGGTTATACTGGATTAGCTGATAAGACTAAATTTATTACAGATGAAGAATACGAGAGAATATCCAAGGGTTGGTTATTTGATATTGGGGGAATTCAAGTTGAAGGGAAAAATCTTTTTGAAACCTTAATGCTTAATCTCCTCTTAGTCCATCCAGAGGAAAAATATGTAGAAAATATGCAAAAGCCTTGCTGGGAATATTCTTCTGAATATTTAATAAATGAATATTTGGCTAATAATATGCCTGATAACTTGTCGCAACTATATACGAACTGGTCAAGGGCTATTTGCATAGAACCAGAAATCGATCTTAAAAAGGCTTTCTCATGTAATGTTGTTAAGCTGCCTGGCTTAGAGAATAGGGATCAATTTTTAGAGCCAATGACACTTTGGCGCTTTAATGAAGAAGGAATTAATAAAGATTATTATACTCCAAGAAAACATAGATCTAACGAATCTTTGTGGAGGTCTTTTGGGCTGATAGCAATGCCTTCCTCTGAAGATGATAAACAGAGGCGCCCCGGAGTTATTAGTTGGCTTGACGGGAAGAAAAAAATTATAGGCGATGCAGAAATTATTATAAGAGCTACCAGTATGCAGGATGATGGAAATGCAACTTCTTGGGTACCTGTAGACGAGATTTGCGACGAGTTAATAATAAATGATTACGTTTTAACAGATGTAAAGGAAAAACATTGGGTTCCTCGTATAGAAAGTTCAGTTGAAAAAACTAAGTACGTAGTCAACAAGAATTATTTTATGTTTTTGTCAGACATAGCAGGGATTAGAAATATTAAGGAGTCTACTAGACAAGGGTTTATTAATCGTGAAATAGAAGCCCTATATTTTGAGATAGATATTCCTTTTAGGACCTGGCTTGCTAGTATTGAACCAAACGATTCTAAAGATGAGAAGGTTATTGTATGGAGGGAGGAGTTGTATAAGATAGTCAGAAAACAGGCAGACAAACTTTTCAATAATGCAAGTAGTAGGGACTTAAAAGGGATAGAAACAGAAGATGGGGTTAAGAATATTGCTACTTCTTATAATAAATTCGTTTACTTCTTAAACCGAGAACTTAAAGGGTAGCAGGAAGGAGAGGAAATGAAGAAAGACAAACAAAAGAACAATCCAAAAGTTTATCAGGTAACATCAACAATAATAGGTAAATTATCGAGAGCGCTTGATACTTCTACAGTTAAAGCGTCACTAGCTAACTTGAGGAATTCTATAGGGAAAACCCCTAGTGAAACTATTGAAATTTGGCCAATAATGCTTGATGATATGCCTGATGAATTTCTTGGAAGTGATGGGAATCTGACAGCTGAAGAGGAAGCTATTTTAAACACTTTGCAATTATATGCTCTTTATCAACAAGGCAGTTCAGAAAGTGTAGCTATCGACAAAGAAATTAACAAATGGGAGAATATGGGGACGTATTTTTCAAATTTAAGGGAAGATGACAACAGAGTTTCAACAGATAGAAGGTTTAATACGATGGTAACATCGACAACATATGATGAACTCTTCTATCATTTAAAACAGATGTTTGGACTATTAAAGTCCAGAAGTAAGGGACAAGTAAAAGTAAATTTTTCAAGGCTGAGTCAAGACTTATTTTTCTTTATGTTAGGTTATGAAGATAACATAAGAATTGCTTGGTCAAGGGAGTACTACAGAAATCGGAATGTAGAAAATGAAAAAAATGAAGGAGAAGAAAATGAACAAAAATAGGTTATTTTTAGATATCCACGTTATCCAGACCGTTCCACCATCAAATATAAATAGGGATGATACAGGAAGTCCAAAAACTGCTCAGTATGGTGGGGTTAGGCGTGCAAGAGTTTCATCCCAGTCTTGGAAGAGAGCCATGCGTGAATATTTTTACAAAAATAGTGCCCAAGAAAATATTGGTGTCAGAACTCTGGAATTAGTAGAATATGTAAAAGAAAAAATTCTTGAAATCAATAGGGATATTGATGAAAAAAAAGCTAAGGATTTAGCTAGCGATGTTTTAAAGGAAGCTGGTATCTCTTTAAAAGATGATAAAGCAAAGGCCTTGTTTTTTATGGGTGATACACAGGGTCGCAAACTAGCCCAAGCTGCACTTGATGGCATCAAAGACAAGAAAATCCTACAGGAAATGCTAAGAGAAAACCCAGCAATAGATATAGCTCTTTTTGGTAGGATGGTTGCTGATGATCCTTCTTTAAATGAAGATGCTTCGTCACAGGTTGCCCACGCTATATCTACCCATGCTGTACAAACTGAGTTTGATTTTTTTACAGCAGTAGATGATAAAAAGCCTAAAGACAATGCGGGTGCTGGAATGTTAGGTACTATTGAATACAATTCATCAACCCTTTATCGCTATGCTAATGTTGCAGTTCACGAGTTATTTGCTCAGCTTGATGGTAAAGAAAGTGTTATAAACACTTTAAAACTATATGTGGAAGCCTTTTCTAATTCAATGCCTACTGGCAAGGTAAATACATTTGCAAACCAGACTCTGCCTCAACTAATTCTAGTGAATCTGCGTGCTGATAGACCTGTTAATCTAGTAAATGCATTTGAAAAGCCTGTTAAATCAAGCGATGGATATGCCTATGAGTCAATAAACAGAGTATTTGATGCAGAAAAAGAAGTTAAAAAATTTGTTAAAGAACCTGTAGTGAGTTACTATTTGTTATTAAAAAATCAAGATATTGATACTAATAGTAAAAAGGCAGAGTCTTTAAAAGACCTTTTGCAAAGATTAGCTGGCGATTTAGAGACACTATTAGATTAAGTAGGTGATTAAAATGAGAACACTACTTTTAAAATTTGCAGGTCCTTTACAATCTTGGGGAACAGCTTCAGATTTTGAAATACGTCATACGGATTTATACCCTTCTAAGAGTGCAGTAATTGGACTAATAGCAGCTAGTTTAGGATATAGGAGAAATGACGATGAAAGAAACCAAAAACTTAATAAATTAGACTTTGCTGTAAGAATAGACCAAAATGGAAACTTACTCCGAGATTATCATACAGCAAAAAGTTATAAAAAAAGTGGAGAGGTTCTAAGAACATATGTAACTAATCGATATTATATCGAAGATGGTGCTTTTTCAATTGCATTAGGCCATGATAATAATGAGCTTATTGAAGAAATATCTTATGCTATACAAAACCCCTATTTTCAGACCTATATGGGACGTAGAGCCCTACCTTTAAATTCGGATTTTTATATAGGTCTAGTAGATGATGACGTTATTTCTTCATTAAAAGATCTACCATGGCAAGCTAGTGATTGGTATAAAAAAAATAACAAGGATATAGATTCATTAACAATTTATGCGGATTCCCATCTATTTGCTAATAAAGGTAAGCATTATAGGAAAGATGAGGTTGTGTCTTTTGATCAAAAATCAAGGACTTTTACTTATCGCTATGAGTCAAGAGATAAAATCACTTTAATAAAAGAAGAGCATGATGCTTTTGAAGCGTTAGGAGATTAATATGTATTTGTCGCGAGTAGAAATTGATATAAAAAATAGAAAGAAAATTAAAGATTTAAGCCATGTAGGAGCTATTCATAATTGGGTTGAAGGTTGTTTCCCTGAAGAATTTAATGAAGGTGTACGAACCAGGAAATTATGGAGGATAGACTCACTTAATGGTAAAGATTATTTATTAATAGTAAGTGAAGAATCTCCATCAGTAGAACATTTGGAAAGATATGGTGTGCCAGGGACTGGACAAGTTAAAAATTATGATAAATTTTTAAATAATATCGAAGAAGGTAAGAGGTACACTTTTTGCATAACCTTAAATCCTGTTGTTTCTAAGATGGTAGACCCAAATGAAAAGCGAGGCAGGGTTAAACCTGTCGTTAACGACGAGCAAATGAAGTTTCTTTACGACCGAAGTGAAAAAAATGGATTTCGGTTGAATAAAGATGAGTTTTTTGTAGCAAATCGTGGTTATGTTACTTTTAATAGATCTTCTCAAAAGCAGATTAAATTAAGTAAGGTGACTTATGAAGGGAAGCTAATAGTTATAGATAAAGAGAAGTTTATTGAAACTTTAACTAAAGGGTTGGGTAAGAAAAAAGCTTATGGGTTTGGTATGATGACAGTTATTCCAGAGGTCTAACCTATGGAAAAAAAGATTAGCGGGGCAGAAAAAACAAAACTTCATGAACTGCCAAGAGTAAGCGATAGGGTTAGTTTCATTTATGTTGAACATGCTAAAATAAACCGCAAGGATAGTGCAATTACTCTAATTGATAATAGGGGGATAGTACAAATACCTGTTGCCATGATTGGGGTATTAATGTTAGGACCAGGTACTGATATTTCTCACCGTGCTATGGAACTCATTGGAGATGCTGGTACCAGTGTTATTTGGGTTGGTGAGCGTGGGGTCAGACATTATGCACATGGGCGACCCTTGGCTCACTCAACCAAGTTTTTAGAAAAGCAAGCTAAATTAGTCTCGAATAAACAGTCAAGATTATCAGTTGCAAGAAAAATGTACCAGATGCGTTTTCCGGGAGAAGATGTGTCTAAAAATACAATGCAACAACTTCGTGGAAAAGAAGGGGCTAGGGTAAAAAATATTTATAGGGATTGCTCTAAAAAATTTAATGTTGAGTGGAAGAGGAGGGATTATGATCCTAATAATTTTGAAGGAAGCAGTCCAGTTAATAAAGCTTTATCAGCATCTAATGTGTGCTTATATGGTTTAGTACATAGTGTTGTTGCGGCATTGGGTCTTTCTCCAGGACTTGGGTTTATTCATACGGGTCATGATAGTGCTTTTATATATGATATAGCCGATCTTTATAAAGCAGATTATACTATTCCCTTATCATTTAAATTAGCTTCAGAAGTTGATAAAGAGGATGATATAGGTCGTTTAGCTCGATTAGGAATACGTGATAGTTTTGTAGATGGAAAGCTCTTAAAGACAATAGTAAAGGACTTACAAGAACTATTAAGTATAGAGTTTGATGAGCAATTTGAAGCTGATACAATTAATCTGTGGGATGATAAGGATGACCTGGTTATATATGGCGTTAATTATTACGAGGGGGATTAGTATGCCTCTTACTATAATTACTTTAAGGAATTCAACTCCTTCGCTAAGAGGAGATTTATCAAAATGGATGCAGGAAATAGCAACAGGTGTTTATGTTGGAAATTTTAACTCAAGGATTAGAGAATATCTATGGAAACGAGTTACTGAAAACGTTGGTAATGGTGAAGCAACATTAAGTTATGCTAGTCGAAATGAGCTTGGCTACAGCTTTGAAACTCATAATGCAAAACGTGAAGCGATTGAGTTTGATGGAATTCCACTTGTTATGTTTCCTAAATCACAAGAAAATGAAGGATCAAATGATAATAAATTAGGCTTTAGCAAAGCGTCGAAATATAGGAAACAAAGAAAGTTTTCAAATAAATCAAAGGTTGCAAATATACAGAAAGTTGACTATATTGTTCTAGATATAGAAACGGATGGCCTAGATGAAAGCAAGAATTCAATTTTGGAAATAGGGGCTATAAAATCTATTTCTGGAAAAACAGAAGAATTTCATAAGCTAATTAAATATGACTTAAATTTGCCGGAATCAATAGTTAAGCTAACAGGAATAACAAATGAATTATTGGATGAAGAAGGTGGTGACTTAACTATCTCTATAGAAGAGCTTGTTGAGTTTGTTGGGGATAGTGTTATTGTTGGATATAATATAAATTTCGATATGAAATTTATAAATTATGCCTTAAAAAAAGTACGTCAGAGTACCATATCTAATAAGGTCATTGATCTTTTACCTATAGTGAAGAAAGAAAACATGTATCTATCTGATTACAAGTTGGAGACTGTTTTGGAGGCGTATGGGGATTATGGGAAAGTCACACATAGGGCATTAGAGGATGCAAGACAGATTTATAATTTATCAAAAAAACTAAATAAATTTGAACAGTTATTGAATAGATAATGTGTATATTTTGGGGATTTTTAAGTATTCTTCCCGCGTATGCGGGGG
>LSQX01334133.1_pt1 | contig 10391 bp, 9 predicted proteins | sample 654561 | NCBI WGS metagenome assembly LSQX01 (sample SAMN04489861, study PRJNA283612) | anaerobic digester metagenome | isolation source: 4 biogas reactors fed with cattle manure at either 37C or 55C with and... | place: Denmark: Kongens Lyngby | collected 2014
GCCTGTTCATCTCCTCAGGCCATGGTGAGTAACGGTTGTAAGTACGCAGTCCTGCTTCTACGTGACCTACGTCAACCTGACGGTAAAAAGCCGCCAGAGCTGCAGCCGTGCTGGTTCCCGTGTCACCGTGAACCAGCACTATGTCGGGCTTGAACTCGTCGAGCACCGGCTTCATGCCATTGAGCACCGCTGTCGTTATATCGAAGAGGTCCTGCCCCTCCTTCATTATATCAAGATCATAATCCGGCTTGATACCAAAGATCTCCATTACCTGGTCCAGCATCTGTCTGTGCTGACCGGTCACGCAAACACGGGCATCAAACTGTCCATCGTCTGCATACTTAGCAAATTCGCGCACAAGCGGAGCCATTTTAATAGCCTCGGGTCGGGTTCCAAATACGGTCAATACTTTTATCATCTGCAGGTTAAGTGTTAGTTTATATATCTTAGGTGCAACTCCTGCACCTCTTTTTCAAGTCTATGAAAGATGTTACCTTTTTCGTCTATGTCGTAAACCAAATGTCTGAATGAGTCGAAACGCTCACCCACTTCGGCCAGCGTTGCAATCCAAAGTTTTCCTTCTGTCGAAGCAGCAGCAATTCGCTCAAAGACCTCATCGATCCCAGGAATCAAAGCTCCTTCTCCATTAACAAATATGCGTCCTTCTTTCCTCTTATCCAAGTCGGCAATATAGGTATGAGCCAAGCAAACTCCGGCCTTGTCACAAAGCTGCCTTACATTTGTCTCTGAGAAGCTCTGAATAAAATCGTGTACCTCAAGAGTCTGAAAGAATGTAAAATCCTTCCCTCCTATCCTCTCCCTGAAAAACAATGGAGTAAAACGTTGCCAATGAGGAACTGCATCCTTACGTGTCATCAGTAACTTAACACCTTGTTTTGCGAGATACAGGATACTACGTATCAGGCCCCAGGCTCCTTCCAAACCATATTTCCAACCTTTTATCTTTATAAAAAAGGTAAGCTTCCTATATAGCATCTGATCTTTCTCGCTGCCAAAGAAGAGTATGTAGCTGCGAAACAGGTCCATAAATGCCTTTGCAGAGGGTTTTGAAAAGCACCTTCTCCTATATGCCCCAAAGGTGAAGGTATCAGGGTCTGCCTGATTGATCATGCCTGGACCTGCATTGCCACAATCCAGGTAGTTCCACAGATACCTGATCCCAGCCCGGGACATCATCTCAGCCCATAAATCAGCGTCTATGCCACTTCGCTTGTGAGTCGTGAAATTATATGGCTGAAAACCGTGATCGATCCAGGTCTGCCAGCTTCGTCCATCTACTGCAAAGTCTTCAAAATCCTTCTCCCACTCCTCATCCGTAGCTCTTGTACTTTGTGACAGGGAGTGATAACATAGCTCATGTCCATCTGCAGCCCAAAGCTCATACTCATCAGCATTGCGCTCTAGTGATGTATTAAAATCTCTTTTTGAATAATGGTAGAGAAAGACTCCCTTTGTCACACGTATTCCATGCTTTGCAAACAGTTTGCGCTGAGCCATCAATAAGGGCAGGGAGTCAAAATCGCAGTGATCAGTAAAACAGAGTATTGCAGAAAAGGGTAACTTGGAACGGCTAAACTCAGGTATTGCACCCTTAGTCAGCAGGAAGGTAAGGCGCAAAGGCTTATCAAGAGCTCTGACAGGTTCTCTGAAAGCACTGTTGTCGTCTTCTTGGTAGTCGAAGAGGGGAGCAAGATCTTCGTGTTCCAACACCCATTCAATGCTACGGGGCCGACGTGGGTCGAATAGCCAGAGTCCATCGGTGCGGGATGCTACAACCTTGGTACCGGACTTAAAAACAGCTGCCTTTGGTGAGTAGTATGCAGCCAGTCTCTTTCTGCTTGTATCAACCCAGGTATAGTCATGATTTCTCCAGCTTATAAGGGTTTCGGTAAACTCAACAATAAGACTGAGCCTTTGAACTTCAGCTCCCTCAGCTGCATCGACTTCAAAGTCGATGCGGTTGGGCATACTGATTACCTTTACGCTAACCGATGATGGATCGGCCCCCTTAATTTTCCAATCTTTAAGCATTCGGATTATAGCGTCTTTCAAAACGTTTGAACTTACCCATCAGGGTGCGGTCGAGTACCTCTTTGCAGTTTACCACCACCTCTGCCTCATCCCCAAGGGCATTGAGACACAACTTTTTAAGCTTTCCAAGTTCCTCGACAGTCAGTTCCCTTGAAGTTGAAATATTTACTTCAAACAGCTTTGCCGAACTCTGTATCACTTTGTACTCGGTTATATCGGGGCAGACCTTAGCAAATTCCTTAAATACATACACAAAGAGGGTATCTCCTGCCACTTTCTTGCCCGATGGCAGTATTGCCATCTCCTCTATCCTACCCATCAATTTGCTAAGCACTTCCTCTCCGTTGTCAATCTCAATTGCAGCCATATCACCGATATCGTAACGAATCAATGGCGTGCCCTTATTAAATAGAGGGGTAAGTACTACACGACCTACAGTTCCATGTGGACAGGGTCTGTCATTTTCATCAAGTATCTCAACATACATCAGCTCGTGTGCCAGTTTCCATTTACCGTCGCAACCGAAACCAATATGTCCCGCCTCCGAAGCACCATATTCATTATAGATTGGCACTCCGAAGACCTCCTCACAGAGCTTTTGCTCCTCAAGTGTGCACATCTCAGAAGTCACAATTACCACCCTAAGGGTGGGGCAATATGCCTTCAACATCTTTCCCTTGCGTGCAAGAAACTTGGCAAAGGTGACTATCGGATAGGCATAGCCGTACATATATGCAAAGTTCTTCCGGCTGAACATATCCAACCAGTTTTCCATATTGCGGTCGGACAGATCAACCGTATCAAAGCGAACACGGTTTGACACATAGTCCTTGAGCTTTTCTGCGGTTCGGGACACAAAGGAATAAGGGAATCCATAATAACGTGCCTGCAGGTCATTCAGACTTACACCAGCTGACTTATATCTATCTTCAAGAATTCTCCAGGTAAGGGCATGGCTCAATGTATCAACCGCATAGTCAAAAGGCTTGCCAGTTGATCCTGAAGTATTCCGAAAGTAGTAACGCTTTGCCCGGTTGGAATCTGGTATTCGTGGGATATTATACTCACGTATCTTACTCTTGTTGATTACCGGAATATCCTCCCATCGTTCCGGGCGGGGACCGACAAACTTAGCATAGTTGGTATTATTGCAGTAGTGAAAATCAAAAGCATCCCAGCGCCTCTTTTCCCGCAAGTCTGGATTCTTTGCCTCATCCTTAAGGCGGGCAAAGACTCTGCCAGCCTCTTTAACCTGAAATCCACTAAGTTGCAGTACTGTAAAAAAGTCCATTATAATTCCCAGTTATATTTTTTAAGCAGCTCAAGTGACCTATTAATTACCTCCTCTACCTTGAAAGGAATGGTGACCTTCATAATTCCTTCACTCAGAGTCTGAGCCAGGCTGTCGTCTTCAATAAGTCTAAGAATTGCATATTTAAGTTCTTCAACACTATGTGGGCTAACAAACAAAGCACTCTTCTCATGCTTGAAATATTCAGGAAGTGCATTGAAACGAGTAATAATAATTGGAATTCCTGCAAGGCCAGATTCCACAAGTATTCCGGGAAGTCCCTCCCCCGGATGGTAAGTTGGCAATGCAAGAAAATGATAAGCTGCCAGTACTGATTGAACCGCCATCGGTTCAATCACACCCTTATATATGATTTTTCCTCCAGAAGCCTTCTCGGCATCTTTGATTTCCTCTTCACAATCCTTATCCATCGGACCGTATATATCGAGCGACAAGTCCTTCCCCTCGCTATTAATTGCCTTAATAGCCTCTATCAGAATCAAGATACCCTTGGTGTCGGTCACGCGGGAGACAAAAACACATCTGTTTCGTGAGCTTTTATTGAGGGTCCAGCGGCTTCCATCATCATGCCTGGGATTATACACCAGTTCCACATTCCTGAGCCCCACTCCCTCAAGCCCCTTCTTTAAAGCTATTGACTCAGCAAAGATGCCATCAAGTTTGTTGAGTATAGCGACAAAGAGCTTTCTTTTGAAAGAGCTCATATAGTCGGTCAGCTGTATGTCAAAGGATCCGCCAATTACATATAGCACAGCTCTCTTTCGACAGAAATAACTTAATAACCAGAAGATAGGAATCAGATACAGGCGCCCATTGCGATTGAGAGAAAAGATTATCTGATGAGCCCCTATCATCTGCCATATCAGCTTAAGATAGTTGACCAGAGTCAGGCCCCTGCGTGTAATTGTATCAAACCAAACAATGTCCTTAAAGCCTGCACGGGTGAATCCGTCACGCAGATAGATATTCTTTACTCCGTCGCCATTATAGGGCGGGGCAAAGGGGCCGACAAACAAGGTTCTTTTAGGTTTCATTATCTCGTACGACTTCTGGTTTTATTTGCCTTTCAACTCCTCAGTGGGATACATCGTAATATGCTTCTTCGTGACAAACTGTGATAGCCAGCAATACAAGGAACTTATTTAAATAGAAACATCTCTGAGGCTCTTCGTGACATATCCCAGCTGCCTGCCAGTCTGGCTTGATAGCTACCTATCTCCGACCAGGCTCTTGTATACTCCAATAATCTTTTTGACTGCCTCGTCTTTTGAGAAATACTCGACTACCCTGTTGTACAGCTTTTCTGCCTTGGCCTGCGCCTCTTCAGGATTTTCCAGAACCTTGATTATTGCATTGGCAAGGGCAGCTGAATTCTGCGGAGGAACCAGTTCACCGCAACTGCCTCCATCCAGTACAAAACTACATTCTCCGACTTCAGTACAGACTACAGGCAATCTGGTCATTCCATATTCAAGGAGAGAAACAGGCAGACCTTCCGATAATGAGGACAGAATTCCCACATCACAGGCATCGAGTATTGCAGCTACATCATTGCGTGAGCCAAGGATGTGCACCCTCCCTTTTAACTCAGGTTCACTAACTATTCTGCCACTTATATGCCTGTAGTAGTCGTCATTAAAGTGCCCGCCTACCAGATAAAGACGTGCAGTATCAAACCTGCCCGATACCAATCTGAAAGCATCAAGCAGGTTGTCATGATCCTTCTGCATACGCAGGTTTGCCAGGCATACAAGCTTAGGCTTCATATCACTGTCAGGCAATGGTTCAACCTTACTCCTATCTCCTGTAAGATCACCAAAATTAGGCAGGAATGAAAGTTTTGATTCACTAACCTTTAATCGCTCCCGGGCAAAATTCATCAGCTTCTCATTTACCACAAATGAATGACCTGTAAATGGCATTGCCATACGTAGATAAAAAGTCTCGCGTACATGAAGCCAATCGCTGAACCCGAAATGATCGTGCCAGACAATCTTCAGAGAAGGAAGGGTAAACTTTAGCATTACCGCCCAGAATAATGATGAAGAGTGGGCATGAATTATTTCAATACCGTTCTGACGGATGTAACGTCTGAGCCTAAGAAAAGCCCTCATATCTCTTGAGCATCGTTTACCTGGAACAAACAGTTTCACGTCAGGAGAAACAAACTCCTCGAGTGGTCCCCCGATTCGTGTGGCACACAGATGACTCTCAATACCTGCCTCAGCCAAGGCGTTGGCTATGTTAACTGCCATACGTTCAGCACCGGCAGCAATCAGCGAGTCTATCATTGCCATCACTCTCATGGTCACACCTCTATTAGTTTGACAATTTCTTCTTCAAAGTGCTCAAGATCATATTGTCGTGACCAGTCCATCGCAGCCTGACAAGCCTTAGTATAGGTATCTGGAGCGGAAACAAATTGCTCTATAACATCAGCCACTTTTGAGGCATCAGGTTCTACAATTACACCTCTCGCACCCCCTCCAAGCATCTGCGATACACAAGAAACGTCAGTAGTAAGAGGCATGCAACCCCACCACATTGACTCAGCAACTACCTTAGGCCATCCTTCACTATATGAAAGGAAGACAAGGAAATGAGCCTTCATAAAGAAGGACTCTACAGTATCAGGGCTTTGTCTGCCCCATAATTTCACCTCATTGCCAAGTCCATATTCAGCTATATACGCTTCGAGCATAGGTCTTTGAGCGCCATCACCAAACATATCCAGCTTTACCAAATAGCCCCTGTCTTTTAAAATCTGTAAGACCTTAATACACTCCAGCGGTCTTTTATTTCCCGTTAATGTACCGACAAAAATCAGATTCAAAGGCTCTTTTTTTCCCGGTCCTATCCTCCTTATATCAACAGGTAAGGCCTTCGAACGAGGATAAGACGCCGTAAAAAATGGAACTATGTTGGGACTTTTTTCCTTCCAATCACCGTAAACAAGCACAGAAGCCTTGCGTGTCAATAAACTATTACGAAGAAGATGTTGCTGAAATCTGTACGTTGCAGCCTGACTGCTATCAGGATCCCAATTGTTTGCATACTTCACTGTCTTGATCTTATGTGGGAAGAATATCTGGGCAATAACTCCCAACAATCCCATATTGGAAGGACAACGCAGGTGAATATGATTGGCCCATATCATCCCCCGGATGATACGCAACATTACCAGCGGCAAAACAAATAGGGAGTATAGTAGGTACCCAACTCGTGTAAAGTTGATTGCAGGGACTGAACAGAAACTCAGCGAGTCATGCTGGTAGTACGTTTCAAGCGGATCGGGAGCTTTTTCTGACAGAGGGGCTATAACCCTAACATGATCAACATACTTAAGCCAGATATTCATCTCCCTTACATAGGGAGTATAAGCAGCAAAACCTTTATTGTCCTTTTTGTGAATTACCGGAGAAATAATCAAAAATCTGATCATTTATGCTCGCCCTTTAATAGTTTATCGAGAGTTACAATTCTCATAAAGGCAGCTCCAAAGACAACTCCCGGCAATGCCAATCGCATTGCCGCATGAAACATTGTAAACATACTTAGCAGGTAAAATGCAAGCATAAAACATCGGGTCAGGTAACCTTTGGATCTAAAAAAGAAATATGTGGGAAGGCAGATGAGTCCCACCAACATAAAAATCATCCCAAAAAGACCGTTTTCCGACATAAGACGAGCAAACTCAGTATGAGCTGCGGCATATTGCCCATAATACCGAGCCCGGTATAGTTCACCCATTCCATACCCCACACCAAACAGTGGGTGCTGCTTAAACACAATGAAATCGGCCTTCATTATCTCATCTCGTCCGGTCAACATACTCTTTCCAGGAGTTCGTTGTCCCGTCATAACTTCTGTGGTGTTGAGACCCTGATAACGATACAGCAGGAAGTTGTTAGTAATCTTGTTGGCTATAAAGAATACTCCAACAAAAAAACCCACTCCTATTACAATGAATGGCAGCGACCTGCGAAGCTGCTTTCTAAACCCATAATATGAAAAGAAGAGAACTGTAACTGCTCCAAGGAAGGCCAGTAGGCTTCCCATCACACCTCCACGAGAGAAGGTAAGGAGTGCACGCAGAACCAGATAAAACAGCATCAACCAGTCTAGCCATTTAAAAGGAGTAATCCTCTCCCCATTGACTTTATATAATAAAGCGAGAAGTATAAACCATCCCAAAATCGTGGAAACCTGGTTGGGACCAAAACCACCAGCGGCTTGTGAACTTGATTGAACACTGGTAAACTCAAGGTCGGCTATATTAGCAACAAGGCTCAATCCTGCAATTATAGCAAAGGCAGGAAGAAATGCCCATCTAAGGTGAGCGAAATAATCCTCCTTTAAGACAATGCGTTTGTAATAATAAAGTCCTGCGGCAACCAGACTCAGTGGTCCTGAGATATTAAACATGATCATACTGTAGAGTCTGTCAGGATTTGAATGGTGACTCAGGAAAATTGCTGGAATCAGCAAGCCTAGCAGAAACAGAAAGATCCAGTTTAAGTTCCTTCGAGGACCTATAAACAATCCAAAAGTCAGAATAATAATAGCTGAATACTTACCCAGCTCCCAGGAGAATGGCGCACCGGCCATACGATAGACCATCTCATAGCCGACCATGTAGAGCGCATAATACCCTGCACGTGAACCCTTGTCGTAATTATACAGAATATCCAGCAGGAAGATAGCCATCATACCAGGATATGCAATTGCCGTAATGATAGGAGCAAACTTCAGAGCTGCACCCAAAACCAGGTGCAACATTATCAAAATTACATACCCTTTCCTTGTATCAATAAAATCTATCATTACCGCCTGGTTCCTTTAAACTTCATATCCAGCAAGCTACGATAAAAATTAATATTATGCTCAAGAATACGATCTGTATCAAACATCGCACGTGCTTTTTGCTGTCCTACAAGAGCCATCTCCTTCATCTTTTCCCTGTTCTCAAATGCAAAAATTATTTTCTCGGCAATATCTTCAGGTGAATAAGGATCACAAAGCAAACCATCCACCCCATCCTCTATAGTCTCGGGTCCGGGACCAAGCTTTGAAAACAGAACAGGTTTTCCCATAAACATAGCCTCAGGGGCTACCAGCCCCTGAGTTTCCATATGCGATGGGAAGACACAGAGTTCGGCCACCTCGTACTTTGAGGGTATTTCCTGCAATTTCACAGGTCCGTGAAATACTACATGACTCAGAATATCTGAGGAGAATGAATTTTTTAGGTATTCAGTGTAGGATCGACCGTCAGAAAAAAACCAATCACGACCATATATATCAAGGTGAACCAGGGGAAATGAAGGAATCACATACTTAAGTGCTTCTATAAGCTGACGTATACCCTTCTTTTCACAAACTGTACCTGCAAAAACGAGGCGGTAGGAAATCGCCTTGTCAGGATCGGATGCGGCAAACAACTTACCATCAACAGGAATTCTTATGATTTCAACAGGTTTTTTGCCTGTTGAGAGGTATTTACCTGTATGCTCCTTTACAAAATTAGATACTGCCACAAACGCATCAGCACGGCTGAAGGATCTTTTCTCCAAAAACCCCTTCCATGGGTCTATCTTTCTGTGTTCGCTCTCAGCAAAGAAGTGGTGGCCACCATGCATCCTGACAACCTTCACATAAGGTGTTCTACACGGCAGCATAAACATCAATGATTCCTGGCTCTCAAGGATATCTATGGGATGTTTAGCATGCAGTTCCTTTAGCTTGATCCTGATATTATATGCGTTTTCGGCAAAGGAAGCCTTACTTTTCAAGTAACGCGGTGCTGACAAACGAATAATCTCTACACCCATATCGTCCATCTCCTCAGTCTCATGTCCTTTACCAATACCCAGGACAGTAACCTTATGTCCACTACGGACAAGGGCCCGACCGAAGGTTTGCACGAAACTACCTATTCCACCTGTACCCCATAGTGGATATTCATATGTCAGGAAACAAATATGCATAACTAAGAGACTAATGCCATTATAGTAGAGGCGATCCTTTGAGAAGCCTCTTGCACCGGATGCAGAGCAACAACCCTGAACCAGGCATCTCCTTTTGGATTGCTCTGACCATACAAGGCTTCCCTAACGCATTCTTCTATCCCAGCCCTGCTATTTAGCCATATTACGCAGTCATCAGAAGGCATGCTTCTAAAGTGTTGGAATCGATTATTGGTGATTGCCGACCAATGCGTAACTGAGGGTTGATCGTAGTTGATATAAATTGCTGGTTTGCCATAAACAGCAAAGTCATGAGCCATTGTAGAGCCTACATTGATAACGGCATCTGAATGCAGAGCCACATTTACAAGCAGCTTTACATCATCCATGGTTGGAACAGTAAAGCTCCATTCCCTTGAATAGGACTTCCACAGTGGATCTGACACTTTGATAAGTTCAGGATACTTCCTTACAACCGGTTCGTAGCGACCTGTAAGGTCTACCGGACTGCGACGAAGCAAGACCTGGGGTCTGTCTTTCTCGGGCATCTTCATCAATGCATCACAAAGGTCATCAAGGTACAAATGATCGCAGGGGAAAGTCAGGTCATTACCTGAGAAACACAGGACCTTGCGGTCTGGATCCAGACCAACATTGGAAAAGAATTCCTCCCTGCTCATATAGAGCTCCTTGTTGAAATAGAATTCAAACTGAGGAGTACCTGTTATAAGTACCTTTGCAGGATCAACCTCTGGATAATAGTCGGCCATTTCCTGCTTCATATACTCCGACCACACCACATAGTTTTCTGTGCGAACCAGCAACCTGGCCTTAGGCAGGTTGTCCCATGAATACACTGCACCAACAGTTTTAATCCCCAGAGACTTGGCTGCTTCGATAATCACCGAACCATCCAGTGAGCGCTGGTGAGTGCTGAATATTATATCAGGTTTGTTATTACGAAGCATCTCCTGTTGTTCCCTGAAATAAGCCGTCGAATGTACATGTTTTTCATAAGCCCTTTCAAGACTTAGAATACCCTTGTAACCTGTCTCTTATAC
>LSQX01225698.1_pt2 | contig 10390 bp, 10 predicted proteins | sample 654561 | NCBI WGS metagenome assembly LSQX01 (sample SAMN04489861, study PRJNA283612) | anaerobic digester metagenome | isolation source: 4 biogas reactors fed with cattle manure at either 37C or 55C with and... | place: Denmark: Kongens Lyngby | collected 2014
GGCGCCTCCGATCACCAAACTGATCACTGCATTGCCTGCCCAGTATACAACAAACATTACGGGCGTGTCAGGGGGGAAGCGACATCGTCCGGGTACAGTTCCTGAAGTTGCGGCAAAATCGCCTCAATTGAAATTACTCAAGCGACTGTTGGCGCTTTCCGGGGAGGACATCTCCGCGCAGGGGAAGATCAGCCAGCCTTATCTGCTGCTTTTTTGCTTCCGGTTTGGGCTTGACCTTGTTGAAACCAGGCGTTTCACTTCGCATTTTGGGCCGAACCAAGAAATGTCAGTGAAAACCTGGTATCAAAACGAACCGTTCCCTGACGTTTCTGCCAGACGGCCTCTTCCCGAGCTTACCCGTTGGTTAACACGATCCGGTATCGGGCCTTGTTGTGTCGCACCAGTTTGATGGCCTCGTTGACCCTGGACATGGGCATCGTTTCGGTACGTGGGGTGATCCCATATTGCTGCGCAAAAGAGAGCATTTCACGCATGGTGGCACGGTTTCCGACGAACGAGCCCTGCAGCGTCAGCTCGTGCGCAACCAGGTCCGTCGGGTTGAAGGCGACATTGGGAAAGCCGACCAAAACGAACTTTCCCCTGATCTTCAAAATTCCCAGCAGGCTTTCCCACCGGATATCCCCGTGGGCGGTGCACAACAGCAAGTCCAAAGACTGCACCAACAACCTGATGGCGGCTTTATCCTCGGTGCAGACAAAATCGTCTGCACCGAGGGACAGAGCCTCTTCCCGCTTGGCCGCCGAGGAGGACAGGGTGGTGACGTGGCAGCCCATAGCGTGCGCGAACTGAACGGCGAGGTGGCCCAAGCCGCCAATGCCGATAATGCCGATGCGCTGCACGTTAGGGCCTTGATATCGTTTCAGTGGGGTGTAGACGGAGATCCCGGCGCACAAGAGGACGCAGGCCGTCGGCGCAGGCATGGATTCGGGCAGCGGATAAACAAACCGGCTGTCAGCGACGACGGACGAGGCAAACCCGCCGTAGGGCACCCAAACGCCGTTGGTGACGACATCCGGGCAAAGCTGCTCCTCGCCTTTGAGGCACCACTGGCAATGCCCACAGGACCGCCCTTGCCAACCTATCCCGACGCGGTCCCTGACTTGGAGGCCGGACGGGTCGACGCCAACCTCCGACACCGTGCCGACAATTTCATGCCCGGGAACGAATGGATAGTCAATGTCGCCATAGAAATTGTCAATCGCGTGGACATCCGAATAGCACAGGCCGCAATGGGTGACACAGACCCGGACATCATGTTCGCCCAGTTCCGGCGGCAGGTAACTGAACGGCACCAAAGGCAGTCCGGAGGCCATCGCGGCATAGCCCGTAACGGGTTGTGAAGTCACGCTGATCATCCCTTTCTTCTGATTCTCCCGTTGTTCCGGTGAATTGCTTTTCATTTTTCGATCTTGGCCGAAGTTCATCCATCAGCCGAATTCGGTTTGTACGGTAACCGGATAACCCCCGAATCACAGCGCGCAAGATGATCCTTCCTTTTCTGAGGAAATCAAAATGATCCGGGAGAGATTTTCCCGTCTTCGCATCGTTGCGCGCAGAGAATTATGAAAACGTCGTTCGGGTATTGCCGAAGCGAATAGATGACGCTAAAGAGTAACTCAGATGCAGATATTATACTGCTGCGGCGTCCCCTCTTCAACAGATATCTGCATAGAGCGGAGACATTGTGGCAGGCACGCGGGCGCATCGAATATGATCGGTACCTGCTGAAGCTTTGCAATTCGCTGCACATACCGTATAGAATCGATGTTCAATGGCATTACAGGAACGTGTGGTGCGATTCCCTGACGCTCCCGCGAGGTACTTGGATTGAAGCTGTTCAAGTGGATAATGGTGTTTTCCGGGAGTGGCTTCTACAAAGAAGTATAATCGGTGCCTTGATCCGTCGCTGTTTTGTCCCTGTTTCGGCAACGCAAGATAAACGTCATCGCAAATCGTCGGTTGACGCTTGCGCCGAAAAAACGGAACGGGTTGACATCAAACGGGTGTTTTGTATACTGGTGGAAGATCAGGCGAAATCCGTCGGAAGGTGATGAAAACAGCGTGAGAGAAAGAACCCACGTTATATCACTTGTTCTGCTGATGCTTCTTGCGGTGCTTATCGCAAGCGGCGCCGCAGCCGAGCAAGCAACGATCCCTGCAGATACTATCATGCAAAGCTACAGGGATGTTCTGCTGGGCAAACGAGACTATACGCAGTGCAACCATTATGACAGCGTCTATCGGGACACCCGGTTTTCGGGCGAATTCTATCAATGGTACGGTTTTGAGTTTGAGAGCCCGCTGCGAATTGACGGATTCTGCGTCATCGACCTGGATGCAGACGGCAGTGAGGAACTCGTCTTGAGACTATCTCAGGACTTCGGCTTTGAAGTGCTGCGTTACGAGAATGGGCAAGTCTATGGGTTTCCCTTTGTTTACCGGGCTATGGAAGCAATTACGACAAGCGGCGATATCCATGGCTCCAACGGCGCTGATGACTATGGGTGGTATCAGGTTCGCTTCGCCGCGGAAAAGATGGAATCAATTGAACTATGCTGGAAACATGCCGATGGAGACGGGCGGTATCAATACCGTATTAGCGGCGAGGAAGTATCTGAAATGGACTTTACGGCGTTCTGCGACGGTTTGTGGGGGAAGAGCCGGCCCTCATGGGAGGAATACACACCCGAGAACGTTGAGAAAGCGCTGTAAGGTTGCCGCAGAAAGGCGACGATCCAGCGTTTTCTGCTGCCCGCGTTGTCGGGGACGCATCAGCAAATACGCACGCAGTCAGGACGTTTTGGACGCGTACCTCGCATTGGTCATTCAATACTTATATCGTTTGCGGGATGCGTGTTAGTGACAAAACGGCCTGATCGGGCCGAATGATTACCGGATACAGGAGCTGGCATTATCAGTACATTGTCGTGTTTGCCCAATGTCGGTAAAGTGCTGGAAAGCAATTTATTGCAGGTGGGCATAGAGACTGCGGAGCAGCTTCGCAATATCGGCGCGGAAGAAGCATTTATCCGCATCCGCACTCATGCTAATAAGGGGGCATGTTTGCATATGCTCTATGGCATACAGGGCGCGATAGAAGGAGTACCGGACAAGCTACTGGCCGTCAACACGAAACAAAGGCTGAAGCAGTTCTATGGAACCTTGTAGCACAGGGCCATTTGTGGTTGTCCGTACCGCATTTGGAATTTCGGGGTGCGTCCCATGACAGGAAAGTGCGCGTTCTGAAGATCCAAGCGCTTTGATTGGTTGCCAAGCCATGGCATGGCAAAATGACCGCCTGTCATTGTATTGACGAACGGTCATTTTGTGGCCCATTACATGTCGGAAATATGCTTTACCACATTAAGTTTCCGCATGGTTGCAGCAATGCCAAGCTTTCTTTCCAGATATGTACTGTTCAGCTTTTTGCGCGTTGCCGAACGCGGGAGGTACAGATACAGGCATTCACTGCCGACAGCCAATATCTCATCGCCGTGCTGCACTTCCATAACCTGACTTAGTATAACGTCATCGATGGGGTCATTCGTGAAAACGAGGTGCACGCGGCCGGCATCATATTCGGGACCGAACGGACATTCCCGGCAGGCAATCCGTAGTTTTTCCGCTGTTTTGATGATCACGGATAGATTCGCTCCGATGTGCTTTTTGATCGTATCGTGTATCAGTTCTCTCAAAATGCTAAAAGGGAGTTCGGAATCAAAAATGATGTTCCCACTTTGAATATACGTCCGCACGTTTTTAAGGCCCGCACCGGCAAGAATTTCCACACAGTAAGACATTTTGGGTATGCGGTTTTTCCCCGTGGGTGTCACCCCTCTTAGCAGCGCGATCACAATAATCTCTCCACAACTCTTGATTTGCTTTTCGAGTATTAGGTACCTGAAGTTGTCTGTGCACGGTTACTTGATGGTTCCGATCCCGCTTTCTTATGGCGCGATGATCGTCGTCTTGTCAAAGGACTTCAGATCCCCGGTCGCGGTATGCGCCATGAAGTACTTCAGTTCCTGCGTGAGGCGTCGGATCACATCCGCGCAGGCTTGCGGCCCATCCCGGGTCAGCGCCGGCATCAGCGCCCGGCCAACACTGACCGCATCGGCACCCAGAGCCATGGCCTTGTAGACATCAGCGCCGCTTTCAATGCCGCAGTCCACAAAAATCTTGATGTCCTTGCCTACCTTGTCTCGAATGGCAGGCAGTACCTTAAGCGGCGGCTGCACAAAATCCATGATGCCGTGGTGGTGTGATACCACGATGCCCGCTGCACCCAGGTCGCGGCAGATGAGGGCATCGGTGAGGCTCAGTACGCCCTTGACAATGAAGGGCAGGGGGCCTGCCGCCATGAAGGCTTTCAGCTTCTCCCGCGTGACGGGCTGCATTTTCTCGCCCTGCACGACGTCATATTCGCCCTTGTGGTCAAAGCTGTGGTCGATGTCCATGCCGACGGCCAGGCAGCCGCAGGCCCGGGCATGGGCGATGCGGCGGTAGATCTGCTCCTCATCGGCATACGGCTTGATGATCTTGACCACTTGTGCGCCTGCAGCCATTACGGCATCCAGCTGCTGCGGGGTGCCCATGCCGCAGAACATCAGCGCCCCGGCCAAGCGCGCCGCCTGCGCCAATTCCACCATGCCGTCTTCGCGCGGCGTCTTCAGGTGCGACAGTGCGGCCGTGGTGACCGGCGTTTCAAACGAACGGCCAAAAATCTCAAAGCGCGTATCGGGGATGTCCCCATTAAGGTTGCGCTGGTCGATCAGAATTGAATCCATGTACCGGCGGGTGATGGCATTGCTGTCGCCGGCGCGCTCCAAAAACATACTCGTCTTCCTCTTTTCATCGGACAGGTATCTGCAATTGCCCGGCGATGCCTTTCACGTAGGTCATCGCCCGCAGGTATTCCTCGTTCGTAAGCATATGCTCCAGCAGCACGGGCGTGTCCCTGGGCAGCAGGCGATCAATGAGCGACAGGATGTGTGCGTAGTTCAATTTTCCTTGGCCGGGCGCGCATTCGACTATTTGTGCCGGCATGGCATGCGCATCCATCGCGGCATCCTTGATATGCACGCTCTTTATGAATGGAGCGAGCTTTTTGAAGCAATCGGCAATGAAATTTTCACTGTAAAGAATACGCTTGGGGGAACTGAGCATGTTTACAAAGTCCATATGCACTGCAAACTGCGCGCGGTCCACGTCCTTGATCATCTGGAGGTAATCGTCCGGGCTGTCCGGGTGCATCCAGGGCATGGGCTCCAGCGTGTAGAATGCCCGCCGGGGCTTTACCGCGTCGATGATCTCTCGCACGCTGTCCACGATCAAAGCATAGGTGTCCCTTGCATAGTTGTCCGCGTAAGCGCCATCCCACTGGGGTCCGCGCGCGCCCGCGATATTGACGCAGCAGGCGACTCCCATATACTCAGCCAGCGCCAGCTGTTCCTTGGCAAAAAACATGTTGTCGGCGCGTTCCCTATCATCAGGAGACAGCGTGTTTTTCCACACGCCAACTTCGCCGATGACTACACCGTGTTCCCCGGCAGCCCGCATGAGTGCCATAGCTTCCTCGCGATCGGCATGACGCGGCAAAGGGCAGGTGGAGGCCGCGTACCCCATGGCGGCCGCGGTTTCAGCCCATTTCTGTTCGCCCATGTATGCGCCGACGACACTTCCTCCAAGCAGCATTGGTTGCCCCTCCCTATTCGTTATGGTAACGTGTCTCGCCGGGCGAAAGCATGATCTCCTGCCCGCCCATCCTCAGCCACAGCGCAGCGGCCGTGGGATTGTACAGCATGCGGCCCTCGCAGCTGGCCTGCAGTTGGCGAAATGCCCACACATAGTCATATAGGTCGATATTCGTTGCGTGCCAGACATCCGTCCGGCGGCAGACAGCCTGCGCAAATTTCTCAATGACCGGCCAATTGTCGTTCTGTTCAAACTCGTAGCTGTGGCCCCACAAGTAAAAGAGTCGCGGTTCCTCCTGCGCATTTTGCGCCAGAAACTGCTCCAATAGGGCCATCAGCGCCGGGTCGTCGTGATGGCAGGTGGGCCGAAGCCTCAGCCAATCCTGCGGGATGGCAAAGCCGTGGCTGCTCTCCACCGTGCGCGAATACGCCACCCCATTGGCATGCAGCACCGCCACTACCTCGTCATTATAGGTGCCATAGGGGTACGCCATGCCGCGGATGATTCGGCTAAAAAGCCCTTCCAGTACCAGGCGGTCCGTGACGATCTCATGCGCGATCATTCCCGCGGGCAGCCGTTCCAGGTGCGGATGCGTGGCGGAATGCAGCGCGACCTCCTGCCCGGAGTCCCTAAACAGGCGCAGCGCCTTCGCGCGGCTGATGCGCCGATGGATTTGCCCGGCGGGGTACGCGGGCTCCTGATCACAAAGCAGGCTGCCGTTGAGATTGAACGTCCCCTTGAGCCCATGGCGTGCCATGATGCCCAGAAGCCGTTCGTCCTGATCCACCCCGTCATCGTAGCTTAGTGTCAACGCCCGGCTCAGTCCCCCGGGAAAACGCATGCACAGGTCACTCATCTGTCTGATACACCTCACACAAAAAATCAATTGAGAATTAGGTGGGAATGCGCTGACGCGCTCGCGTGCAGGCGGCCCCGTTTATTGTGTCTGATACATATAGTACGGAACAATCGTGCCGGCCGCAAGTGCCAAGTTGGTTTTTGTGCACATTTCTTTGGAGCCGACTCACTTTCTGTTGTGATGCCGAGTGTCTTATGCGATCGTCTGTTGTTTTCGGGGCTTGGATAATCGTGATGTACAGTCTTTGGATGACTGCCGTCCCGGAAACCGATAATGGAAAATAGAAGGACTCCCCCAATCATTAAAAAGGGGGGCAATTCCTTCTTTCCGGTTTTTTGCCGTAAGCTTCAAGCCGGATAGCAATAGAGGCCTTACTTCGATAGATCTCGGGGTGGCCAGCTTCCCGCTTGGCGTGATTTGCGAAAACGTAACCGGATCGTCAGTGGAGGGTGGATTCTTTATGTGCCTTGCTTTACTTAGGTTTATGAACGAGACTGATCTCCATTTTGACTTCGTTGCTTGGGACAATATACTCTATTGTCTCGCTTACGGCAGTGCCATCCAGGTTGTGCAAGGTAAGCGGGAAGCGGTACAACCCATCTTCCCGCATGTTCTGCGCAAACGCGGTTTCCCACGATAATCTGAGCAGAGGCCAGTCCAGTGCCTCTCCATCAATTTGCGCCGTTTCAGACAGGGGATGAAATGGCGTTAACAGAAGGTCCACGCCGGCACCGCAAGGGTCGAAATTTTCCAGCACAGCTTGCACTGGGAAATCCGGCGCTGTAACAGAGATATTCAGATCGCCATCCCAGACAAAGGAAAGCATGCTTCCTGTTCCTCCGCCGGAGAAACGGCCATTTCCATTGCCTTCGTAAACGGCTGTCACCTCTAACACAGCCCGTTCAACCCAGCGGTGGTTTCCCGTCTGTTCAAAGTTATAGTTGATCGTCAGCTCAAAACACAAGGAATTCTGCAGCCGGCTCAGGATCTCCTCAAGGTCCACACCGGAAGCGCCGGATAGGAGAAGACTTGCCCGCGCGCCATCGAGAATAGGCTGGACCATTGCGTAGTCGTGCTCTTCCACCAGCCTTCTGAACATTTCTTCGATCGCTTTTTCGTACATGGCGGACACCGCGTCCATTAGGGCAGTTGAGCGATCGTCCTCGTCCAGCCCCAGCAACTGAATGTCGGTCGCAGTTTTGGTCGCCACCAAAGCGATGGCCGGCACCTTTTCGAAATCCCGGCCGTAGTCCGTGATCAATGTCAGCGCTTTTTGTGCAAGCCTGCCCATTAAGGCGGCCTCCTTTTCATAGCCCGGGTAGGATCCCAACAGCTGCAACTTTCTTTGCATTTCAAGCATTTGGGTGCACAAAGGCCCTTCCGGAGCGCTAAAGGTCTCTTGGAAATCGTTCAAGCTGTGGCTGTCTGTCTCCGCTTTCCCCGCGTCCGCGCAGGAAACACAGGTCGAAGGGGGTTCCGGAAAGGTGATAGGTTCTTTCATTACCGCATCAGCCTGCCGGATCAACTCGTCATATTTCATTTGAGTTTCCCTGAGCAGCCCGCTGATCTGCGCGTCCTGCGAAGCGTCGGCAAAGCATGGGGCGGCAGCGATCAGCATGCAGATAAGACAGCATAATGCTTTGCGCATAGAACAAACCTCCCTCTTCAATTAACCATTTTGATGATAGCACTGTCAAAAATACGCGTCAAGATGTGAGTTGTATCAAAGGGTGATCGTCTCATTTCGCCTGTTTCGTGCTTTTTGCGGTTGTCATTCCCTTTCATTCTTAACGACACTCCAAAAAAGCAAACGCTTCAATGCGACTGCTTTTTTGGTGTGTCCTTCCTTTACAGCCGGGTGATCCAGTCTTCCCGGTCCGGCAGGGTGCCCCATTGGATGCCCGTCAAGGTATCGTACAGCTTCTGCGAGTGTTTGCCCGTTTTGCCGTCGCCCACCCGGTAGGTTTCTCCCTGATAAATGAACGACTTGACAGGCGCGATCACCGCGGCGGTGCCGGCGCCGAAAGCTTCGGTGAGGCTTCCGTTCCGGATGTCGCGCAGAACGTCATCCAGAGCGATCGTTTCTTCGGACGCCTTCAGCCCCAAATGCTCCGCGAATTTCAGCACGCTGTCGCGCGTGATGCCCGGCAGGATGCTGCCGTTGAGCGCGGGTGTTTTGAGCGTATCGCCGTAGACGAAAAAGATGTTCATGGAGCCCACTTCCTCCACGTTCTTGCGCGTTACGCCGTCCAGCCACAGCACCTGTCCGCAGCCTTTCTCCTCAGCCAGCTTGCCTGCCAAAATGGACGCGGCGTAGTTGGCGCCGGTCTTGGCTTCGCCCACACCCCCGCGAACGGCGCGGACATACTGATCCTCCACAAAAATATTAACGTTGCCCGCGTGGTATGCCCCCACGGGGGACAGGATGATATAGAACAGGTACTTATCCGCCGCGTGGACGCCGAGCTTTTCGTCCATGGCGATCATGGTAGGACGAATGTACAGGCTGGTGCCGCGATTGCGGGGGACCCAGTCCTGTTCCAGATCAAGGAGCTTCAGCATTCCTTCCCGGAACGTCTCCCCGTCCGGCTCCGGCATCCCCATGCGCTTCGCGCTGCGTGCCAAGCGCGCAAAGTTGTCTTTATCGCGGAACAGCTGCAATGCGCCATCGGCGCGGCGGTAGCATTTAAGGCCTTCAAAAATCGTCTGGCTGTAATGCAGCACCACGCAGGCTGGGTCCATCGGGAACGGCGCGTAGGGCACGATGCGAGCGTCATGCCAGCCTTTTTCTGTGCTGTAATCGCACAAAAACATATGGTCGGTGAATGTTCCGCCCCAATCGAGCTTGCTTTCGTCCTTGGGCTTTTCTTTAGGGGTTGATGTCCGGGTTATGGTTATCGGCAGCATGCATTCTTCCTCCTTACAGCTTTTCCAGCAGGGCGCGCGTCATTTCGCTCCCCTTGATAAATGCGCCGCCCCGGGCGATATCCCGGGTGCGCAAACCGTCCTTCAGTACAGCGTCCACGGCTTCTTCCACGGCCGCCGCTTCTTTTTCCAGGCCAAACGACAGCCGCAGCATCATGGAGACGGATAGGATGGTGGCCAGGGGATTGGCGGCATCTTGCCCCGCGATATCGGGCGCGGAACCGTGGATGGGCTCATACATGCCGCGCGTGCCCTCGCCAAGCGACGCCGAAGGCAGCATGCCGATGGAGCCGGTCAGCTGGCTGGCCTCATCCGACAGGATATCGCCAAACAGGTTACTGGTGACGATCACGTCAAACTGCGCGGGGTTTTGCACCAACTGCATCGCGGCATTGTCCACCAGCATGTCGCGGCAGGGCACGTCCGGGTATTCCTTTGCCAAAGCGTGGATAGTCTCGCGCCACAGGCGGGACGATTCCATCACGTTCGCCTTGTCGATGCTGGTCACGTGGCCATGCCTTAAGCGCGCCAGGTCAAACGCGACCTTGCCGATGCGGCGGACCTCCTTGACCGAATAGGTTTCGGTGTCAAACGCCGTTTCGCCGTCTTCGCTTTGGTACCGGCCGCTCTTGCCGAAATACAGGCCGCCCGTCAGTTCGCGCACGATCACCAGATCAAAGCCCCTGTCAGCCGTCTCGCGGCGCAGAGGGCTTGCGTCTTTAAGGTCTTCCATCAGTTTCGCGGGGCGGATATTGGCATAGAGCCCCAGTCCTTTGCGGATGCCCAGCAGCGCGCGCTCGGGCCGCAGATGCCCGGGCAGCGTGTCCCACCTGGGGCCGCCCACTGCGCCCAGCAGCACCGAATCGCTGTCCAGGCACTTTTCCAGCGCCT
>LSQX01212196.1_pt2 | contig 10388 bp, 7 predicted proteins | sample 654561 | NCBI WGS metagenome assembly LSQX01 (sample SAMN04489861, study PRJNA283612) | anaerobic digester metagenome | isolation source: 4 biogas reactors fed with cattle manure at either 37C or 55C with and... | place: Denmark: Kongens Lyngby | collected 2014
TCATCGGGGCAAACGCGCCACCAAGAATCGCGCCAATCGCGTAGGTGATTGACACCCCAGAGAAGCGAATCGAAGCCGGAAACAGCTCGGTGAAGTAGGCAGCCTGCTGACCATAGGTGAAGCCGTTGCCGATGGCAAACAGTGACAGGCCGATGAACAGCAGCCAAATATTGCCAGTGTTCACCATGGGGAACAGCAAGAAAATCACTGCCAAGAAAGCAATCCAGCCAATAATGTAGGTGTTCTTGCGACCGATGCGGTCAGAGACCACGCCCGCCGCAAACGTACAAATCAGCCACACCACTGAGGCCGCGGCCACCGCAAGCAACACCGGGGTGCGTTCGAGGCCAACGTGCCCTCCCTCCGCAATGGGTGTCGTCGCGTAGTTCTGAATGTAGCCACCGGTCGTCATGTAGCCTGCAGCGTTATTGCCTGCGAAGGTGAGCGCCGCAAGCAGCACCAGCAGCCAATGCTTCTTGAACAGCTGCACCACCGGAACCTTGGTCTGTTCTTTGCGCTCAGCAATTTCTTCGAAGACCGGGCTCTCTTCGACGGTGCGACGCACGACGATACCCACAACGATCAGCACGATGCTGAGCAAGAACGGCACACGCCAGCCCCACTCAAGAAAGGCGTCACCAGGTGAAATCACGCCGGTCATCAGAGCGAGCACACCCGAGGCAAGCAGCAGACCGATTGGCACGCCAATTTGCGGAAACGCGCCCATGCGGCCGCGCTGGTTCTCTGGCGCGTGCTCGACCGCCATCAGCACAGCACCGCCCCACTCGCCGCCAGTCGACAAGCCCTGCAAAATGCGCAGCAGCACGAGCAACACAGGCGCAAGCAGCCCTGCCTGTTCATACGTGGGCAAGAGACCGATCAACGTCGTCGCTGCACCCATCAGAATGAGCGTGACGACCAGCATTGCCTTGCGGCCAATACGGTCACCAAAGTGCCCGGCGAGAAACGCTCCAAGCGGGCGAAACAAAAAGCTCACACCGACGGTGGCAAACGAGATAATGGTTGCTGCCTGCGGCCCAGCCGGCTCAAAAAAGAGCTTCTGAAAGATCAGGCCCGCGGCGCTGGCATAAAGAAAGAAGTCGTACCACTCAATTGTGGTGCCGATAACGGTGGCAGCTGCCACCCTGCGTAGTTCTCGCGGAGAACTGGCCGAGACTGCGGTAGTCGTCATAAGAGGTGTGGACTCCCTTGTCGTTATCCAATAAGAGATTCGATTGAATCATCAACCAATACGATCATATATGATCCGTTCAATCGCGTGTAACGGAAAGTTTAGGCAATGCATGCACGATCTCGCTAGATAGCCTCGGCTTGCGCGTAATCTCCTCGTAACGCAAGATACAAATGTTGCCGACATACCGCCGTTTATGCGTTACAGTGACACCCAAGATGAACGTACGCCAAGTGTATAAACTGCCCGATTGGGGCAAGACCGATGCGCGAGTGTTGGATGCCGCCGAGCGCCTACTGGTCACGCGAGGCCTCGAGGGCCTCACAATCACCAGCATCGCCAAAGAAGCCGATGTGAGCAGGCCAACTGTCTACCGCCGCTGGCCGAGCATCGACGAGATCATGCGCGCTACTCTGCTTCGCGCGACCCTCAAACTGCTCAAGCAGGTCGGTTCGCTGCCCCACACCCGCACCGATCTGGCGATCGCGCTTGTTGAGCTTGCCCGAGTGCTGCGAGGGAATCATGTGTTTCGCAGCCTCATCGACCGGCACCCGGATTTCTTTATTCATGGCAACATGCCACGACTCGGTGCAAGCCAGCTGGCAGTCATCAGCTGGCTTGCCGATTCGATTGAATATGGGCAAGGCAATGGCACGGTGCGCCAAGGCCCCCCCAGCGACATGGGCACCATGCTGCTGCTCATCGTGCAATCAGCGATTCTCTCGCATACCACTGTGACAGCGATGATTGGCAGCAAGGAATTCGAGACCGAATTGTGTCACGCTATCGAGGGATACCTACACCCCTGACTGCGACCCGTTGCCCGACGCCCGGCTGCTGCGCGAGCATTACCCCGCGCAGCCACAACTCACCAGCGCGGCTTGCGCCTGCCATCGGCACGGTTCGAGCCCGAATCACGACGTCGATCATCACGATCGTTCCAGTCGCTTCGCCCACCACGGTCGCCACGATCGTTTCGATCGCCGCGTGAACCATGATCACCGCGGTCGCCACGGTCGTTCCAATCGCTGCGACCGCCGCGACCACCGCGGTCATTGCGGTCATTCCAATCGCTGCGACCGCCGCGGTCGTTCTGACCGCCCCAACTCGAACGGTCACCGCGCGAACCACGGTCGCTACGGTCATTGCGGTCACCACGGTCATTGCGGTCACCACGCGAGCCACGATCGCCACGGCTTCCCCAGTCATCACGACCACCGCGTCCGCGATCACCACGATCACTACGGCCGCCTCGATCTTCCCAGCCCTTGCCACGCGGCGACGGCCCCCGGTCGAGCTTCAGATCAATGCTTCGCCCACCAATGTGCGTATCACGCAGGGCCTCGAGCGCCGAAGCCGAAAGATTCTTCGGCAACTCCACGAGAGTGAAGTCTTCACGAATTTGAATGCGCCCGAAATCGTCTCGCGACAGTCCGCCTTCGTTTGCAAGCGCCCCCAGAATCTGACCCGGGTTGATGCGGTTACGATGCCCGACCTCAATTCGGTACATCGCGAGATCATCGCGGCGCTCACGCGGCCCGCTGCGCTCACGATCATTACGATCGCCTCGATCGCGTGCGCCCCGCTCGCGCGAGCCACCCTCGTCTTCCAAGAAGCGTGCCGCCTGCTGGCGATCACGCCGAAACTTGTCATCGTCAGCTTCGTTCAGCAGCAGAGGCGTGTTTCCTTGCGACACCACAGCGAGCGCCGCGGCCACATCTGCCTCTGGCACATCATGGTGGCGGACATAGTGCGAAATGATGTCGCGAAATGCCTCGATGCGGTTGGTGTCAGCCAAGGCCGACGTGATTGCATCGTCAAACCGAGACAATCGCGTCGCATTCACCTCTGCCACGCCCGGCAGCGGCATCTGTGTCAGTGGCTGCTTGGTCGCTTTCTCGATGGCCTTCAGCAGGCGCCGCTCACGCGGTGTCACAAAACTGATGGCGTCACCCGAGCGACCAGCTCGGCCGGTGCGTCCGATGCGGTGCACATAGCTTTCGGTGTCAATCGGCAAGTCATAGTTGACCACGTGACTGATGCGCTCGACATCGAGCCCACGGGCAGCGACGTCGGTTGCGACGAGAATATCGAGCTTGCCGTCTTTCAGTGACTGCACGGTTCGCTCACGCACATTCTGGGGAATATCGCCATTAATTGCAGCAGCAGAATACCCGCGGGCACGCAGTTTCTCGGCGACGGTCTCACTGTCACCGCGAGTGCGAGTAAAGACGATCATGCCGTCAAAGTCTTCAACTTCAAGCACTCGAGTCAGAGCGTCCAGCTTCTGCTGGTAACTCACCACGATATAGCGCTGGGTGATGTTCGCACTCGTCTGCGTCTTGCCAGCAATCTTGATTTCTTCGGGGTCTTTGAGGTACTGCTGCGAAATGCGCCGAATCTGTGCGGGCATCGTTGCAGAGAACAGCGCAACCTGCTTCTCGTCGGGAGTGTCAGCAAGAATGGTCTCAACGTCTTCTGCAAAGCCCATCTTGAGCATCTCGTCAGCCTCGTCAAGCACCAAGTACTTGATCTCGGTGAGATCGAGCGAACCGCGGTTGAGGTGGTCCATGATGCGACCTGGGGTGCCGACCACGATATCAACGCCTCGACGCAGGGCACTGAGCTGCTGCCCATAGGCTTGGCCACCATACACCGGCAACAAATTGACGCTCGGCAGGTTCACTGCGTAGCTTTCGAATGCTTCACACACCTGCAACGCGAGTTCACGAGTCGGGGCGAGCACGAGCGCCTGCGGCACGCCCTGCCCCGGCTCGATACGCGAAAGAATGGGCAGCGCAAACGCTGCGGTCTTACCGGTGCCAGTCTGCGCCAACCCCACTACATCTCGGCCACGCATGAGCACTGGAATGGTAGCTTCTTGAATCGCCGAGGGGGTTTCGTAACCCACGCTCTTGATGGCACGCAGCACCCGCTCGTCCAAGCCGAGCGCCTCGAAGCCCGCACGCTCTACGGGTGCGTCAGCGTCAGCACGCTCTACGGGCGCGTCAGCGTCAGCAGGCTCGGGCTCGAGCTCAGGCTCGGCCTCAGCAGGCTCAGCGTCAGCCGCTGCCGCACTCACCGGTTCAGCAGCGGCATCATCTGAGGCTGCCTCGATAGGTTCGGTAGATGTGTCAGTAGACGTGTCGGCCTCGGCATCGATTGTGTCTCCGAGGTCGATCTGTAAGTCTTCGAATGTCAGAGGTTGTGCCTCGACGTGGTCATTGGGTGCCGTGCGGTTGTCGCCTGCTGCGGCATCTGGAGTTTGCATCATTCGATTCTACTCTGCTACCAGTGAACGAAAGGCATCGAAATTGCATGGATCGGTAAATTGGCAGCAGACGGACAGCGCCGGGCAGTCTGGTGTGGGTTTCGATACCCAGCGGCACTCTTTCGCAACAGCCGCCGTGCAACCAACCCCTCGCCTCACGAATCTGTCAGCTAAATCTAGCCACCAAGACGCAGATCGTATACGATCTACCTAACCGCAATGACCGCGAATTGGAGGCCCCGTGCTCGACCAGAACACCCGTAACGCCATCGCCGAAGAATTGGTGCGTGCTGATCAAGAGCGAACTATTCTGCCTCGCCTGACCGCACGGTACCCAGAGATGGTAATCGAAGACAGCTACGCAGTTCAGAAGATCTGGAGCGACCGCCGCATTGAGCAGGGCGCACGCCTTGTCGGCCACAAGATCGGCCTGACATCGAAGGTCATGCAACTCGCCACAGGCATTAGCGAACCCGACTACGGCGTAATTCACGACGACATGGTCTACGAGTCAGGTTCGGTGCTCGAATTCGACCGGTTCTCGAATGTACGCATTGAGGTCGAACTCGCGTTCGTGCTCAATAAGCCGCTCGCTGGTCCGAACACCACCATCTTTGACGTGCTTGACGCCACCGCCTATGTCGTGCCAGCTCTCGAAGTGCTCAACTCGCACCTCGAGCTCGAGGGCCGCACCATCGTCGACACCATTAGCGATAACGCGGCGATGGGGGCAATGGTCGTGGGTGGCCGCCCAGTGAAGGTTGATGAGATCGACCTGCGCTGGGCATCGGCGCTGCTCTATCGCAACGAGGGCATCGAAGACTCTGGCGTGGCCGGGGCGATTCTTGGTCACCCGGCCATGGGCGTCGCGTGGCTCGCCAACAAGCTTGCACAGCACGGTCAAACGCTTGAAGCGGGCGAAATCATTCTTGCCGGCTCGTTCACCAAGCCGATGTGGGTCGAGCGCGGCGACACCGTGCATGCCGACTACAACGAGTTGGGGTCGGTGACATGCCGATTCGTCTAGAACTTCCCACCACTTTTGCCGAGCGCTTGCGGGCAAGCGACCGCGCGCTGATCGGCCTTTGGGCGTGCGCGGGCAGCCCGATTACTGCAGAGATTGTGGCTGGCAGCGGCTGCGATTGGGTGCTGCTTGACGCTGAGCACTCACCGAACGGCCTTGAGTCGGTGCTCGCTCAGCTGTATGCCATGTCTGCGTACCCGGTTGCGCCACTGGTGCGCCCACCCTATGGCGACACAGTGCTCATTAAGCAATACCTCGATTTGGGGGCCCAGAACCTACTGATTCCGATGGTTGATTCAGCTGAGCAGGCCGCCGAGATCGTGCGCGCGGTACGCTATCCGCAGTCGGGTGTTCGCGGTGTTGGCTCGGCTCTCGCCCGCTCTGCGAGGTGGAACCGCGTCGAGGGCTATCTCGGCAGGGCCAGTGAGACGATCAGTTTGACAGTGCAGATCGAGTCGGCGGCGGCAGTGGCAGATGTGACGAGGATCGCCGAGACCGATGGTGTCGACGCGCTTTTTGTAGGCCCTTCAGACCTTGCGGCATCGATGGGCTTCCTGGGCCAGCAGTCTCACCCAGACGTGGTGGCTGCGGTAATGCGTTCGATCGAAGCGGGCAAGGCCGCTGGCAAGCCGGTGGGTGTGAACGCGTTTGTCGCGGCAGACGCTGAGCGCTATATCGAGGCCGGGGCGTCGTTTGTTGCAGTCGGCGCAGATGTCGCCATTCTTGCCCGCCAGACTGAGGCGTTGGTCGAGCGTTTCATTGACGCGGGTTCGTCGCAAGGTTCGACCCCTCGATCGTCGTATTAACTTGACGGCAGCGTGAGATACTTTTCAAAGCCAGACAGATCGTATATGATTTGAGATACAACAGCGAAGTAAGTGAGATGAACCTATGAGTTACGGTATTGACACCCCTGGCAAGATCGTTGCCGTTCACCTGAACTATGCCTCGCGCATCGCGCAGCGCGGTCGCACCCCAGAATTTGCCAGCTATTTCTTCAAGCCAGCAAGCTCACTCGGGGCGACAAACGGCACTATCGAGCGCCCCGCCGGCACAGAGCTGCTCTCGTTTGAAGGCGAGATCGCGCTCGTCATCGGCGAGCCTGCCCGCTGGGTCTCCCCCGAAGATGGTTACAAGCATGTGGCGAAGATCACCGCAGCCAATGATTTCGGCCTGTACGACTTGCGTGCAGCCGATAAGGGTTCGAACGTGCGCAACAAGGGCGGCGATGGCTACACCCCAATCGGACCAGTGGCGATCAGCACCGAAGGTATCGCCCAAGATGCCTGGCGGGTACGCACCTGGGTCAACGGCCAATTGGTGCAAGAAGACTCCAGCGACACGCTTAAGTTCTCGTTTGGTCAGTTAGTTGCCGACCTCTCGCAGCATATGACGCTCGAGACCGGCGATGTCATTCTTACCGGTACCCCGGCCGGCAGTTCAGTCGTCATCCCCGGCGACGTTGTTGAGGTCGAGGTCGACGCCCCGGCAGCCCCGGGCGCTCCCACTACCGGCCGCCTGATCACCACGATCACGCAGGGCACTCACCCATTTGGTGATTTTGGCAACAAACCCAAAACCGACGATCTGCAGCGCGTCGAGGCGTGGGGCGACACAGCAGCTCACGAGGCCGCTGTCGCAGCTGGCCGCGCGACCCCGCTCGAGGGTGAGCCCGAGGCAGCAGCGGCTGGGCCACTGACCGACGAGATTCGCAAGCTGCTCGACGGCGTGGCAGTCGCCACCGTGTCAGCTGCACTGCGTAAGCGCGGCTACGTCGACATCTTTATTGATGGCGTGTACCCCAACCATGAGGGGGATCGCATTCTCGGCACGGCGAAGACGCTGCGTTTCATTCCGTTTCGACCTGATCTCTTCAAGGCACACGGTGGCGGCTACAACGCCCAGAAGCGCGCATTCGACTCGGTCAACGAGGGTGAGGTGCTCGTTGTTGAGGCCCGTGGCGTGCCTTCTACCGGCACCGTCGGTGACGTGCTTGCCCTGCGCGCACAGGTGCGCGGCGCTGCAGGCATCGTGACTGATGGCGGCGTGCGAGACTTCGCTGCGGTGCAAGAGTTCGAGATTCCGGTCTTTTCGCAGGGCGCACACCCCAGCGTGCTCGGGCGACGCCACGTGCCGTGGGAGACCGACGTCACAATTGCGTGCGGTGGAGCTGCGGTACAGCCGGGCGACATCATTATGGGCGACCGTGATGGCGTCATCGTGATCCCCCCGTTCCTGCTCGAAGAGGTCGCTCGTGACTCGGCTATGCAAGAGACCGAAGACGCTTGGGTTGCTGACCAGGTTGCAAAGGGTGCAGCAGTCGACGGGCTGTTTCCGATGAACGCTGAGTGGCGGGCACGCTACGAGGCTGAACAGAGCGCACAGGCGTAACGATGGCAACACTCTCAAAGAGCGAGCAGGCTTATCGCCTCATGCGATCTCGCATCGATAGCGGCCAGTATGTGCCCGGCTATCGGCTTGTTTTGGCGCCGATTGCCAAGGAACTTGGCATGTCTGTCGTACCGGTGCGCGAAGCAATTCGCCGCCTCGAGGCTGAGGGCTTTGTTACGTTCGAGCTCAACGTGGGTGCGCAGGTCGCGCTGATCAAAGAGACCGAGTACCAAAACACTATGCAAACCCTTGCCCTCGTCGAGGGCGCGGCGACCGCGCTGTCGGCTACCGACATCACCGCAGACCAATTGCGCAGGGCAGCAGAGATCAACGATCGCATGCGTCTTAGCCTCGATGATTTCGACCCACAACAGTTCACCGAGCTTAACCTCGAGTTTCACAGTGTGCTCTTCGAGCAGTGCCCGAACCCGCACATTCTCGACCTCGTCCATCGGGGTTGGAACCGCATGAAGGTGCTCCGCGACTCGTCGTTTAGCTTCGTTCCTGGCCGCGCCCGTGAATCGGTCGAAGAACACGACCGCATTCTCAAGATGGTGATTGATCGTTCACCAGCTATTGAAATCGAGCTCGCTGCGCGCGAACATCGTCTTAAAACACTGCGCGCAGTGCTCGCACACCAACACCACACGAAACACCGCACTGAGGTTCCGGCGGCATAGGTGACTCACCTCACCCGTTCCACACTCAGTTTTTCCTCATCCATTCATCACCCTCCTCGAGAAAGTTACAGATTATGGCTCACGAAAAGCCCTCAGGGCTCCCAGAGAAGATTCAACTCTTCATCGACGGCAAGTTCGTTGATGCACAAGACGGGGCCGAGTTCGATGTGATCGAGCCCGTCACCAACGAGGTGTACATCAAGGCAGCTTCTGCGGGTAAGGCCGACGTCGACCTTGCGGTCGCAGCTGCCAAGCGCGCATTTGACGAAGGCCCCTGGCCCCAGATGCTGCCCCGCGAGCGTTCACGAATTCTGCACAAAGTCGCTGACATCGTTGAGTCACGCGACGACCAGCTCGCGCTGATCGAGAGCTGGGACTCGGGTCTGCCCATCACGCAGGCGAAGGGGCAGGCACGCCGCGCTGCCGAGAACTTCCGTTTCTTTGCTGACCTCATCGTCGCGCAGCATGACAACGTCACCAAGGTTCCAGGCCGGCAGATCAACTACGTAAACCGCAAGCCGATTGGCGTTGCTGGCCTCATCACCCCGTGGAACGTGCCGTTCATGCAGGAATCATGGAAGCTCGCACCGGCGCTTGCGACAGGCAACACGGTCGTGCTGAAGCCGGCGAGCTACACTCCCCTGTCGGCCGCGCTGTGGCCTGAGATCTTCCGCGAGGCTGGCGTGCCAGAAGGCGTATTCAACCTCATTCTCGGTTCGGGCGGCGTCGCGGGTGACGCATTGGTCAAGCACCCTGACGTGCCTCTCATCTCCTTTACCGGTGACAGCTCGACCGGCGCGATGATCTCGACCAACGCCGCTCCCCTGCTCAAGGGTCTGTCGCTCGAACTCGGCGGCAAGAGCCCCTCAGTCGTGTTCGCCGATGCTGATCTTGAAGAAGCCCTCGACGCGACGGTCTTCAGCGTGTTCAGCCTGAACGGCGAACGCTGCACCGCAGGCTCACGCGTGCTCGTTGAGCGCTCGATCTACGACGACTTTGTCGCTCGTTATGCAGAGCGCGCCAAGAACATCGTGATTGGCCTGCCGAGCGACCCCGCGACCGAGGTCGGCGCGCTCGTGCACCCAAGCCACTTCGAGAAGGTCATGAGCTACGTCGAGATCGGCAAGGGCGAAGGTCGTCTCGTCGCTGGTGGCGGTCGCCCCGAAGGGTTCCCAGAGGGCAACTACGTCGCACCCACCGTATTCGCTGATGTGAAGTCCGATGCCAGAATCTTCCAAGAAGAAATCTTTGGCCCGGTCGTTGCAATTACCCCCTTCGACACCGATGAAGAGGCACTGCAGCTCGCGAACGACACCAAGTACGGCCTCGCAGCCTACGTATGGACCACGAACTTGAAACGTGCGCACAACTTTGCTCACGGCATTGAGTCAGGCATGGTGTGGCTCAACTCGAACAACGTGCGTGACCTGCGCACCCCGTTCGGCGGCGTGAAGGCGTCGGGGCTGGGCCGCGAAGGCGGCTACCGCTCAGTAGATTTCTACACCACGTCACAGTCAATCCAAATCACACTGAACGAAGCACACTCACCACGCTTCGGTGCAGGCAAGTAACCTACCGTCCCTCCAGGCTGCGTACCGTCGCAGCACCCCAGCCACTGATTCCCCGTCATGCTGCGAGCAGTCGCAGCATGACGGTCTCAGATGACGCACAACCAGTGAAGGAACACATCATGGCAAAACTCAACGAGAGCGACAAGACCTCTTCGGGTTTCTGGGTGACAAAAGAAGCCCCGATCCACTCTGACAACCCTGTCGCTACGCCCACGGCCGCAGCACCAGACATTCTGCGCTGCGCCTACATGGAGCTCGT
>LSQX01372502.1_pt2 | contig 10387 bp, 6 predicted proteins | sample 654561 | NCBI WGS metagenome assembly LSQX01 (sample SAMN04489861, study PRJNA283612) | anaerobic digester metagenome | isolation source: 4 biogas reactors fed with cattle manure at either 37C or 55C with and... | place: Denmark: Kongens Lyngby | collected 2014
ACATCGCTGCCGCCGCGCGGGTGGCCGACGCCCTGACTCAGGACGTCATGCTAGCGCCAATCGAGTCCTCCGTGATCCCCCTTCCCCACCAGATCAGGGCCCTGTCTCGTGCCATCAGCGGCGATCGCATACGGTACCTCCTGGCGGATGAGGTTGGCCTAGGCAAGACCATTGAGGCAGGACTCATCATGCGTGAGTTAAAGCTCCGGGGGCTTGTCAAACGGACGCTGGTCGTCGCACCTAAGGGGTTGGTAAGCCAATGGGTGTCCGAAATGCGGACTCACTTCAATGAAAATTTCCAGCTTATCTTGCCGGACGATATAAAAACCCTAAACCGCATCTCGTCAGTTCTGAATCCTGAGCCCCTTGGCTCGGACCAAGAAGACTCGGAACCTGTGACTCACAACCCATGGACCATGTTTTCACAGGTAGTCGTACCGATGGACTCGGTAAAGCCCCTGGACAAGCGCCGTGGCTGGACCACAGCCCAGGTGAGTAACCACAATCGTGAACGGTTTGAGGACCTGGTCTCCGCCGGCTGGGACCTAGTGATCGTTGATGAGGCACACCGCCTAGGAGGCAGCACCGACCAAGTAGCCCGCTTCAAACTGGGGCAAGGACTCGCCGAGGCAGCACCTTACTTCCTGCTGCTCTCGGCTACTCCCCACCAGGGCAAAACCGACTCCTTTCATAGGCTGATCTCCCTGATTGACGCTCAGGCATTTCCGGATATCAACAGTGTCACCCGCGAGCGTGTCCAGCCACATGTCATCCGCATGGGAAAGCGCCACGCCATCGATGCCGACGGGAAACCCCTGTTTAAACCGCGGCACACTCAGCTCGCCCCGGTTTCATGGGAGGAGCGTCACCGTGATCAGCAGCACCTCTACCAAGCGGTCAGTGAATACGTGCGCGAAGGCTACAATCAAGCCCTGCAGGAGAAGCATAGTTATATAGGATTCCTGATGATCCTGATGCAACGCCTGGTTGTTTCCAGCACGAGCGCCATCAAGACAACACTGGAACGTCGCCTTGCAGTTTTGAATTCTGAGTCGCGAGAACCAGATCTTTTCGATGAAATGGATAATAACTTGGAAATGGATACTTATTATGACCTGGACGGCCAGGAGCAGGTCGATTTGCTGCTTGATGCTCGACTCAAGGCGATTAAGAACGAGCGAGCCGAGGTGAAGCTGTTGCTCGATTTTGCTGACCGCTGCGAGCAGATCGGACCGGATGCCAAGGCTGAGGCATTGCTCGACTGGCTCTATCTCCTTCAGTCCGAGGAGAGAGATCCCCAGCTGAAGGCTTTGGTGTTCACCGAGTTTGTCCCCACCCAGGAGATGTTGCGTCGTTTCCTGGTCGAGCGAGGTTTCCCGGTGGTATGTCTGAACGGTTCCATGGACATTGAAGAACGCAAGCGAGTCCAGGAAGCCTTCGCCAAGGATGTTCGTATTCTCATCTCCACCGACACCGGTGGAGAGGGGTTGAACCTCCAGTTCTGTCATGTTGTGATCAACTATGACATCCCTTGGAACCCGATGCGACTGGAACAGCGGATCGGCAGGGTGGATCGTATAGGCCAAGTCCACCCTGTCCGTGCAATAAACTTCGTCTTCGAAGGATCGGTCGAACATAGAGTCCGCGAGGTGCTGGAGCATAAACTCGCTGTTATCCTGGAAGAGTTCGGCATCGATAAGACCAGCGACGTTCTGGATTCGGCCCAGGCTGGACGCATGTTCGATGAGATTTATGTAGAGGCGATCCTCAACCCGGAAAAAGCGGAGAGATCCGTTGAGAGAGTAGTCACCAGCTTGCAGGACCAGGCTCGCGAGGCTCGCACCCTCGCATCTGTACTTGGGGCGACCGTGGACCTGGAACCTGGCGAAGCTAAACAACTGCTCACACACCCACTTCCCCATTGGGTCGAGCGCATGACTGTGAGCTACCTCAAAGCGCATGGCGGCCAGGCCGAAAAGAAGAACGAAAGCTGGAACCTGACCTGGCCTGACGGCGAGACCTACGAGAACGTAGTCTTTTCCAGCAAGGAGGCCGAGAGGCTTCCAACGACACAGCATCTCTCCCTGAAAGAGCCCAGGATCCGCGACCTGGTAATGAAGATCCCACGTTTTGTCCCAGGCCAGCCGATACCCATCGCGATAATGCCGGATCTATCCGAGGAAGTACAGGGCTTCTGGTCTTTATGGCAAATTCTGGTGGCTAGTTTCGAGCCGCCGGCCAAGGACCGGTGGAATGTTCTCCTAACAATTGACCCGGAAACTGAGACCCGCCGCAGGCGGATCATGCCTCTTTTCCTGGCTGACAACGGCATGATATATAAGCCGACGGCCAGGCACCTTTGGGATCAACTCCTCACGTCAAGTGCAGAGGTTCGATCTGTGATGGGGACTGCAATTTCTCAAAGCATTTTCTCAAAAATTCAAAGCGTTGCAGAAGAACAGGGGAAACCCATCTACGAGGCTCTGTTGCAGGAGCACCGGGCCCGCATTGCGCGGGAGCGCGAGAAGGCAGTCTACACATTTACTACTCGCCGAAAGATTATTGAGCGGATCGGCCTCCCCCAAGTCCGGAATTATCGCCTGAACCTTCTATTGCAAGAGGAACAAAGGTTCCAGGAACGGATCGAACAGAGAGCCCATGCCTTTCCCGAAATGGTGCCACTACTTATGGTACGTGTTGAGGGAAGTAGCAATGAATAGTTGGCGCGATCATATCCTTAAGGAATTCACTCCGAAGGTCGCCCAAATCACCCTGGTGGCTGACCCCGACGGACTCGTTCTAGAAGAAAGCATTCTCGAAACCGTCCGGAAGCGTGGATTTGAGCTGATCCCCTTCGAGGACCCTATAGCGTTCCGCTATGTTTACGAGTCAAAGTTCCGCTACCGATGGGATCGCGGTGAACAATCCGAACTAGTCGTACTGTTGAGCTCCACTGCAAGCAAACTTATTGCAGTACCCTATGATCTCCTCCGCGCTGGTCGCACGCTCTCCTTCAACCTAGGCGACATCTTTCCGAACCTCAGTTACCCTGTTGTGAACAACCTCGATCATGGATATCTCGATTCCCTATTTGAAGCTCAGGAGCGCTATGCCCCCGTCCAATTGGGTGACAACGCCACCAAGGAGTTCATCCTCCGGCACGTTTTTGAAATAGCGCCCGAACTAATCAAACGACCATCGGACCTCTTACGGGTGCTTCTACGCTGTCACTACCGTGGCCAGAGAATCCCGGCCGGTCTCGACGAGCGGTTCATCCAACTTCTGCGGCAGGACAGCACCTTCGATGACTGGCCCCTTGAGACACTGGTTACTGACAGGGAAGCCTTCTTTGCTTTCCTCCAGGAGCGCTGGCCCATCTTTCTTGATCGCGAAGCAGCGAAAGGAACGCCTCGCGTTCAAGATTCGGGAAAGCCCTACGTACTATCCATCGAGGGTCCTGTTGAACTACCCTTCGACCACCAGGACATCCGGGTTTACATCGACAACTTGTTTGTAGAGGGATTGCTGCATTCGGTCCCCCATGAGCACGGAGGCACCTTATCCAAAACTTGGGCAGGCATAGGCGTTCTCACCGCTCCCATCGATGACAGGTCTCGCAGACTGTGCAAGCTCCTAGACAGCCTGGAAGCATCCCTTCCCGCCGAGGATGCTAGGCACACAGACTGGTTCCACTTTGCCCGAGGTTGGGCTGAAATGACTCTGCTAGCGAACGATCCGGTCGAAGCAATTCCCGAATCGATGAACCAATGTATCAAGACCCTGCGATCAAGGGTGGATTCCAGATTCACTACCTGGATATTTAAACGTTATGCAGGGCTTTTCAACTTGCCGCCGGTGCCACCAGTCATGGTGCATCACCTGCCGCGATCTCTTGCCCGTCAAATAGGGGAAGACCACACAGCCAAGGTCGCATTGGTCGTTGTTGACGGCCTAGCCTTGGACCAATGGCTGGTGGTCCGCGAAGCCCTTGCCACAATGGAGCCCAGCCTGAGGTTCCGAGAAGAAGCTGTATTTGCCTGGATTCCTTCACTTACCTCTGTCTCTCGTCAGGCTACTTTTGCCGGCAAAGCTCCTCTCTTCTTCCCGAACAGCATCCAGACCACGGACAAGGAGTCAGTACTCTGGACGCAATTTTGGGCAGACCAGGGCCTAACGCGAAGCGAGATAATTTACCTCAAGGCCCTGGGCGATGATGGCCTAGAAACCGTTTCCGAAGCTCTATCACATCCAAAAGCAAGGGTCGCTGGGCTGGTCGTGGACAAAGTCGACAGGATCATGCATGGGATGGAAATGGGCACCGCCGGAATGCACAACCAAGTGCACCAATGGGCTATGCAGCCGTTTCTTAATTCCCTTCTCAATTTGCTCTTGGATCGGAATTTCCGTGTCTTCCTGACCGCTGATCATGGCAACCTCGAGGTGCAAGGATGCGGCCGTCCCTATGAAGGGGCCTTGGCAGATCTTCGTGGCGAACGGGCCCGTATTTATCCCAACGCTGACCTTCGCAAGAGAGTAAAAGGACGCTTTCCCGATGCCCTCGAATGGGAACCCATTGGACTCCCGGAGGATTACTTTGTGCTGCTGGCTCCTGCTCGGCGGGCATTTATCCAAGAGAGGATGCGTTCGGTGAGTCACGGCGGTATTTCAGTCGAGGAACTTATCGTCCCCTTTGTGCAGATTGACAGGAGGAACAAATGACAAAAAGTAGATTCACGCAGATCGGTCTTGATCGTCTTGTCCGGCTTGTTTTGTTGGAAAGGACGTCGGCGCTGGTCCTTGCTGGAAACGATGCAAAGTCAATAAAAGAAAGGCTTCAAGAAGACCTGCTTGGCACATTTCGTTCCTCCAATACTGACGTAAGGGGCTCTATAGACAAGACCATTACTATCCAACTGAAGATTTGGCTTAAGTCACAAGAAGACCTTGAGTTATTACGCACCGATGGGTTGGAATTGATTCGGATTCTGCCCCGACAAGAACGTATAGCCGTGCATTGGGGCATGACCATGGCGGTGTATCCGTTTTGGTTTAGTGTAGCGACACAAGTTGGGCGTCTTCTGAGGCTTCAGGGTACAGTTGCTGCCCCCCAGATTCAGCGGCGCGTCCGTGAACAATATGGCGATCGAGAGACAGTAACTCGTAGGACTCGTTATATTATCCGTTCATTTCTGGACTGGGGCGTGCTTCAGGAGACCGGCACAAAGGGAATCTACTCCGCCGGGGCAACACTCGCCCTTGATGATCCCCAACTTGTCACATGGTTGCTTGAAGCATCCCTCCACGCACGGGCCAACGGCTCGGCTCCACTTAAAGAATTGATCGATAGCCCGAACCTCTTCCCGTTCCGGATTAAGCCAGTACATGCCGAAAGCCTCGTGGCCGCGTCACCCAGGCTCGATCTTCTCCGCCACGGGTTGGACGACTACCTCGTGATGTTGAGTAACTATACGGCGAGAAATCTAAAATGAACGAAATTAAGGATTCAGGAAAAGATTATGGCCGGAAGCAAATTCCAGGATTCTCTCAGCCTCTGGTACGAGGGGTGGGTTGCTCGTCATCTAACATTGCTGGTTTGATAAAAACCAACAAACGTAGAAGGAACAGAAAATTAAGTGAATGGGATAAGATGACAATCGAAACTTAATTCCCGCTCAATAATTAGACCAAAGAGGTATGTTCTATGGATGGAAAAACAGGAGATGTATTGGCCATCAAAGGCTAGGTTAAGGTTTACCACGCTGAGACGAGGTAAGGGAAGTATTATGCGAGGCAAGCGGGAGTATCTTGGATGCAAGGGAATTTCCGAACACAAGAATATAAATCGACTTTATGGAATGGGGGCGTACTATGTCGAATTTCTCAGTCGAGCCTTCCTTTTCACCATCCCTCGATCAAAGCCAATTGGATTTCTGCACTAAAGACGATGTGCCAGTTAGGCTCCTTGCACCAGCCGGCTCGGGGAAAACCACCTCACTTCTCCATCGTTGTAGGGTACTCGCAGAGGTATCAGACAAAACCAAGCCACGCTTCCTTGTTTTAACCTTCACCCGTTCCGCTAGGGATGAATTGAATGATCGCCTGAAAAACAACCCCGTTTTCAAGGACGTCGCGCCATTAGTATCAATCACAACACTGAATTCATGGGGATTCAAACTCGTTAAGAATGTAACAACCAATCCGCGACTTGTTACCAGTAATAAAGATCGCCATTTCTGCGTTCAAAATGTTCTACAACCAGCATGGAAAAAATACCCAGCTATCAAAACACTGCTAGAAGATAAACGGCGCAAAAGCAAGGCTGAGCAGGACTTACTTCATATGATCGATTGGCTCAAGTCCATGGGTTTCCGTCACGATACTCTCTCATCTCTAGAGGAATTTGTTTCTCATTTTCAATACCTCTATAACTGTGGCATGGAAACTCAGTTGGAGAGCTTCTTTAAGCGCATCCTGGAGATGGAGCTCATTCCTAGTGACATAGACTCGATCCAACCGATTTATGAGAGTTTTATTCCCTTTTGGCGTGAAGCTTCCGACGTTCTTTATCGTTCTGCTCTACTCACCTTAGAAGATCAAAAATATTGGGCGAGGATAGAGCTCGAAAACCAACTCGCAGGAAAACGTTTTACGACCGGTGGAGCACGTTACCATCACATCCTTATTGATGAATTTCAGGATATTAATCCTCTGGACCTGGCACTTTTAAAGGCCATTGCTGGAGTCAACAAGGCAAACCTAACGATCGTTGGTGATGACGATCAGGCTATCTATGAATGGCGCGGGGCCACGCCCGGATTCATTCTCCACCCGGACCAACACCTTGGTGGAAACTACGATACTTGCATTCTTGAGACGAACTATCGCTCACCACGCAACATCGTTCATCTTTCCCAGAAGCTCATTGTCAAGAACAAGCGCCGTGTTCCCAAAAATGTCAAAGCCCACCAGACTGTGGACGCTCATGTAGAAATACGGAAATTCTCTACTATCTCTGACGCGATTAGCAACACAGTGGAGCTCGTTTGCGCTCTTCTTGACGACAGTCAATGCAAAAATATTGCGCTCGTCAGCCGTAAACGCAGTCAGATCATTCCTTATCAAATTGTCTTCGCCGGCCAGAATATCCCCTTCTATGCCGCCGAAGATCTCCACGTTTTACTTAGTGGTGCTTTCAGCGAAATGAAAAATATGCTGGTTATCTGTGGACGGAAATCATCGTCGGCAATGATCGGCGGTGGTCCGGTGCAGGATATTTTGAAACTTTGCGACAAGGTCAAGCGTTACCCCCTTTCCAAAGTGGACAGGGATAATCTTATCCGCCATCTTTATCAACACAACCCACAAAACCTGAAATCGGCTGTGCTTGCCCTTTATCAATATCTTGGGCCTCTAAAGGGCTCAAACGAAGGCGGGCGCATGAGNNCTGTTTCTGAGTCAATTCTTGCAATCAGTAGCAACTTCGAAGGTCTTCAGAAGGATTATGGCAAGGCGTTGGAAGACATTTTCTACACCGACCCGCCTTTTCTATACCTTGCGGAGTTCGCTAAACGCTACAAAGCAGACTTTGCCTCCTTCTACAATGATATCGAAAAGGCGATCGCCACATTGGCCCGCGTTTCACCAGACGACGAGGAGAACGCAGACAAAGAACCGGAATGGAAACGCCCTCTTCACCTCATGACCGCCCTTCGGGCCAAGGGTAAAGAATTCGACGCAGTAATAGTCCTCGACGCTAATGACGGGATCTGGCCCAGTAAGCTTGCTAAGACGGACAATGACCTGGAGCAGGAACGGCGCCTATTTTATGTTGCAATGACGCGCGCAAGACGTTATCTATACTTCATTGTTAACGATTCCATTCTTGACCAGGTTTCTAAGCCCAGCCCATACTTGGCAGAAATGGGCATGTCTACCCCTTAGGTACCCAAATAGGCTAAAGCAATGGACTAGCTTTTGCGGATATGAGGGGGGAATTAAAATGGCGAAACGCAAAACTTACCATGTTATTCCAGAAACGGACAACGGCTGGAAGGTTAAAGCAGAAAAAGCATCAAGGGCTTCCAGTAAGCACAAAACGAAAGCTGAGGCCGTCGAACGTGCGAAGGAACCGGCGAAGGATCAGGCGCTAGGACAAGTTGTCATCCATAAATAGGGCGGAACTATCCTGACCGGGCATACTTACGGCTAGGATGCGTCACCCGCCCGAAGGATGAAAGGAGGTTTCCGATGAGCTTCCGCTTCTGGAGACGGATCAAGGTCGCACCGGGTGTGACCCTGAACCTCAGTAAGTCGGGCGGCTCAGTTTCATTCGGGCCGCGCGGAGCAAAGCACACCATCGGCCCAAAGGGCCTGCGGACCACGGTGGGCATTCCGGGAACGGGACTTTTCTACACGACCACGCATTCAAGAAAGAGATCAGGCGGCAAGAGAAGGGCGCCCTACTCCGCTCCACCTGCCCCAGCGGTTCGCCCGGAAGACCTGTTGACGCTGAGCTTTTTTCAGCGGCTTACCACCCCGGAGGACGAGAAAGCTCTGGTGAATGGGTGTCGGGAGTTGGTCCTCGGCAACGAAGAAAAGTCCCTCCTGCACCTCGAGGAGGCCGTTCATTTGGCCGATGGCGCTTTCCTCGCCGGTTTCCTGGCGCTCAAGCAGGAGCGATTGAGCGAAGCCGCGAACTACCTGACGACAGCCGCAGATAAGCACAGCGACCTGGGCCGCTTCTTCTCCAAGTACGGCATCTCCGCCACCATGAGCCTCCCCGTCACAGACGAAGTGTCTGTACATGTGGGCCCGGACCTCCGCGGCGTACTGCTGGGCCTGGTGGAAGTTTATCAGCGCCAGGCGCGCTGGGCGGTTGCGATCGCATGCCTTGAGAAACTGAAGCGGCTCGAACCCGACGACGTGGTGGTGAAGTTGTCCCTCGCGGAGCTGCTGTTGGACTCCCTCCCGGACGATAAGACAAATGGGCGGGACAGCCGATTTGAACGAGCCGATGGCAGGCCCAAAGGGCGCGAACCAGGGTTGGAGGGCATCAACGTCTTCAGAAAGATTGTGGAGTTAGCCGAAGGCATCGAGAATGAGACACAGATACACGCCGCGTTGCTCTTGTACAAGGCAAAAGCCTGCGTAAACTCGGTCTCCTGGACGCGGCGCGAGAGACGCTCACGGTAGCCCTGCGCCGAAAGAAAGACCGCTCCGAGGAACTGCTCCAGGCTCTTCGGTATGAACGGGCCCTAGTCTACGAGAACCTCGGACAGCCGAAGCAGGCGCATAGAGAGCTCGAGATACTCTTTGCTAAGGATCAGGATTACAAGGACGTTGCGGAACGATTGGGCCTCTAGGGACAACGAATGATATTGACGGGATCGGTCAGCGACTGCGTGGTCCGATGGAGAAACAGAACGACCCTTTCCCCTTCGGGATGAGAACTGATGTTTGCGACATGTTTGCGACAATTCGGTTTTCCAACTTGCGACACACTTGCGACAAACTCACGACAGGACTTGCGACACCCATACAGGCCCCATGGAAAGCAATTTAGACATGGCCGGCTCCTTCCACAACAAATTGCCCCTTGACAGAGGGGACCAGCCTCATCATAATGCTATATGACGATATGGGGGTGCCATGAGGGATTTTATCAAGGTCATGAAAGCGCTGTCCGACCCGAACCGGGTCAAGATGATCAAACTGCTTCAGCGGCGGGTGCTGTGCGTGTGCGAGATCCAGGAGGCGCTGGGGCTGGCCCAGTCCACCGCCAGCAAGCACCTCAAGATCCTGGAGGAGGCGGGCCTGATCTCCTTTTCAAAGGAGGGGCCGTGGGTGAATTACCGGCTGTCCGACGGGAGAAGGAACCGCTATGCGGCCATCCTGCTGGGCAATCTGAAGCATTGGCTGGAGGACGAAGCCGAGGTGGCCGCCCTGGTGGCCAGGCTCCCGGAGATAGACCGGGAGAGCATTTGCGGTAACTGATTTTTTTTGTTCTTATTATATCGTTATATGACGAACCATGAATGAGACGGGGTTCACGGGCCCTTCGCTCCCAGTGCGGGCCCGCAGTCACGAGGGGGAAGCTTTATGAAGGAACGGACCAAGCTGTTTTTGATCGTGGGTGTTTTCGCGTCGGCCTACTTTGTCCCCTGGGGCGACCCGACGGTCCGCCGCTCGGGGCTTGAGGCCTTCATGATGCTGCAGGAATACGCCCGGGATCACGTCCTCACCTGCCTTATACCCGCTTTCTTTATCGCAGGGGCTATTTCCGCTTTCGTGTCACAGGCCTCGGTGCTCAAGTATTTTGGGGCGCAGGCCGGCAAGGTGCTCTCCTATTCGGTGGCTTCCGTTTCAGGAGCCATACTGGCGGTGTGTT
>LSQX01067209.1_pt1 | contig 10386 bp, 8 predicted proteins | sample 654561 | NCBI WGS metagenome assembly LSQX01 (sample SAMN04489861, study PRJNA283612) | anaerobic digester metagenome | isolation source: 4 biogas reactors fed with cattle manure at either 37C or 55C with and... | place: Denmark: Kongens Lyngby | collected 2014
GCACATGGGTGCAACAGTGTGATGGCAACTAAATACGCTTTGAAGCTTAGTGATTATGTGGTTACCGAAGCAGGTTTTGGTGCTGATTTAGGTGCTGAGAAATTTTTTGATATCAAATGCAGAATGGCAGAATTAAAACCCAATGCCGTAGTTATTGTAGCTACTGTGAAAGCTTTGAAATATCATGGAGGGGTTAATAAGAAAAAACTTGGTGATACCAATGTTCAGGCTGTTAAAGACGGCATGGACAATCTATATAAGCATATAGAAAACATAACAAAAGTATTCAAAGTTCCTGCAGTTGTAGCTATTAATAAATTCTCGAATGACACTTTGGAAGAAATAGAAGTAATAAAAAAAGGCTGTGAATCTTTCGGGGTAACTGCAGTTGAGTGTCTTGTCTGGGGAAAAGGCGGAGAAGGCGGAATTGAACTGGCTGAGAAAGTAGTTGAGTTGTGCGACCAACAGAATGAATTTGAGTACTGTTATGAAAGTGATATGACTATAACTGAAAAAATAAAAGCCATTGCGACTAAAATATATGGAGCAGATGATGTTGAATTTTCTTCTGAAGCTAAATCTATGCTGAAAGTAATAAGAGAAAAGGGATATGATAATCTGCCAGTATGTGTCGCTAAGACGCAGTTCTCATTTTCTGACAATACCAAGCTGATATGCAGGCCTTCTGATTTTGTAATAACAGTCAGGGATTTGAAAATATCAGCTGGAGCAGGGTTTATTGTAGCTCTCACTGGAGAAATTATGACAATGCCTGGTTTACCGAAAGTGCCTGCAGCTGAATCAATTGATATTGATAATGAAGGCAAGATAACTGGATTATTCTAGTAAATATTTAAATTATTGATAATAAATGTCAATTGTCTATTGACACAACTCCTTTTGATGTTAGTATGAATTTCTAAATAATATCAAAAGGAGTATTTATGTTAGCAGAATTTCTTGGTGCAGTAATAAAAAAGGATAGTAGATATCTTCTTGAGCCGGTTGAGATGAATGGTCATATGTATGTTATGTTTCCAAGAGTGGAAACCATAAATGCTATTGCAGGAAAACAAGATATATTGTCATATGGTATAAAAGAAAAATTAAAATTTGATATATCAGTAGGGAAATGTATATATCAAGAAGACTTCAAAGATGGTTTAGATGTTATAAGCTATGCATATTTTGAAGCATGTATTGTAAAAGGAGAAATGCCTGAAAATTTACTTTGGATAGAAGAAGCAGATCTTGATAAAGCAGATTTCATGTTAGGTGATGATATTGTATTAATGCATATTTCAAAGAGGAAGAAAACAAAAGAGGAGATATTAGAATCAAGCTACAAGTATTTATATGACAAAAAGGAGATGCGAAATGGTAAAAATTTCTGTTGTACTGAAGAAAAATGATAAATATATCGTAAGAAAAGAATTTTTTGAAGAAGATCTGTTTTATGGATTCTGGGAAGTAAATAGCAGAAATATGAATGAAGAAAGTAATGATATTCAGCATGTAAATAGTATGTTTGAAGAATTGTATGGAATATCAATTTGTAAAACAAGCTTTTTGACATCGGTTAGCAATCCAAAAACAAGATATGATTTTTATCTTTCAGAATCAGATAAAGAAGAACCAATAAATTTTTCATCGTATGAGATGGTGACTGAAGAGCAACTAATCAGTTTAAATTTTATTTACCCTGATGCGCTATGCAGAGATAAACTGGTTTCATCGGAAAAGAGTCTCAGTCAAAGTGAAAAAGATATTCTTATAGCAGCAGACAAGCTTTTCAATATAAGAAAGAATGCTGCAAGAGCAGATACATTCATAGAACTTATGAATAATCATATTACAGTAAGTGAGTTTGAGGAATATATGCTAAGCAGAATTGAAATATATAAATACGGGATGCCACACTTTGGTTTTGCAGATGATTCTGAGACATCTCTATGTATATGGAAAGAATGATAGAATTAAAATCAAAATCATAATCATAATCATAATCATAATAAAGTGATGTATAACTGTGGTATCATATCCTAAGGGAGGGTGTGATATGTCTGATTATATGATCAAGAAATTGCCCGCAGTAGACTGGCAGGAAGCTTTACCTTTAGGAAACGGCACAGTCGGTGCCATGATTTATGGAAACATCCAAAAAGAAAGAATATTAATTAACCATGAAAGACTCTTTCGTTATCAAAAAGAGCCTATATATGATCCATTCAATAAGCATCTTAATGATGTTAGAAAACTTATGTTAGATGGAAAATATGACGAGGGTGAAAAATACTTTAACGAAAAATTTAAAGAATGCTGCAAGGAAGTATACAATGTTGACCCTTATCAGCCTTTTGCTGAGCTTTCCATATTTAGAAAACCTGATGATGCATTTGCAGATTATAAAGCTGTACTGGATTTCCAGTCAGCCATAGCAACCGTCAGCTGGATGGAGAAGAATACAAAGATTGTACGAGAAAGTTTTGTTTCATACGATACAGGATGCATATGCACATCGATGTATTCTTCCAATGAGTTACCACTTAGTATAAAAGTGAACATAAACTCGGTTGTCGGTGGTGATGAGTATATGAATTCGAAATGTGAAATAGAAAATGATTGCCTAATATATAAAGCAAAGTACAAAGATGGCAAGGAACATGGAGCAGTTGTATTTGTGAAAACGACAGGTGGTAGTGTCGAATTCGGTAAAGATTCTATCATTATTGAAAAAGCAAAAATAATAAATATGTATACTATGTTGTACATATATGAGGATGCTGACAAGGCTGTTAATCGTCTTATAAAACAGATTAAAAAATATGAATATAACCAGCTTAAGAAAAAGCATATTAGTATATGGAAAAAGCTCTATGGCAGTACCAATCTAAATCTTTATTCGGGCAATAAGAATCTTTCAAATGAGGAATATCTTCTTAAGGCATATAATGATGAAAAACCGTTAAACTTGTTTCACACTATGTTTAACTATGGAAAATACCTTTTTATATCCTCTTCCAGAAAGAACGGACTACCGGTAAATCTTCAGGGAATCTGGAATGGAACATATAATCCTAAATGGGATTCTGACATACATAATGATGAGAATGTGCAGATGTGTTACTGGGCAAGTCTTGCCTTGGGTCAGTTTGATTCATCTATGGCCCTTTATGATTATTTTGATTCGCTTATTCCTCATTTTCGTGAAAATGCTAAAAAGATATATGGGTGCAGAGGAATTCTTGTGCCAATATGCATGAGCACTCATGGAAAGATAAGCGGAATGACAGGCAGATGGCAGTCTTGGATTTCAGCGGGAGGCTGGCTCAGTTCTCACTATTATGATTACTGGCTGTATACCAAAGATGATGATTTTCTAAAGCACAGAGCTGTGAGGTTTATGAAAGAGGTCGTGCTGTTTTATGAAGATTTTTTAATAACCGGAGAGGACGGAAAGTATATTTTTGTTCCTTCATTATCGCCTGAAAATGTTCCTAATGTTGAACATGCGTCAATGATGTGTGTAAATGCGACAATGGATATTGCAGTAGCAAAACAGTCTCTTACCAATCTAATAACTGCCTGTAGATATCTCGATATAGAGCAGGAGAATCTTGCAAGATGGGAAGCAATGTTGGATAAGATGCCTGATTACGAAGTAAACGAAGATGGCGCAATGAAAGAATGGCTGTATGATGATATAAAGGATAACTATTACCATAGGCATCAGTCTCATATATATCCTCTTTTTCCAGGATTTGAAATAACAAAAGAGAATAATGAGAAAATATATAATGCAATAAAAACTGCAGTTGATAAAAGACTGACTATTGGATTTGTTCAGCAGACAGGATGGTCATATGCTCATATGGCTAATATATATGCCAGACTGGAAGATAAAGATAACGCATATGCTTGTTTGAACTATATCTTAAGAGCATGTACGGGAAGTAACCTTTTCACTTACCATAATGATTGGCGCGACCAGGGATTGACAGTTTACTGGTTTGGTCAGCATCCTCCATTTCAGATAGATGCTAATCTTGGATTTACTGCTGCTGTATTGGAAATGCTGCTTTTCTCAAAACCAGGATTCTTAAGAATACTGCCAGCTTTACCTGACCAATGGAAGAAGGGCAGAATAAAAGGTATATATAACAGAACTCGTACAAAATGTGATATATCATGGGATATGTCAGGTATTGATATAACTATTCTTTCATTGGAAGACCAAAAAATAACCATTCAGCTTCCCGTTATTCCAAATAACATTAACAGCACTTGTAAAAATATTGAATTAATAAATACAGATTTACAGAATAATTACAGTTACTACAGTGTAGAACTCAAAAAAGATGAAAAATGCATAATAACTGTTAAGTAGGAGGATGTATGCCAGACTATATGATTAAAGAAATGCCAGTCTCAAAATGGGATGAAGCTGTTCCGTTGGGAAATGGCAAAATAGGAGCTTTGCTATTTGGAGGTATATTTAGAGAAAAGATAGTATTAAACCATGAAAGACTCTACAATAAAACTGAACCTGTTGAAATAGGGGCTATAAGTCATAATATGGAAGCTATTCGTAAACTGATACTTGAAGGTCAGTATTCAAAAGCTGAACAGTTATATAAGAAGAGTGTTGATGATTCATATGAAAGCAAAAAGGGCATTGATCCATATCAGCCTTTAGGTTTTATGTATATAGGCCAGGAAATCAAAAAAGTTTTTTCTGATTACATTTTTAAACTGGATTTTAAGAAAGCACTAACAGAAATAACATGGAAAGAAGATGAAGTTTCACTAAAAAGATCAACATTTATTTCATATGATGAGGATGTAATATGTGTGTGTATAGAAGCTTCTGAAGAAGGTTATATAACAGCGAGAGTAAACATTGAAGGCGGTTCTGAATCTAAAGGCGTTATGGAATATACTTTGGATACGAATGATGATTTTCTGGTTTACAAGGTTAAATATCCTAATGGGTCTAATCATGGAGCGGTAGCGTATATTAAAGGAATAAATGGAATAAAAACTCATGATGAGAAGAATATACGAATCAAGAAATCTGACAAAGCCTATATTTTCGTAAAAACATATGTTAATGAAGATGACAATAAAGCAGTCAGCAGAATAAAAAAGCAGCTGTTAAAATGCGATTATGAAAAATTAAGAAGATCTCATACAAGAAAATGGAAACAGCTCTATGGAAGTGTTGTTTTAGATATTGGACAAAGCAGGAAAGCTAAAAGCAATGAACAGCTTCTTAAGGAAGCATATAACCAAAAAGCTTCAAAAGAGATAATACATACGCTTTTCAATTACGGAAGATATCTTCTTATATCGTCTTCTAAAAAAGGCGGATTACCAGCTAATCTTCAGGGTATTTGGAATGGAGACTATAATCCTGCATGGTCTTCAGATTTTCATCTTGATGAAAATATTCAGATGAATTACTGGGCTGCACTTGCTTGCGGATTAAATGAATGCACAATACCTTTTTATGACTATTTCGAGAAGTTTGAAAAAGATTACAAGCAAAATGCAAAAAGAGTATATGGAGCTAAAGGCATACTGCTTCCTCTGGCACAGACAACCGATGGAAAGTTCAATTCCCACTGGATATCAGCAAGCGGCTGGATTGCTCAGCACTATTTTGATTACTGGCTTTATACTGCAGATGATGATTTTTTAGTAAACAGAGCGATACCGTTTATGAAGCAGGTAGTACAGTTTTATGAAGATTATCTTATTATGGATAACAACGGAACATATATGTTCGTACCATCATATTCACCTGAAAACACGCCGGTCTGCGAAAACAGATCTTCGATGTGTGTAAATGCGACTATGGATGTAGCAATAGCAAAAGAAGTTTTAACGAATTTAATTTATGCATATAAGCATCTAGACATTACAGATGACGATTCAGAAAAGTGGCAGGATATGCTTAGTAAAATGCCAGAATACATGATTAACGAGGATGGAGCTTTTAAAGAATGGCTTCATGAGGATTTGAAAGATAATTACTATCACAGACATCAGTCCCATATTTATCCTCTATTCCCTGGATATGAAATAACAAAGCAGACATCACTTGAATATTATGAAGCAATTGAAAAAGCTGTAGACAAGAGGCTGCTAGTAGGTTTTAGCGAACAGACGGGATGGTCATATGCACATATGGCAAATATATATGCCCGTTTGGAGAATGGATATAAAGCTTCTATGTGTCTTTCAAACCTTATAAAATCCTGTGTTAAATCCAATCTTTTCACTTTCCACAATGACTGGAGAGGACAGGGTGTGACTGCTGACTGGTTTGGAGGAAAACCACCCTTTCAAATCGATGCTAATTTCGGTTTTACTGCAGCTGTAATGGAAATCCTTTTGTTTTCAAAACCTGGGTACATAAGAATTCTTCCTGCTCTAGATGAGAATTGGGAAAAAGGTTTAGTAAAAGGAATAAGAACCAGATGTGCATGTTCTGTGGATATTAAGTGGGACATTATAAGAAAATACATAATAGTTACGATAAACCCGATTAAAAGCAGTATTCTTACTCTTGATATTCCGATGGGCTTTTCAGATATTTCCAACTCTGGCTGCAAAGTCATTAGCAAAAGGGATAAAAAATATGTAGATATTGAAATTGCAACTGGTGCTACAGCAGTAATTGAAGTAAGCATATAATTGATATGTCAAATCAAGAAAATAGTAGCCAAATGGTGTTAATTTGCTAATCATTGTTGTATAATTTAATTGGAGATGATGAGAAAATGGATGATAAAAGATTTACTATTAAAGAAAAGGAGTATTTCTCTGCATACAGAGAAAACATGGTATTCGGAGTGACTCCGAAGGAAATCCTGGAAGATAAACTATTCAGCCTAGGGTACTATTATGATGAAAGCGGTTTATCTGTTCCAGAAGATATATTCTACTGTCCTGTAAGTTTTATTGGGCAGTATATGAAAAAAAAGGGAAAGCTGGAATTTGAACCTGTGGATGACCCAATATCATATTACGAAGCTTACGAGCATGTAAAAACACAGATAAATATCGGACACATAGAAAATGGAGTCAGACTGCTTTCTGTTACGGAAACATATATAGACTACACAGTAAAAATTGCACCAAAAGCTGTTATATATCCAAACTGCTTTATAGAGGGTGACTCATATATAAGCGAAGACTGTATCATAGGTCCTGACACAAAGATTGAGTCATCCAGAGTAGAAGCAGGTACTTCAGTTATGAAATCAGTTGTTCTTGAAAGTTCAATCGGACAGAACTGCACGATTGGTCCATTTGCTTATATAAGGCCTCATACACGCATTAAAGATAAAGTAAAAGTTGGGGATTTTGTAGAACTTAAGAATACGACAGTTGATAACAATACCAAAATTCCTCATTTCGTATATGCCGGAGATTCACAGATAGGAAAAGCATGCAATATATCATGCGGTGTTATTACTGCTAATTATGATGGCAAGGCAAAATACAAGACAAAGATAGGTGATAATGTGTTTGTAGGGTGCAATAGTACATTAGTAGCTCCGATAGAATTAGAAGATAACACTTTCATTGCTGCAGGTTCGACCATAGTAGATGATGTAAAAACAGGAACACTTGCAATAGCAAGAGCCCAACAGGTCAATAAAGAAGGCTGGGTAGAAAAAACAGGAAGAATGAAATAAATATGATCAAATCATACCATAAGGGGGAATGTGTTTTGGCTAAGAATGACATCAAAATAATGGGTGGCAATGCTAATCTTAAGCTTGCAGCCCAGATAGCGAATTATCTAGGTGTTCCGCTTTTGGAATCAAAAGTTGGCAGATTTGCTGATGGAGAAATCCAAATGCTTATCAATGAGCTTGTCAGAGGATCAGATGTTTTTATAATCCAGTCAACCTGTCCTCCGGTGAATGAGCATCTTATGGAATTGCTGATAATGACAGATGCCTTGAAACGGTCATCAAGTGCAAGAGTAACAGCTGTAATGCCATATTTCGGTTATGCAAGACAAGATAGGAAAGCGCGCGCCAGAGATCCGATTTCAGCCAAACTTGTGGCAAACCTGCTTACCACAGCAGGCGTAGACAGAATTCTTACCATGGATTTACATGCTCCACAGATACAAGGATTCTTTGATATACCTGTAGATCACCTGGAAGGTTCAATAATCTTTTCTGACATGGTTCTTGACTTGATGAAAGGAAAAGATAAGTCAGATTTTATTTTTGTTGCACCTGATACCGGCTCGGTTAATCGCATAAGAAAAATGGCAGATCTTACAGAACTTCCCATAGCGATTATAGATAAAAGAAGAACCAGAGCTAATGAGTGTGAAATAATGAATATTATCGGTGACATAAAAGGGAAGACCGCCATTATTATGGATGATCTGATTGATACAGCCGGTACAATAACAAAAGCTGCTAATGTAGTAAAGGAAATGGGTGCAGAAAAAGTTTTTGTGTATGCTACTCATGGTATTTTGTCTGCTGATGCTGTAGAGAAAATAAAAGATTCAAGTATAGAAAAAATGTATCTTCTAGATACCGTTCCTATACCAGAATCAAAAATGATAGATAAAATAGAAATTGTTGAAGTTGCAAAACTGTTCTCAGAAGCGATATATAAGATATATACAAATACATCCATGTCAGCTTTATTCAAATTTCCTCCTTCAATCGGGACAGAAAAATAATGGATAGATATGTAATAACAGGATTGGGAAACATAGGACTGAAGTATAGGAATACCCGACATAATATAGGGTTTATGGTTATAGATGAATTATCAGATATATTTAACATAAAGGTTAAAAAAAATCATTGCCTTGCTAATGTTGGAGAGGGTATAATTAAAAACCATCCTGTTGTTCTTGCCAAACCGAGAACATACATGAACTTAAGCGGACAGAGCATAAGAGCTCTTATGGACTGGTATAAATCCGATATTTCCAGGCTCATTGTAATATATGATGATATGGACTTGCCCTTAGGTGATGTTCGTATAAGGTATAAAGGAAGCGGAGGGACTCATAATGGCATGAAGTCCATTCTTAATCATTTAGGGACAAATCAGTTCATCAGGATAAGGATAGGCATAGGCAGAGAACTGAATGAAGATGCAGTGAATTATGTTCTTGGGAGATTTCCAAAGCAGGAAAAACAGATAATATCTCAGGCTCTGGATACAGCAGTTAAAGCTATAACTTGCATATTATCTGAAGGAATAGATATTGCAATGAATAAATACAATAGCAAGAAAGATAAAGGTGATGTGTAGTTAAATGAATCCTTTTGTACAAGTATTTTCTGAAATTCCTCAGCAAAAAGGGATAGCAGATTGCATAGTGATGAAACAGACCCCCGTAGGATTGTCCGGACCGGGGAATTCTTTATGCCCATTAGTTTCATATGTAACTGCAAAGATGGTGTCAAGAAAACTGCTGATAATAACACATTCCAGAACTTCAGCTATATCCATATATCAGAACCTCATTTCACTATATGGGGATGATGTAGTATATCTTCCTGTGCGAGAACTTATGCTTTTTGACATAGATGCATATAGCAGTAATGAGAAACAGACAAGAATCAATGCCTTGTTCAGAATAGCTACACAAGATTTCCAGGCAGTAGTTGCCTGTACTGAAGCTTTAACTGTAGGCACAACTTCTAAAGAGATATTCATAAACCATCTGATACAGTTAAAAAAAGGTTATGAGTATGATATGCAGGCATTATGTGATAAGTTATCTGAATTAGGTTATTCAAGAAGAGCTTTGACAGAAGAGCAGGGTCAGTTCAGTGTAAGAGGCGGGATTGTTGATATATATTCACCAAATTACGATAATCCTGTAAGATGTGAATTTTTCGGTGATGAAATTGATAGTTTGCGTTTCTTTGATGCTCAGACACAAAGGTCCATAGATGATGTGGGAGAAACGACCATAATTCCTTTTTGTGAATTTTTGATTACAAAAGATGAAGAAGATCAGATTTCAGAAAAGATAACTGATAACTGGGATCTTCAGAAACTTCAAAATGGTGAATATTCAAAAATAATGGACAGATACTTTGCCATACTTGGAAAATGCGTGATGACTGCAGAGTATTTTAAAGACATGAATGTTCTTACAGTTGTCCATAATGATGTAAGATGTCATGCAGTAGCAGAAACAGTATATAAAGAGTATGCAAATGCATGTGTAAATTTATTACAGAAGAAGAAAACATTGACACAAGCATGTGTTATGCAGAAGGACATATACTCACTGTATTCATTTTTAAAACCTGATTTAGTACTGGTATATGATAAATCTGATTACAATATACCTTTATATAGGGATTTTGACATATCATT
>LSQX01297776.1_pt1 | contig 10386 bp, 19 predicted proteins | sample 654561 | NCBI WGS metagenome assembly LSQX01 (sample SAMN04489861, study PRJNA283612) | anaerobic digester metagenome | isolation source: 4 biogas reactors fed with cattle manure at either 37C or 55C with and... | place: Denmark: Kongens Lyngby | collected 2014
CCACATCCAGGATGATCCGCGTGGAGTCGGTTGCGACCTCAATACAGTTGCCGCCGATCTCCTTCGTCCCTCGATGCACGGTCAATCTCATTACGCCGTTCTCACGGGCTTGTGGCTATTCCGTTCTACCCCGAGCATCCTGTTCGCGTTGGATGGAGTCTATGGCTAGGCTTGCCTCGTCTCGGACGAACTCGTCATCGTCGAGCAGTGATTCGGTCAGTGCAGGAATCGCCGCTTCAGCCGATGGTCCGATCGCTCCAAGAGCGGCGGCTGCCCACTGCCGGACGTAGCTTTCTTCATCCTTCAGGGCTTCGATCAAAGCCGGCACTGCCAACTGGGCTCTCTCGCCCAGGAGGCACAACGCCTGAGCAGTCCGTACGCGGACGGACCTCTCGCTGTCATTCAACGCATCGATCAACACGGGCACGATGTTCGTGATCCAGTGTTCCCGTTGTTGACTTGCTGTCCCAGCCAGGAAGGTAGCCGCTTCCCGACGCACCTCAGGACTTTCATGAACGAGGGCATCAATCACATCATACAGCACGGTTGGCCCCATCTGATGTAAGGCCCTGGTGACTCCCGTCCTGGCAGCAAGGTTTGCACCGTCAAGACCGTCGATCAACTTGGGGATGACGAAGAACCCCAACTTGTGCAGGGCCTCGACTCCTTCCGTCCATTCGGGATCGCCCACGTCGTGCTGTCCAAGCTTCTCGATCCACTGGGCAGCCGATTCATTCGCGTTTCGGGGTTCTGCCGGCATATCTTCGGCTCCAGTTGATTATCGCAGGCTTCATGCCAGCAATATCTTCCGGATAGATGGACGTGTCAAGGAACGGAATGGAGAGAGCCATTGACCAACAGTGGCACAGAGTATGGCTCCCGGTGAGAATTCGGGCGGTCCGTTGCCTGGAGACCTGACCCACCGTTGACATGATCGATTTCTATCCTGGGATTCTGTCGATGAAGTCACAGCAAAGCCACCAGGAGCACACCATGCCACCACGCTACCCGATTGCAGAGGCCCCGTACGTCCTGATCGACCTGGACGACACCCTGGCTGAATACGACGGCTACAAAGGCTGGCAGCACATCGGTCCGCCGCGGCCGTTCGCCCAGGAGTTCGTCAGGAAGTTCAAGGAACATGAATGGAAGACAATCCTCTGGTCTACCCGGTCGGAGGTTGGTCTGATGAAGGAGTGGCTTGGGGAATACGGCTTCGTCGACGAAGAACTCGGTCAAGGGCTGGCCAGTGATGACGACGGCCATCTTCTCTTCGATTACATCGGCCAGAGCCCGTTGAACGCAATCTACGGGAGCAATCCGGCCAAGCCTCTGGCCGATCTCATCATCGACAACGCCGCCTGGCCGTTCTGTGGAGAGCCCGTGCCTCTGGAGAAGGTGATGAACGATCTGTGTCAACGGGGCTTCTTGGAGTGGAAACAGGTTGCCTCTGTCGAATGAACATGGCGTTGACGGTACTCTCTGGTTGCCGGTCCATCGATCCAACAACCTTTCAGGGCCGCGTCAGGGCCTTCGAAGACAATTCCCGTAGTCTTCGGCGGAATTCCCTCGCATCGGCCCATGGGATTTCGACGGGCTCGATGGGCAGGTCGACTTCGTTCTTCCCTTCGGCATCCAGTTGCATGGCCACCACGTGCATCATCTCGAAGAATTCAGAACGTGTGATTCCGTTCTCCAGCCTCCACAGCAGAGTCGATCCAAATCCATAGTCCAACTCTTCGTGCCAAAAGCAGGCCATCACGTTGTATTCGGCGTCTGTCAGTTTCGCTTTAGACATATTCAGGCTTACCCTGCCTGATTCGATCTGCGGAAGATGGTCCGCCACAACCGCGTGCACCAGTGGGGACACTGACGCCGTTGGGCCTCGATCAACCGTTTGAGTTGTTCCCGCCTCTCCGCTTCCAGCTTGGCCTGCCGGATCGGTGCAAGGTAGCGGTCAATACGAGAATCCGGTGACCAAGGGCCTTCCGGCTCATACGTCTCGGCTACCAGCACTCCGATCGGGAGTGACTCGCCGATCACCCGAAATTCCACGTCCATGGGTTCATCCGGATCGAACAGCCTTAGCATCCTGAAGCTCCTTTTCAAGTTCTCGGTTCCGCTCCTTGGCTTCCTCACCCGTCTTCCAGGCCGGGGCATAGGGTTCTGTGAGACCCGGGACCCACGGTGGTCCCTCCCTCTCGGCCCTTCGGAGATTGAGGATGTTGGAGACATCCGACGTGGTAACCCGATGGGCAGTCAGCCAGTTCGTGGCTGGTACCGGGACACCAACACGGCTCGTAAGCTCGAAGGCCTCATGGTCCAGATGATCCACGAAGTTCTTCTCTAATTGCGTTAAGGGCATCTTCGGGCTCCGTGATCTTTTCCTTGTCGCCACTTCCTCACCGGGCTTGGGGCTATGTTGGATTGGCTTCTTTCGCTTCCTCTATGAGTTCTAGATTCCGCATTCGTGCCTCCTCCGCTGTCTTCCAAGCAGGAGCACAGCACTCTACCGGTTCAAGCGGACCCATCACATCATTTCGCTCCCTCCGACGAATCATCAGAGTGTTCCAGATATCGGCTTGAGCAAGGCCATGAGCCGTCATCCACGTGCATGCCGGCACCGGCAAGTTCGGGTCTCCTGGACACGTCGCATTCTCGTAGTCCAGGTGATCACAGAAGACCTTCTCTTGTGGCGTTAAGGGCATCTTATCCGGGCTCCTGTCTGAAAAGGGCGGTCAAGGATTCAAGTAAGCTCCTTCAGTACGTGGTCTTCATCATCATGGAGTTCCAGAAGGAACTTCGCCCCCTTGGTCCACAGTCCGTACTTACTCATTGCCCTTGAAATGAGTTGAACCGTCTTGTTCTTGGTGTATTCAGGGGCTGGATCGATAAACGACAACCTGTCCAAGGCGATTACCCCGTACTCGTACACCGGGGCATCGTATATGAAGTCCGTCGGATTCTTCGTAACGACAATCCGGTGGAAGAGCCACAGCTTCTTCATCGAGTCGTCGCTCAAACCTGGTAGCGATGTTACTACCATGATATTGGCTTCCCTCAAGGCAGACTCCAAGCCGAGCAGGTTCTCATCCAGAACGAAAACACCCCTTGCCAACGTCGCTCGTGCCACGATCTGTTTGGCAAGTCTCCTGTTGCGTTCTTCATGTTCCCTGAGTCGCTCCTGTCCACCAGGGTGTCGAAGCCTGAGCGAAGTGCCGGCCGGAGCCTCATCGCCATCTCTCGGCAAGGCTTGGGGATTTGTTGGATCGGTTTCTTTTGCCTCGTTCGCAAGTTCTTGATTTCGTCTCCTGGCCTCCTCAGCCGTCTTCCAAGCGGGAGCATATGGCTCGGAGGGCTTCGGAGTCAGCATCACGTCTTTCCGCTCCCACCTCCGGAACATAAGGACGTTCTCGATCTCACTCTGAAAAACACCATGAACGGTCATCCAGTTGCGTGCCGGAACAGGGACACCCTCCTCGTACGGAGCATGGGTGCTTTCGTAGTCCAAGTGATCACAGAAGTTTTTTTCTTGAGGCGTCAGGGGCATTTGTCCAAACTCCGGTCTGAAAGGACGGTCGACCAAGGGTGCCAACCTCAACGATCCGACTGGAAAGAGTCTTCGTCGGCCTTGGCATTTCGAAGTTCTGTCAGTATCTCCGCTGGGTTCCTGTCAAATGGCCAGGGAGGCGGAGGCGGAAGGTCCCCTGGAAGCTGAACCTTCATCAATTCATCCGTCATGTCGTCCATTGCCAGGCGGGCTAGAATCATAGTCTTCACCCGATCGGCACCATGCTCGTCGGCCATCTCATGGTAGCGACCCAGTCTCAGATGACCTCTCTCCAGAGCATAGCCCCACAGAAAGACGAGTTGTTCTTTGGTCAAGTTCGCCATTGCTATTCGTCGAAAAGGCTTCTTGCCAAACGTTGTTGTCGTCAGGTTGTACGCGGGGCGTGCCTTGTGGCATTCTCTTGAACTGACTTACTGTGAATCTCCCGCAACATCTCCCGGCGAGCTCGGAACTCCTCCAGGGAGGCCCAAGGAATCGGATACTCCGCCGACCTCGGCGGATAAGGCAGGCCCTCGGCGTCCAACTCCCGAGTCAGTTGTATGGTGAACGGGTGCATATCCGCATGAGACAGATTGTGCTTGACCAGCCACCCCACAGTAGCAGGTCCCTCTTCATCGGCAGTCATCTCATCCTGATAGCCCGTGATGAACAGACGTTCTTGTTCGGTTAGATGGTGTATTGCGACACCGGGGGCTCCATCATGTTCATCTTCGGGTAAGCTCCGTTCTTCGATTGAACTCGGGCAGGCGTTGTCTTCAACTCGGGCTTGACGTTGTAGCCCATGCACAGCTTGGTCCAATTCGGCGGCTCTCCTGCGGAACTCCTCAATTGAAGCCCAAGGAGCAGAGTACTCCTCTTCCGGTGGAGGGACAGGACTTCCTTTTCCCAACTCCTCCGTGAGAGCCAGAGTGAAAGGCTGGAATTCTCGATGAGCAAGGCCATTCTCGGCCATCCACTTGAATGCGGGGCCTTCGGGGACCTTGCCTTGTCGCATGCCCTCATACTGCTCTTGCAGGTATCCGAGGGTGAATTGTCGCTCTTGTCTGGTCAGGAATCTGTTCATGGTCCGTCCAGAGGATGTCGCTTGAGGTCCCAGAAAAGGTAGACGGCTCCGACTCCGACGGAGGTACCGGCAACGAACACTTTCGTCCATGGGGAATCCAGCCCCTGCTCGTGGCCTCCATTCAGAGCCAGTAGCAGGACGATCATTCCGGTCGCCGTAACGGTTACCAAGACCGAGAATCTCAGCAAGGGATTTCGAAGGAGCATCCAGACAAAGAGCACGGTTCCGAGAATTCCAAATTCCCAGCCAAGCACAGTGTTGGAATTGCAGCCCGTCAATTGGGCGGCTACTTCCGCTACGGCGGCCAGGATTACGATTCCAACAAACAGAGCAAAGGCCACGATAAGAACGAGGGCACAGCCCGATGTGTCGTTCATGCTGGAATCACCACCTCCCATACTAACGTCCACTTTGAGCCTCCTTGATCTCCTTGACCCTTGCCCGAAACGCGTCAGCATTCTCTGCGGGCGGGCTCCAAGGCTCGGTGGGCTCAAACGGATACTCTTGACGATCCCTGAAAGTCTCCTCTGCCCGCAAATACGTCATGGGCAGTAGCTCATGGGGCATGATCCTGTTCGCGATGTTCCACTCATGGGCTGGCCCCGGCTGGTGTCGCAGTTGTTCCCAGTGGTAGTGGTCCAGATGGATTCGTTCAGCATCGGTCAGCTTTGTCGGGTGGCTGGTCATCAGCTGCTCCTCCCGGCCCGGGCCTCTGCAAGAGCTTTGTGTCGCAATTCCATCTCTGCCAAATCCTTCCATGGCCAGGCTTGGGGCTCCGCCGGCAGGTTGATCTCGCCGATTCCTCCTGAGATGGCAATCCCCTCTGCAACAGCGGAATGGAAGAGTTGCATGACGGCGAGATGGTCCCCTCCATGCCGATCCACTTCATCGTGGTAGGGGCCTCCGTTGGGCTTCTCGTCCATGTAGCCTTTCAGGAAGACCAATTCGCTGTCGGTCAGGATACTCCCGGATGAAGATGTCATGATCGGCATAACCTTAGCTTCAGAGGAACCGTTCGGTGACATACCACTTCTTTTCCCGGGCATTCCAGGTCAACGTGTAGGTCGTTGCCTTCTGTAGGGGAGTGCCCGCCTGCGACTTCCAGTCGATATACACGTTGAACCTGTAGGCGGGCCAGGACCTCCAGTCGTCGGGCAGATCCTCGGTCTCGCCGACGGCCAGACAGTCCGGTTTGTCAGGTACGACACTCCGGAATTCATAGCCCATGGGAGCGAGCAATCCCTGAGTTCGGGATGACATCGTCTCGGCCTCGCTCTCCCGGCCGGCAATCCACTTGTCGAACTCTGCGGCGAGGTACGCCCGGGCAGCGTCCTCCGATCCTTCCTGCACTCCGCTGAGCTTCGAGCAACCCACGATCCCCAGCAAGAGTATGATGCTCACGAGCTTGCTACTTTGCATAACGTGCTCTCCCATATTCTGTTCGCTCTCTTCGACTCCAGAACAGGACTTCATGCCCTCGATCGCCGCAAAGCCGAAGCGTCGTTTCCCTTTGGTGCACGATCGCTCGCTCTTTGCGGGAAACCGGATGCAACGAGGCACGGAAGAACCTGGCTCAGTGTCCCTCAGAAACGGATCTCTTCACGGCGGCATCCACGGCCATTCCAGTTTGCCAGTAGCCCTCTTTCGTCTTCCAGACCGGGTAGAACACGTTCTTCTTGATCTCTTGGATACCACCACGCGTCGGAAAGACGAGCCGAACCGCCACCTCCGCCATCGTGGGGCTCATCTGTTTCGTGGCGATGATTTCATAGCTCGACAACGGTACGCCGGTGTTGTAGTCCAAATCACCACAGCGAATGTCCCCACCCGAGTCGAGCTTGTAGGTGGCATTGCCGAACATCCAGTCATCCAGGACTTTCTTCATGACGGCCTCCGCCTCTACCGCGGCGTCCGGAGCAGTGGCCGCTTCCTTCTCCGGTTCCGGTGTGTCATTTGGAGCCACGCCCTCACAGCCGGCCAGAGCCAGCATGACGACCAACAGCACTGCTTTCTTCATGACCTTTCCCTTCATGCGAGTGATATCCACGAGGCAGACAGGAACTCTCGCCCGCCCAATCCGCGACGACACGGACTACCGTTGTCGTCCCTATACATGGATACCCCCAGGGACCGCCAACTGCAGGTCAGAGGTGCCAGCTACCCCATTGAATTCCGGGAAAGGCGGGTAATCCTTGAGCGACAAGATCAGCAAAGCCTGCTGGCCCAAGGGCTTTGGTACGGTCGGCACCGTCCGGAACGCAATTGGCGGCCGTTCCCAGCCCTTTGATCTACGAGCCGTCACAGGAATGGCCCGGTGCCCGATCAGATTGGGCTACCTGCCGTCAGGCTGCAAAAGCATGACATCCACTCCGCCTTTCCGATCCATCCACTGAACGAGGTTGTCCAACGGCTGCCCCACGAACTTCCTCACGATCGGTGCGGCCTCGACGATTCGCCGGTCCTCCCCGGTCTTGACCATCACGGTCATCTGTGGGATCGACAATCTCCAGGTCATGGTTGCCATTTCGGAAGACACCTTTCCGTGGTCGCCGAAAGCGACTTCGGGATCGGCCACAGAGGTGAAGCTGGGAGTCGAACCCAGGTCCCCGCCTTACGAAGGCGGTGCTTCGCCATAAAGCTTCATCACCTTTTCTTCAACGTCAGTCACTCAAATATCGGGTTACATTAGCGTCGAGTTCCACGTAAAACTGACCAGACGCATCAGTCGGCAAGCGAGACTGTGGTTTCCTAATAGAAAAGACCTTGGCTACATAAGCCAGAGCACGTGAGCGGCACTGATCTTCCTCCTGGTGGAGCATAACAAGCACTTCGTCCACGGCTTTGCTCGTATCCCAGCGACCCTTGGTTTGGGTCCAAAGAACATCCAGAACATCTGGACCGATCATCCTCTCAACTTCAGTCCGCCAGTGCTGTACCCACTTCGTCTGGCCATTCAGTTTTGCAAACTGCACCCGATAGTAATGTTCTAAAGCTCCCTGCAACAACCAGAACAAGCGACTCTTAAAGGTCTTCCTATCCCATGCCATCGCAAGGAGCATGCGTTTTGCCAAACGAGCATTTCTATCAGTTGGAGTCATGGTTCCACTTCCTCAATTCCGGCCGCTCATAGTTCACCGACATGCCCTTCCGTTAATCAGCCGTGCCATAGGATGGTTGAAAGGCGAAAGTCCTGCTTATCTCCCTCCTCTGGCCTCTGATCGAAAACTCGAAGCGATGCCATTTGACGAGACAAGGTAATGTCCTTGTCTGTAAGATTCACAACAAATTCTTTCAGAATGTACCTGGTTAGATCCACTTTCCTCGTGAATCTGCTCGGCGTGTTTGGATACGCCACGAGAGTGACCACCGGAGCTTTCAAATGGAGCTGTATCCAGCCATTGTCGATCATGAACCTGACCCACATGTCTTCAATAAATCGACGATACTTCACGATTTCGGCGGTAATAGCCTTTAGCACCTTGCTCGGAATAACCGTCGCTGGCTCGATGGTACGGCGACCTCTTGTTTCCAGCCACACCTTGTATTCGTTGCGACGGAGCTTCTTGTCCACAGTTTGAAGGTGCATCCGCTGATCTTCCCGCGAGTACCATCCCCAGTTGAATCCCGGTGGGACGTTATCTACTATTACCGGCATCGCGACAACGTCTCTCGCTAGCCGTAACTTTCGCTCTGTCATCTTGGAGTCCTCGATTGTACAACCAATACCCACGAGGCTTTCGCTCAACCGGCTTCCAACCGCCGGGTCCCGTCGCTCGCTGATACTCAAGCTAGGTGTCCTGTAAGCCATACGGCTTCGTTTTTCAATTGCCTGTTTCGCTCCCTCAAGTCCTCCGCAGTCTCCCACGGGATTAGAGGGCCTAACTCCGGCTTGGCATCCCAAGCGGCTCCCTCGGCCTGGTAGAGAACAATGAGATTCGAGAAATCCATAACCGTTATCTTCCGCTCCCCGAGCCACGACAACACCGGGCCCCGCATTCCATGAAAGAGCTCATACACATGATGAGCGATGAAATCGCGTTCTTCATCAGTCAGGGATGTTGTGATGTTACGGTCCAAAGTCATACCCCTTATAAGCTGGAACAACCGTCTCTATCCATTCCTCCAGAGACAAACCACCAGTCTGCGAGACATGACCTGTGCTTGGATCACCGCTCGCATACTTCCTCGCCCGGCTCAAGGACCTCTTATATCGCCTTTCAGGCGGAATATCTTCACCAGAGACGAGTTGGTTGAGCCGTCCTTCACTGGTTACCCATGCTCCACAGTCTCTGTACGGACAGTCCATCGCAGCCTGTCCTTTACCTACCAATAGGTCCACTCCTTCCGGGAGCCACTCTGCATGCCAATCCCCAGGAGACCGTTTACACTCTGGACAGATCACCCCGTGGGGAACTGCAATTCTCGAACAATCTTCAGTCAGCTTCATCCGCATACCCTCACCTCGATACTCCCCGGAAGCATCTCAACATTTGTAGTTCCTAACGTCCCGTCGCCGATCGGGTTGCCCTTCCGTTAAACCTTCAACCTCTCCGTGTCCTTCATCTCCCGTTCATCCTTTGCCTTGAACCTCCCCGTGGCGTTTCCCATCCACCGATGAGGGTACAAAGCTTGCATCTTACGCTACGCCGCCTCTTTCCGGCGGTCTTCTTTCTCTTGCTCACAGATCGCTCCAGTCAGGATGAGAGGATTTGAACCTCCGATCTCATGGCCCCCAGCCACGCGTGTTAACCAGGCTACACCACATCCTGATGTTGTAGCTTCTGAAACGCCAGTTCTCAAAGCACACCTGTCGGCCAGCGAGAACACCGTCAGGGTCCGTTCATTTCCAGAGCGGCTTGGAGCTTCCTCAGCACTCGCTCACGTAGCTCGGCCGGCTGAATCACTTTCGCACTTCCCGCCCAGGACAGAATCCAATTCGTGATCTCTTCCAGGCCATCAACCCGGAAGGAAAGAGTAACGCTCCCATCCTTATCGAACTTGGCCTTCTGGGTGTGATGCCAGACAGTTTCCGTAACGACCTTGGCAGCATTGGGGGTGAACCAGATTTCCACGCCGTAGGTCTTGTCGCCGCGGAAGACGGCCCAGGCGTTGCCGAAGTACGCCTTGATGTCGAAGGAATCCGGCACATCGGCCGATTGATCCAGCATCCGCAAGGTCTTGAATCGGGCAACTCGATAGGTTCTCGGCTCGGCCAAGTCATCCTGCCGACCGATGGCATACCAGGCATTCTTGATCAGGCAGAGTCGATAGGGATGAAGCCGCAGCCGGGCAGGCTCGGGCTCGTAGGGGCTTTCATACAGACCCGTCACCTGCCGGCCTTCCAGCAGGGCGAACTGGATGGTCTTGAGGGTCTCTCGGTGCTTGCTGTGGTCGGCCAACTTCAGATCAAACACCGAGATCAACTCGGCGGCGTCGGCCAGGATCTCCTTGATGCCTTCCGAAGAACTTACCTGGAGCTTTCGCGTTGTCGGGGCTGCACCGGCCCCAACATCCAAGCCCGGAGAGTCTGTCAACGCCGTTGCCAAGGCCTGGCCCAATGCCTCTTCTTCCGTGAGGCCGAATACCGGAAACCTGTAGTCCGGCCGGACCCGGTAGCACTGGTCGGCTTCGTCGAAGTAATAGGGCACGCCGGCGAACTCCAACACGTCCAGGTCGCGATAGACTGTCCGTTCGGAACAATCAAGTTCGTCGGCAATCGCCTTCGCGTTCCACCGGCCTCGGCTCTGGATCA
>LSQX01400386.1_pt1 | contig 10386 bp, 6 predicted proteins | sample 654561 | NCBI WGS metagenome assembly LSQX01 (sample SAMN04489861, study PRJNA283612) | anaerobic digester metagenome | isolation source: 4 biogas reactors fed with cattle manure at either 37C or 55C with and... | place: Denmark: Kongens Lyngby | collected 2014
CAGTAGTATAGGTAATGGAGCCTATGTATTAGGCATGAGCTCCAAGAAGCTCCAGCGTTGGGAGCAGCTAGTAATAAGCGGATTCACGCAATCTGAAAAGAGAGGAGAAATCGGTCGGCATAATCTTCGTGTAAAAGAAGAAGGTGGTGAGGTGGAAATTGCAGTACCCATCTTGGAAGAGAAAAACTTGGGCAGCCAAATGGCTGTTGATGAAAAAACGATCGATGGCGTTTGTTACACGATATTGAGCAACCGTCAAAGCAGCAAAATAGCTCTTATGGCCGCCACGCTTAAAACAGAATATCTGATGCAAGCGATAAAATCCTTTGACATTGAAAAACGAATGCAAGTGAAAAGTCTAAGCAGAGATATGGCTTCCAATTACGATTGGTTTGGCAGGCAGGCTTTCATGAATGCATATCATGTGATAGATAAATTTCATGTCATAAAAAATATTATCGAACAACTTCAGTCGGTACGAATCAGATACCGTCAGCAAGAACTGGCTCTACGTAGAAAAGCAAAGCAGAAAAAAGAATCTTTTCCGGAAGTTTGTTTTTCCAATGGAGACACTACTTTACAGCTTTTGGCAAGAAGCAGAGGCTTGTTATTCCTGCTTCCAAACCAATGGAGCATACAACAAAAACAAAGAGCCGAAATACTGTTTGAGCTCTATCCGGAAATCAAAACAGCATATCATTGTGTCTTAAAAATCAGACAATGGTTTACAGCACCAAAAGGCAAATCAACCTATAAGAAAACAAGAGAAGAAAAACAGTATAAAATAAAACAACTGATTGATGAGCTAAAGCAAACAGCTATTGAAGAAGTAGAAAACATAGCCTATCTGATAGAAAAAAACTCAGCTCAAATACTCCACTACTTTATAGCCAAAGAAACCAATGCAAAAGCTGAAGCGCTTAATCAAAATTTACAACGATTTATTAATGTAAATTATGGAGCTAGAAATACAGACTTTTTTCTATACAGAGTAAAAGTACATTTCACCTAGCGCATCAAAATAAGAATTAGCCAAAAGAGTCCGATATGAGGAAAATTTTGTCAGCGATTTTGAAATTATATTTTTATGATTTGTGTAAATCAGCTGAATTTAAGGAGTTTAGACAAAATAGTTCATTTTCTTTTATGCTGTCAATTAAGACAATAAGGCTTAAAAATGTGAACCTAAATGCAAGCTGAATATTAACATGAAAAAACAACCTCACCATTAATCATTCTCTTGGATTTGAGATTTATCTTAAATGGCTGTTTCATATCGAGCTTACACGAAATTAATAAGCGATCTCTCCCAGCCCTTCACGAGTCAATACCGGTTCATCTCCTGAGCAATCAATAATTGTAGAATGAACTACTCCGCCAAATCCACCATCAATCACCAAATCTACTCGATTGTCATACATCTCACGAATCAATTCGGGCGAAGTAATATATTCATTTGTAATATCATCTGTCAATATGGAACTTGTCATAATCGGCCTGCCGAGTTCGCGAACAATCTCCAACGGGATATTATTATTGGGTATTCGCACTCCTACGGTTTTCCTGTTTTTGAAGAGCTTGGGAAGTCTGCTGCTGCCTTGAAGAATAAAAGTGAATGGTCCGGGAAAATTCTTTTTCATTAATTTAAATGCCGTGTCATCTACCTTTGCATATTCACTTATCTGGCTGATATCATGGCAGATAAAGGAAAGATTGGATTTACGGGTATCCAAATTCTTCAGCTTTGAAATAATCTCAATTCCGTTCGAGTTGAGAATATCGCACGCGAAAGCATATACACTATCTGTGGGGACAATTATCACCCCGCCATTGCGTAACACCTCCACCACATGGCGGATTTGAATTGGATTTGGATTTTCTTCGTAAATACGTACCATAACTCAAAATACGAATTTTAGCAAACAAAAAAAATTATTACTGACCGATAAAAATATCAATACGCTTACTGAAGTCGTCTTGACTTATAAAATTCTGTTAGTAAATAGTGAAAGAAATGTTTATTTCGATACCAATGTTAATTTTACAGAACTGCAAAAATACAAAAAAATCCTGCAATCAACGTGCTTGCAGGATTTTTGTTTCAGAAATTGATATTTAACCTATTCTGCTTTCTTCGAGTCAGAAATAGTAATTCGTCAAACAAGAATGACGTATCAAACTTTTAACTCATTTACTTTTGGTGAAAACAATTTTAGAATCCATCAATTACTCCTTTAAAATCAGCTGCTTTCAATGACGCTCCGCCAATCAAACCGCCGTCAACATCTGGATTTGCGAATAGTTCTTTCGCATTTCCGGGGTTACAACTGCCTCCGTAAAGGATGGTTGTGTTTTCAGCTGTTTCTTTGCCGTATTTATCAGCAATCAAACCACGTATGTAAGCATGAATTTCTTGCGCTTGCTCGGAAGTCGCTGTCAGACCTGTTCCGATAGCCCAAACCGGCTCATAAGCAATCACAATTTTACTAAACTCTTCGGCTGAAAGATTAAAAACAGAACCTTCAAGCTGAGCTTTCACAACTTCATTTTGTTTGTTTGCTTCGCGTTCTTCTTTCACTTCTCCGATACAAAAGATTGGTTTCAACTCATTTTTCAGAGCCAAAAGTACTTTTTCTTTAAGTATTTCATACGTTTCTCCGTAATAAGCGCGTCTTTCGGAGTGTCCTAAAATCACATATTCGGCTCCGGTAGATTTAATCATTGAAGCGCTCACTTCACCCGTATATGCGCCGGACTCTTTGTCTGCGCAGTTTTGGGCGGCGATTCCGATTTTTGATGTATCAATGGCTGAAGCAATGCTTGCCAAATGGATAAACGGCGTACCGATTACTACTTCACAATTTGGTTTTGAATTTGATAAAATAGTGTTTAACTCTGTGGCTAGCGCCAATCCTTCTTGCAGGGTTTTGTTCATTTTCCAATTACCTGCTACTATGTTTTTTCTCATAAAAATACTTTTCATCCTTCGCTAATTAACGCGGAAAAGGAGATTTTTCAAAATTAATTTATATTATTTGTTTATTTTTCACTAAAAACTTATGCCGACATATAATTTCAAGTAAGGCACACCGCTCGGATTAACTCTGGAACTATCTTCAGAAAAGAATTTCGGTGATAATTTGTGCTTATAGCTCGTGCCTACGAAAAGATACGTTTTTCGTTGTAATTTGTATGCTGCTTCCACTCCCAAGCTATATCCGTAGTACATTCCGCCTAAGTTTTCTCCACCAAAATCCAATCCGTAAAACCCTTGTAGGCGTGGAATCAGATAGATTTGCCCCACTTTTACCGGCAGCTGACCACCTAAAGAAAGATCTAATCCGGCGTAATTTTTCGATACATAAGTAGTGTCGTATCTATGTTCTGCATAATCATAATCACTTTGTATGTACTCCGACGAACCGTAATGAAAATTGAATCCGTAAGTCATAAAAGTATAGACAGTTCTTTCTACTGAAAGCGAGTATCGGATTCCTTCATGCGACTTCAGAGGTATATCGGTACCAATTTTTATCGATGTAGTGTATCCAAAGTCAGTTGCAATTCCTTTTTTCCCGAGGTTATTCAGATTTAACAAAGAAAAATCTGAAATCTGCCAAGTGCCACGTTCGCCATTCCAAACAGAATTTGTATTTACACCATTCGAGCTAAGTACTACATTGACAGGCTGCGAATTATCAGTAAAATTGTCAATCGATACGAAACTCAATGATTTTTTTTCCAGCATTCTTACTATTGCATCTGCAATGGCAATTCGCACACCTTCAATCGGATAACCATTCACAAATTGCTCTTTCATGGCATCCACAGCTTTATCTGATGATGAATTCACCAAATCGTAGAAATTATTTACCGTGATATTGTCAATGTATTGATAAGAAATAAATGGAAGAACTTTGGAGAATCCTTGTTTCCCGGCTGTAATAAAATCATTTACTTTGCTACGCAACATTTCTTCATTCAATTCTTTTTCATTGACTACATAATTATCAATAAATTTCAGAATGGCTGAAGCCGGAATGGCAAAATTGGCATTTTCACGTCCTTCAGCTTTCCATGTGTTGATTCCCACCACTAAAAATCCACCCGGAGCATTGCTGTCTCGAACCAAAAGAGGTCCGCCCGAACTTCCGGCATCCACTTGCGCCGTATGTTGAATAATACGAGTAGGACTTCCATTGGTCAATTCATCGCTTTGTAGCTTGGCGTTTGAAACGATCCCTTTTCCGAGTTGCCACGAAGGATTTTTACCCAATCCGGGAAAACCGGCCGTAAATACCTCATCGGCGTCGTTTACGTTTGTATTTGACAAGGTTAATCCACTCTTGATATTTGCTGACGCGGGTAATTCCACAATTCCTAAATCCAGCATCTCGTCAACAGCTATGATTGTACAGTTTTCGAGCTTGATTTTAGTCTCTTCCTCGTCAAAAATTTCAATATTAACATCTTTCGCTTGAGACAAAACGTGTCGGTTTGTAACGACGTAAAATTTACCGTTTGCCGCGTTTTTATAGATAAATCCAGATCCAAAGCCGCCTTCTGCATAAGCGTTTAAGACTTCGGAAGCGTCATAGTATCCTTCTCTTTTTAGCGTTTTGCTATACTCTTTTAAGAATTTTATTGTCCCGTCATAGTAATTTGGTTTTACTATCACTACCATTTCTCTTAATGATACATTTTGCGCTGATATCACTAATGCACAGCTGATTAGGATCAGCAACGAAAAGATTTTTTTCATTTAAAACTAATTGATAAAATGTGAAATGTGATTTATTTAGTTAAAAAAACAGTCATTTCTTTTTTGCAGCATACGTTATTCATCGCTTGTTTTGAAAATATTTCTAATAAAAGAGATTGGCGACAATCCCATCGCCAATCTTTCATACGATTATATTTTATTTTTTAACACTAAGGTCGTATGGAACACGCCATTCACCATTTCCTTAGGTTTAAGACTTATCTTAAATGGCTGTTTCATATAATAATTAAGACTTTAGCCCGCTGCATAGGCAGGACTTAAACAAGCTGACAAATATACTAAACTACTATAGAGTTTCCGCTAAAAAAACTCTCATCGTATTGACATTAAGTTACAGATCCCTCCAATTCCACTTTCCTATAATTGTACCATTTTCAATTGTCATTAGACCGGGGTTGGCTCTAATTATTGTTTTTAGTGTTACAGGGTCGGTTTTGTAAAAGGGGAAAGTAACTCCGGTTTTCGCTCTGAAATCTTCAATTTCCTCATCTGATGAAGCTGTGAGCGCATAAAATGGTTCGTTATTTGCTTTCGCGCGTTGATAAAATTGCTCAGCAATTATTGCCCCTTTTTCAGAAGATTTTTTCAAATCATACATCACCGCCAAATGTGAAATACCGCTGTAACTCAACACATCATCGGTAATGTTATTATTGTAGGAGTCTGTAATGCTAAAATTATGAATCGGCGGTTCGTAACCTTTTTGAATCAACGTTGACTTTTGCTCAACAAACACCCAAGTAGTATCATTTTTAGGATAATTGTCGAGCGTAAATTCCTGTTTTACTCCATCTTTTTCATAAACTAACTTTGTGTCGTATCTATCCAAAGGTTTACCGGGTGGAATTTTCATTGCTTCAGGAATGTTTACACCTTTTTTATAAGGTCTGAAATCAAACATCGGAAGATTTCTGTAGCTGTAAAACGAAATTCCAATTCCTATCAGGATAAAGGCAAGCACCATTATCCATTGAATTCCGGAAATAAATATTGGATGAAGTTTGCTGTGAAAAATTAGCAAAAGAAGAATAAATAGTGTGATAAAAATATTTTTATAAAATGTAGCCCAATTTGATATTACGAGTGCATCTCCGAAACACCCACAATCCGTAACCGGATTTGTAAGAGCCACGTAGAGTGTCAAAGGCAGCATGATTCCCATTAAAATCAAAGCTAAGAGAGAAGTTGTTTTAAGTTTTATTTTCAACAAGAAACAAAGTCCGAGAACTAACTCAAAAGTTGAAAGCGCGACAGCGGCAGGCAAAGCAAGAATGGTGAGTTTTTCGAAACCTCCTCCAAATGCTATCAGATAATCTTCAAATTTATAGGTCGATCCGAGCGGATCAATTCCTTTAACGAATCCGGAGAAAATGAATACAACCGCCAATAACAAGCGTATCACTTCAAGAGTAACCACAAAAGCCTTATTCAATGGAGATTCCGGCCTCGAACTTCCTGAAATATATCTGTATTGATTATCTCTAATCATCTATTGGTTAAGTTGTTGTATGTAGTTATTTAGTTAATCCGTTCAAAACTAATCGCTGAATTCGAATCTTATCAAGCTGAAAACCGCGTAATTAATCATATCGAAATAGTTGGCATCAACTCCTTCAGAAATTAGTGTTTTACCTTTATTATCTTCAATTTGTTTGGTGCGGTGAATTTTTTGCAAAATCAAATCGGTGTATGATTCCGTCCGCATCAATCGCCAGGCTTCATCGTAATCATGATTTTTAGCCTGCATCAGTTTTTTTGCCTCATTGATATATTTATTATACAGCACGAGCGCGTCTTCTACGCTTATATCATCATGAGTAGTTTCACCTAATTCTAACTGTATCAGCCCGATAACGCCGTAATTTACAATCGCTATTAACTCACTTTTTATGTCCTCACCTACTTTGTTTACTCCTTTTGTTTCGATTGAACGAATTCGATTTGCTTTGATAAATATCTGATCGGTAACTGAAGTTAGACGTAAAATACGCCAAGATGGACCGTAATCTTTAAGCTTTTTGCTGAAAATTTCACTGCAAATGGCGGTCACGTGATCAAATTGTTGGCTGGTTGTACTCATTGCTGGCGTTTATTGCTTTGGGTTGCAAAATTACAAATTTATTGGTAATCATGCAAGTGTGTGTATGAACAAACGGTGAAGTTTATTTTCCCGGAAATGTTTGCTCTATATTTTGCTCACGGTGAATGAGATGCACTTCAATTCCAAACTTTTGATTCAGGTGTTCGGCTACTTTTTGCGAAACATACACCGAACGGTGCTGTCCGCCCGTGCAGCCGTAGCAAATCATCAGGTTAGTAAATTTACGTTCTATGTACCGCTTCACGGATGCTTCCACGAGTGATAGCGAGTTACGCATGAACTTCAATATCTCACCATCTTCTTCCAGAAACTGAATCACCGGCTCATCTAATCCCGTAAGATTGTAAAACCGTTCGTATTTTCCCGGGTTATTTACCGCACGGCAGTCAAAAACATATCCTCCACCATTACCCGAAGCATCATTCGGTATTCCTTTTTTGTAAGAAAAACTGTAAATGGTAACTACCAGCGGGCGGTCAAGCTCTACTTCCTTGTACTGTTTCAGCTCCGACAAATCTCGTAAAACCCGCAACAAATAAGGAAATGCCGAAAAATCCGAAACCGCCATAAGCTCACGCAGATTTTCCATGGCGTAAGGTATGCTTTGGAGGAAATGGGGCTTTTTCTCAAAATATCCTCTAAACCCATAAGCGCCAAGTACCTGCAATAAACGGAACAGCACGAAAAGTTTCAGATTGGACCTAAATTCATCTTCATCAAAATCCATATATTTTCCTAAAGATTGTAAGTAAGTCTGCAGCAGTTCTTCCCGCAATTCTTCCCCGTACTGTGCTTTTGCTTGCCAAAGAAACGATGCCACATCGTAGAAAACGGGCCCTTTTCGTCCGCCCTGATAATCAATAAAGAAAGGCTCGTTGTCTTTTATCATTACATTCCTGCTCTGGAAGTCGCGGTACATAAACGACTCCGAGGGAACTGCAAGCAATGCATCAGCGAGTTTTTCAAAATCATCTTCCAACACATTTTCCTGAAAATCAAGCCCGCCGGGTTTCAAAAAACAGTATTTGAAATAATTTAAATCCCAAAGCACCGAACGCTTGTTAAATTTCGGTTGCGGATAACAGATTGAAAAGTCAAAGTCTTGAGCGCCAATCACTTGAAACTTAGGTAGAATCTCCATGACTCGGTGTAGCATTGCCTTTTCGTTAGAGCTGAAAAGCCGAGTTTGCCGACCCTTTTTCACGTAATCGAATAGCAACGTATCTCCTAAATCTTCTTGCAAATAAAGCAAATTATCTTCCGATGAGAGAATAAATTTCGGTACGGGAAGCCCTTTCCGGGTAAAATGCTTTGTCATTTCGATAAAAGCCGTATTCTCTTCTTTGGAAGTGCCTACCACGCCTACCAACGACTCATTGCCGCTTTGAAGTCTGTAGTATTTTCGATTGGAACCTGAAACCGCCATTTGAACTTCGCTTTCTGCCTTTTTGTTTGTTGCCTGTTCAAATAATTCTTTTAATGTTGCCATTGACTATGTGTTTGAGAAGTTTTCTTGATTTGCAAAATTACTAAAATTAATCGATTATGAGGACAGAAAAAATACGCGTATTTTTCATTCCGTTTACATGAAAACCATTCACTTGTTGCCTTTGGATAAATGGCTGTCTCTAAATTTACTAATATTTATTGTTAACATTTCAATTTTCGCTCAAAAAAATAGCTATCTTTGCATATTCATTTTGAAATAGATTATTTCTCAAATAAAAAAGACAATAATAATATATGGCATTTGTTAATATTTTCAAAAAACTAATGGGTAATAAAGCCCAAAGAGATATGAAAGAAGTTTCACCCGATGTGGAACGGATAAAAGCGGCGTATGAAGAGATTAAGCTGTTGAGCAATGATGAGCTTCGTGCGCGCACAGAGACATTAAAGAATAAAATTCAGGAGTTTATTGCTTCCGAAAACGAACAAATAGCTGAATTAAAAGCAGGCGTCGAAGACACCGACCTCAACCTTCGCGAAGACATTTATAAAGAAATAGATAAATTAGAGAAGGATGTTACCGAAAAAATAGAAAAAGTTCTATCTGAAATCCTGCCCGAAGCCTTTGCAATCATAAAAGATACGGCACGCAGATTTACCGAAAATGAGGAAACTATCGTTACGGCAAACGATTTTGACCGAGATTTGGCAACCAAACACGACTTTGTAACCATACGCGGCAATGACGCGGTATATAAAAACGAATGGACGGCGGGCGGAAACCTGATCAAATGGGAGATGGTGCATTATGACGTGCAGCTTTTTGGCGGTGTGGTGCTACACAAAGGAAAAATTGCCGAAATGGCAACCGGAGAAGGTAAAACACTGGTCGCTACCCTTCCCGTATTCCTTAATGCACTCGCGCACAGAGGCGTACACGTAGTTACCGTGAACGATTACCTTTCAAAACGTGACTCCGAATGGATGGGACCGCTCTATATGTTTCACGGACTTTCGGTGGATTGTATCGACAAGCACCGCCCGAATTCCGAAGAACGCCGTCAAGCTTATTTGGCTGACGTGACATTCGGTACAAACAACGAATTTGGTTTCGATTATCTGCGTGACAATATGGCTACCAGTCCTCTCGACTTGGTGCAACGACCACATAACTATGCGATTGTGGATGAGGTGGACTCGGTTTTGATTGACGATGCAAGAACGCCGTTGATTATTTCCGGTCCGATACCGAAAGGCGAAGATCAACTGTTTGACGAGCTTCGACCAAAAGTAGAGAAATTAGTAAGCGCTCAGCGTCAGTTAGTTACAAAATACCTTGCTGATGCACGAAATCAGATGAAATCTGAAGATGAAAAAGTGCGTGAAGAAGGAACTTTGGCGCTTTTCCGCTCATACAAAGGTATGCCCAAAAACAAACCTTTAATCAAATACTTGAGTGAGCAAGGCGTGAAAGCCGCGATGCTGAAAACCGAAGAAATCTACATGGAGCAAAACAACCGACGGATGCCCGAAGCCACAGATCCGCTCTATTTTGTAATCGATGAAAAAAACAATCAGATTGAAATGACCGACAAAGGAATTGATTTGATTACAGGCACTTCGGACGATCCGCATCTTTTCGTTTTACCGAACGTAGGTGACGAAATAGCTGAATTGGAACGAGACACTACCCTATCCAAAGAAGAAAAACAAGCCAAAAAGGACGATATTCTCCAAAATTACTCCGTAAAATCCGAACGAGTTCACACCATTAATCAGCTGCTGAAAGCCTACACGCTTTTTGAAAAAGATGTGGAATATGTGGTGATTGACAATCAGGTGAAAATCGTGGACGAGCAGACCGGACGTATAATGGAAGGGCGACGTTATTCGGATGGGCTACACCAAGCAATAGAAGCAAAAGAAGGCGTAAAAGTGGAAGCAGCTACGCAAACATTTGCTACCATCACGCTCCAAAACTATTTCCGTATGTATAAAAAACTTGCCGGGATGACCGGTACAGCCGAGACGGAAGCCGGAGAGTTTTGGGATA
>LSQX01146033.1_pt1 | contig 10385 bp, 10 predicted proteins | sample 654561 | NCBI WGS metagenome assembly LSQX01 (sample SAMN04489861, study PRJNA283612) | anaerobic digester metagenome | isolation source: 4 biogas reactors fed with cattle manure at either 37C or 55C with and... | place: Denmark: Kongens Lyngby | collected 2014
GTACCGTTGGCATGCGCTTTCGCAATTCGGTGAGTTGGTCGGGATTCGTGGCGCCGACGACCGCGCCGACCGAGGAATAGCCGCTCTCGCCGATCAGTTCCTGCCCCCACTGCGCCACTAAGTCGCCCATCTGCTGATAGACGGTCAGACCATTCTCAAGCTTCAGGTCCTGCAGTTCGCCCGAGCCTGGGTTCGAGGTCTTCACCAGAATGAACAGCCCGGTGCCCTGCAGCTTGCTCATCTCGATGAAGGGCTTGACCCCATCGCTGCCGAGGTATCCATTCACCGTAATCGCATCGGCCAGCGGGTGCTGACGGCAGCAATGGCCGGCCAGATAAGCCGCGGCGTAGGCGGCGGCGGTCGAGCCAATATCGTTGCGTTTGGCGTCCAGCACGACCAGCAGGCCAATCTCGCGGGCGAAGCAGCAGACGCGCTCGAGACAGCGTACACCCTCTGAGCCAAGCATCTCAAAGTACGCCGATTGCGGCTTCACGGCTACTGCATAGGGCTCTACGGCCAGACACAGCTCAAAACAAAACCTCTCTACCTGCTGTGCCTCGGTGCCCTCAAGCCCCGGCGGCAGCAGGTCCGTACGCGGGTCCAGGCCCACGCACAAGCGACTGCCCTTGTCGCCAATTGCAGCCGCGACACGGTCAGCAAAATTAGCGGTCATTTATGCATGTCTCCTGCAGTGGCGCAGCAGTAGTGCGCAGTCGGAGCGAACCATTTCCGGTACGCGCAGGTCCGGTGATTATACACGCCGCCAAAGAAGGTTGTCAAAACCGATGATGGTACTCTCACGCCTGCGCCGCCCGTCAATTGACGCCACCAAGGGCCTGTGCTACACTCGCCAAGAGCCGTCCCGACGAGGCGTCAAGCCCGTTACTTGAGGACTGATCAACAATGACGCGAGTTCTTTGCATAGGTTTGCTATTGTTGTGGTGCGCTCTGGCGCCTGCCCAGCAGGCCCCGGCGACGGCCCCTGCCGATCCTAACGCGCAGCTTGCCGCCTTGCGTGTGGCGCGGGCCCTCAACCTGCGGCAGGATCAGGTGGATCGGCTCAAGCCCTGGCTGCAGCAGCTCAAACAGGCCCGCGATCAGCAGAAGCAGGCGCTGGATGCGCTCGCCCAGACGGCCATCCCAGCCATTGCCAATGTCGATCGCGCTCTGATGGCCGGCCAGAAGCCGGCTGCGGCGGATGTGAACCTGGCTGAGCGGGCCGCACGAGAGCATAAAGCAGCTTTCGCCGCCACGGACCGGATCATCGACGCCACGGTTGCCGCGGCGTACAAGCTGCTGGATGCCAACCAGGCGCGTCTCGTAGAGAGCGCCTCCCAGCAGGAGGCCCGCCTGCGCAACGCCGCGCGTTCAGGCGGTGGGCCTGCCGACCGCATCGCAGAGTATGCCTCCGCCATGCGCCGGCTTTCGCCTCAGGAATATGACGCGCTCCGCGGGGCCATGGGCTTGCGTCTGGCCCAGCTTCTGGTTCCGCCCGATGACCGCCGCTACAACAACGCCGTTGCCGATGTCCTGCGGATACTCGACGGCGTGCGTCGGATGAGCGATGCCGAATACGCGCAGGGCAGCGCTGCTCTGTCACAGGCTATCGCGCGCACGCTGGGTCTGCCGACGGCAGCCCCGGAAGCCATCCAGCCCATCAGCTACGGAGAGTTCGCGAATTTCATCGCCGGCAAGGCCACTTTGGAGGCACTTGCCCTGTATAAGCCCGCTCCCCTGCCGGAGGTGGCGCCATGAACCGCTTTTTCCGTAACGTCTCGCTTGCGGTGCTGGTGGTGTGCCTGGCATCCGCGGCCTTCGCCGCTGACGAGCGCCATCCTCTCACCCGCGCGTTGGATTATGACACCAACCTCTTGCTGGTCCTTGATCTGCAACTTGATAACCGCCAACTGGGGACGCTAACTGCCGCCGTGTCCACCGCTGCCAGGATGGTCGCAGCCAGCGATCGCACTGGAGCCGGACCCGGCGGGGACCTTCTGCAACAGGAATTTCAGGCGTTGGCGGAGGGCCGCCAACTGACCGGGCAGCAGCAGGCGGCGCTGGAGCAGCTTCGCGCGGCCGAGCGCGAGCAACGCGGGCGGTTGTACGCCGCTGCGGATGCCCAGATCAAGCGCCTCAGGCGCGCGCTATCGCCTCAGCAGGCTGCGCTGATAGACTGGACCGCTCCGCCGGAGGTCCCAGCCGTTCCTGATGAATCAGGAGCCTTGGAGGAGCTTCGGAATCTGGCTGCCAACCTCGATCACGCCCGCGGCTTTCTGGATCGCCTGCGCTATGCGATCCCAACCCTGTACATCCAGACCCGGCAGGGGCGCATTGACGAGTTCCTCCGTGAGTACTATGAGCCCGGCACTGAGGAGTTTCTTGCTGCTCGCGATTGGACCATCAAGCTGCTCGATGACGCAAGAATGGTTGATGAGGAACAGTGGCCCCGCGAGGCCCCTGCCTTCGCCTCGGAGCTGCTGCAGCGCGTTGGTGGGCTCGACGAGGTGGAAGTTGAGATGCGTGGTCCCAACAACCGTGCGCGCTACAACTGGTGGGACCTCTACTACCTGCTGACAGACCCCCAGTCGCCGTATATGCTGCAAGCCATGACGGGTGTTGCCGCGCCAGCCAATCGCAATGCGGATGACAATGGACAGAACAACAACAACGACAACGGCGCCGACGCCGACGCCGAGTAGCAGTTGCACCAACTCCTGAAGGAATGCACCGCATGGACGCCAACGCCACCGTCGCACAATGCCGCGCCCGCCTCGCCGAACTCATCAAGGAACATGCCCTGCGATTTGGCGATTTTACCCTCGCCTCCGGGCAAAAGAGCACCTACTTCATTGATGGCAAATTAGTTACCCTGCAATCTGAAGGCGCCTACTGCCTCGCGCGCTGTATTCTCGACATGCTTGGTAAGAGTGAAGTCGAGGCCGTCGGCGGCATGAGCATTGGCGCCGACCCGATTGCCGGAGCCGTCATGGCGCTCGCCGGAGCCGCAAATCGTCCCCTTCTGGGCTTTCTCGTCCGCAAGCAGTCGAAGGACCATGGCACCCGCAAGCAGGTGGAAGGTCCGCTGCCCGAGGGCGTGAAGGTCATCATGCTTGAGGATGTCGTCACCACTGGCGGTTCGACACTCGACGCCATCGAGGCGATGGAGCGTGAGGTGGACGCTGAGGTATTGGGCGTGATCGCCATGGTGGACCGCCTGCAGGGCGCTGAAGAGAATCTCGCCGCCAAGGGCTACAAGCTGAAGTCGGTGTTCACCATTTCCGAACTCGGCGTGAAGGTATAGCGGTTCTGAGGAGGACCGGACATGATTTTGTACTTCCTGCGCCACGCCGAAGCTGAAGATCGGGGCCCCCGGGGCGAGGCAAGCCGCCAACTCACCCAGTTCGGCCTCCAGCGCGCCCGGCAGGTCGGAGTAGCCTTCTCCTCGCTGCAACTCCCCTTGGACGCGATCCTGACAAGCCCCCTGGTGCGCGCAGTCCAGACTGCCGAGCAGGTGGCAGGCGTACTGAGCGTGTCGGTGGCGCAGGATACCGCACTGGCTGGGCAGCTTGCGATCGAGGACGTGCGCCGCATTTTTCGGGAGCAGGACGATTCAGTGAAAGCGCTGATGCTCGTGGGGCACGAGCCCGACTTGAGCACCATAGTCGGCCAGTTGATCGGCGATGCTCGTCTGGAGATGAAGAAGGGCGCCATCGCCTGCGTTGAGGCCAATGGCATTGGCCGCCGCACCGGCGTCCTGCGCTGGCTGATGACCGGCCGGCAGATGTCGCTGATCGGGGAGCGGTAGCCGGTACGCCCTCTCACATGATCTGTGGCAACAGACAGAACCCACAAAAAAAAAGGGGACGGCCCGAGCCGTCCCCTTTGCTATGTTCGCATATCGCCTTACTTGCGCTTCTTGCGGTCCTTCTCTGCTCCATCCTTCTCGCCAAGTGGCGGCTTCACTTCATCCGGCTCATTACCCGGTTCGTCGCGATGCTCCATCTCCATCTGTTCGTCACGCAGAGACTCGGCCAGCAACTGCAGGCGCGCCTGCACCCGGCCGTTGATCGAGTCCGGTGGGAAGTCACCCTTGGCGTTGCGCTTGCCAGCGGGGATGCCGGTGAGAATCTCAATCCCCTCGTCGATGGAACTGACGGACCAGACATGGAACTTCCCCTCCTTGACCGAATCAATGACTTCCTGCTTGAGCATCAGATGCCGCACGTTCGTGCTGGGGACGATCACTCCCTGCTCCCCCGTCAGCCCCTTAATCTGGCAGCACTTGAAGAACCCTTCGATCTTCCTGGTCACTCCACCGATTGGCTGGACCTCGCCCATCTGGTTGACTGACCCCGTCACAGCGATCCCCTGCTTGATCGGAGCGTCCGCCAGGCTGGAGAGCAGGCAGTAAAGCTCAGTCGAGGAGGCGGAATCGCCCTCAAGCTCGGAGTAGAGTTGCTCAAAGGACAGCGTCGCGGAGAGCTGAATCTGCCTGAGCTTGCCGTACCGCTCCCCGAGGAAGCCTGATAGCGTCAGCATGCCCTTATCATGGATGCGCCCCGTCAGTTTCGCCTCGCGGTCGATCTGGATGACGCCGCTGCGCCCGGCAAACGTGCGGCAGGTGAGGCGGGACGGCCGTCCGATCATGTAGTCGCCAAGCTGCATGATTGACAGCCCGTTGATCTGCCCCGCCACCTCGCCGTCAACCTTCAGGATGATCGTGCCATCCTCAATCATTTCGAAAATCCGGTCCTCGATGCGGTTCGAGCGCCAGATCTTTTGTTCCAGCGCGTGTTGCACATCGGCTGCCTGCACCTTCTTGTGCCCTTCCTTCTGCGCCCAGTAGGAAGATTCGTGCAGCAGGTCGGTGATTTCCAGCAGCCTCGCCGTCAGCTTCTCCTGGTCTGCCGCCTGTTCGGCCCCGTACTCCGCAACTCTGCCCACAGCGCTGCGGTCAAAGGGCAGCAGCTTGTCCTTGTTTGCCACGAACGCGATAAACTCCGCGTACTGGCGCAGTGAAGTCTCGTTGCGGTCCATCTCGTCGGCGAAGTCTGCCTGCACCTTGAAGAGCTTGGCGAAGTCCTCATCGTAGGCGTAGAGCATGTAGTAGATCATCGGATTGCCGATCATGCAGACCTTCAGGTCCAGCGGAATCGGCTCCGGCTCCAGCGTCTGGGTCGAGATGAAGCGGTACTGGTCGGACAGGGATTCAATTCTGATCTCGCGGTTCTTGAGGGCGCGCTTGAGCGCCTCCCAGGCAAAAGGTCGCAGGAGCAACTGCAGCGCTTCAATCACGAGATAGCCGCCATTGGAGTGGTGCAGGGCGCCCGGCTTGATCATCGTGAAGTCCGTCACCAGCGCCCCCATTTGCGCCTGGTGCTCGATTTCCCCAGTCAGCTTGTCCAGCGTCGGGTTCGGCTCGAAGATGATTGGCGCGCCATTGGACGGGTCATTGGTGACCAGAACATTCACCTGGTAGCGGTCCATGAGGTTGCGCTGCTGGCCCGCCAGCAGTTGCGGCGGGAAGCCGGGCGGCAGTTCCTCTTCGTCCCGCCGCAGGGAGCTGATGTTCTCGACCAGATCAGCCTCCATGCGGTCGAGGTAAGTCATGATGCCCTCGACACCACCGTACTTCTGGCGCAAATCAGTGAACATCGGCTGGAGGGCCTCGCGGGCGATTTCCTGGTCGAGTTCCCGCACTCTCTCGCGCGTGTCTTTCTCATCCCGCTGGCCACGACGCATGATCTCGCCGAGCTTCTGCTGCAGATCCTCGCGCTTGGCGTCCAGCTCCTGCCGCTGTTCGTCAGTCAGTTCGGCATATTGCTGGGGTGTCATCACCTCGCCATCGACGGCCGGGGCGACAATCAGCCCCGCTGGCGAGCGGCCCAGGGCGAAGCCAGCCTCCTGCGCCTCATGCTCGAAGGCCTGAAGCTCGACATTGCGCTCACTGCGGAATTCCTTGATGATCGCATCGCGCTTCTCGTTGTACTCGTCGCTCTCGAAGACGGTGCCGACGGTGATGCGGACATCGCTAAGGGTCTTCGCCAGATCGTCCCGGAACTGCGGACCGATCCCCGCCGGCAAACGCAACGCGTGCGGGGCATGCTGGTCCTCGAAGTTGTAGACATAGCACCAGTCGTCGGGCACTGGGTGCTGGGCGGCCAGCGCGGCTAATTTGGTGCGCGTGGTCGAATTGCGCCCCGTCCCCGGCGGTCCCATCACGAAGACGTTGTAGCCCTCGCTGCGGATGTCGGCGCCGAAATCAAGCGCCGCCATCGCGCGTTCCTGCCCGATCGGTCCCTCGGTGCCGTCGATCTGGCTGGTGTCCTTGAACGAAAAGCTCTTGAGGGGACAACGCCACCGCAATTCCCGTGGCTTAAGTTCTTTTATTCGTGCCAAAAGGCTTCACTCCCACCGGGCGTTGGTCCGCGCCCTGACTTCTTCCTCATTAACAACCAATTGGCCATTGACCCCGAACATTCCTTCCCCAAACCCGCGCAGGAATACGTGCCCGCGCCGGGGAATGCTGAATCGTCCGCCTCTGAATATCCGGCCTTCAGGCAGGTACATAATGGAATTTTTCGACTGCAACTGCGCCTGCGGCGTCCCGATGAAGCCGCCGCTCACCTCCGCACTCACCATCGCAGAAGTCCTTGCCGAGATGGACTTTTGTGGAGTGCAGCGCGCCCTGATTCGCGACTTCGCTGTCTCTGAGGAGACGCCGGAGGTGGGGAATCTCCTCACTTCCCAGCACGCTTCCCAAAGCGAGCGCCTCACGCCCGCGTGGGGCATCCTCCCGCCGCAAACCGCGGAGCTTGGGACGGTGTCTGAATTCATCGAAGTGATGAGCAAAGCAGGCGTCCGTGCCCTGTGGGCCTTCCCCTCCGCCCACCGCTATCTTCTCAATCGCACCACCTTCGGTGGCCTTTTCGAGGAGATGGTCTCCCGCGGCCTGCCGCTCTTCATGCCCCGCGCCGAGACCTCCGGCGGCGTGGACGCCTACGCCACCGCCGATGCGATCCTGCGCGACTTCCCCAAGCTGCACCTCATCATCACGGCACAGGGCCCGTGGGGCGAGGATCGCCTCTTCCGCCCGCTGATGGAAGCCTATCCAAACTTCGGCGTGGACACCTCGCGCTATGAGCTGGACGGCGGCATAGCGGAGGTCTGCCAGAAATACGGCCCGCACCGCCTCTACTACGGCAGCAACTTCCCGCACACGCCCATGGGCGGGCCAATGCTGACCTTGCTGCATGCGAAGATCAGCGACGAGGAACGTGCGTGGGTGGCGGGAGGGAATCTGAAGCGGGTACTCGGCCTGTAGGGAGCGGGTACGTCCCGCGCCGTTGCTTGTGCCGTAGAGAAAGGATTTGGAGAATGTTGGATACCCGACTCGCCAGGATTCGTGAGAGACTGGTCAGTGCCGCTTCCAATAAGCAGATGCTGTGTTACCAGGAGGCCGGTGATCTCGTGGGCCTTTCAATGGGCAACCCTCATGAGCGTGGCGTTCTTGCTAACCTACTCGATAGCATCAGCCGCGCCGAGCACGAAGCTGGGCGTCCTTTGCTCTCGGCAGTGGTGGTTAGGAAGGGGCAAGATCAACCCGGTGCGGGGTTCTTTAAGACAGTTCGCGAACTGGGTCTGCACTATGAGGATGAGGCTGAATTCTTCTCGCAACAGCTCAACGCGGTTTGGGATTACTGGGCTGCCGCTGATCACTGATCGCCCGCAAAGCACAGGTGACAAAATGACTAACGATTCCCTTCTCGCTCAAGCCTTCGTCGCCAACGGCCGCGCCGAGGACTGTCCTATCATCAATACTCACGCGCATTTCGGCCCTTACAAGGCCATCTATTTCCCTCGCTGCACGCCTGAGCGCGTCATCGAGATGATGGATGAGACGAATGTGCGCTGGCTGATCGCTGCGGCACATGGGGCGCTGGTGGACACTCAGCGCGGCAACCGCAACTATGCCGAGATCATCGCCTGCCATCCGGACCGTCTCAAGGGCTACTGGGCGATCAACCCGCTCTATCCCGAGCGCGTCAAACAGGAAGTGGCGGAGTTCGAGCAGTTTCAGGGCTTCGTCGGATTCAAGTTCCTGTCGGATTACTACCAGTACCCGATCACGGGCGACAACTACAAGCCTGCGCTGGAGTACGCGAACGCGCACAGCCTGCCGATCCTGCTCCACACCTGGGGCGGCAGCGGCTTCGACGGCCCGGCGCTATGGCCGGCGGTGGCGGAGGCCTATCCGAACGTGAGCTTCATCATGGGCCACTCCGGCTACGGCGAATGGCAGCGGGCGAGCGAGATCGCGCGGGACTACCCGAACGTGTACCTCGAACTCACCGCCGCCTACGCCGTCCGAGGAGCCTTAGAGGTGATGGTACAGGTGGCGGGGAGTGAGAAGATCACTTTCGGCGACGATCACCCGTGGTTCGACCCGCGCTACGGCATCGGCTGCGTGCTGTTCTCGCACATGACCGATGAAGATCGCCGCAACATCCTGTACCGCAATGCGCAGAGGATTTACGGGCTGTAGTAGCTTCTGGGGAACGCGTGGGGCAAGTTTTCAACTTGCCTGCCTTTGGGGAAGCGCCCTGCAGTTAACTTGTGAGATGGCAAGTTGAAAACTTGCCCCACGCGGTAGCAGAGAGGTAGAACCAACTTGGCCGTAACCGGCACGCCCCTTAGCACCACCCTCCGCGCTGCGGTCAGCCCCTGGCCGCTGGGCATCGCCGCGGCTACGGTCACGCTGGCTCTGCTGGTGGAGCCGTGGCTCGCCATTCCCGGCGCGGCGCTCTATGCCTTCGTAGTCTACGCCACAGGCCCCGCCCGGCTGAAGATCGCCCGCAAGCGCTTCGAGCTGGGCCTCGATCTCAAGGACGCCCCTCCGGGCCTGAAGCGGTGGAACGCGCAACTCAACGAGACCCTCGCCCGCATTCATTCCGATCTCGCGCATGCCAGTGGTCAGAACGCGCGCCTGCTGCGGCCCATCGGGGAGGAAGTGCGGGCGCTGGGGGAGGATATCCGGCGGCTGATTCGCCAGGCGTACCTGCTGCACCGCTATCTCCACCAGACAAACATGGCGCTGGTGGCCGCGCGGGCCGATCACTTGGAGGCCCAATTAGCCGCCACGCAGGACGCATATTCCAAACAGCAACTGCAGGAGGCGGCAACGGCGCTGCGCCAGCAGTTAGCCAACTGCGAGCAGATCCGCACCCTGATCGGCCGCACCGAGGCGACACTCGAAAACATGCAGGCCTCGCTGCAGTCGATCGGATCATCGGTGGTGAAGTTAGGCGCGGGCGACCTGCCCGACGCCGGCCTGACGCAACAGGATTCGCTGACCCGCCTGGCCAACGCCCGCAGCACGGTCGCCTCGCTGGAGGAAGTCCTGCAGCGGGTGGAGTTGGCGTAACCCTGTAGGGCGTAGCGCAGCCGCGGCCTACGTGCCGCGCCGTCCCGCGTGGGGCAGTTTCCAACTTGCCTGCTCCGTCGCTCGCGAGTTACAAACTTGCGCCACGCGCGGCGATGCCAACATATCATCACGATCACAAGCCGTTCACGGAGGTCTCGCATGTTCAAGCGCATACGCATGATCTTTCGCTCGCTGTTTGGCTGGATGGTCCGCGGCGCTGAGAATCCAGAGCTCATTTTGCGCCAGTACATGGACGATCTGCGCGATCAGATCCCCAAGATGAACGAGCAGGCGGCGCAGATCATCAAGGTCGAGAAGATGCTGGAGGAGCAGGCTGCGCGGCAGCGCGCGCAGGTGGCCGGCCTCGAGCCCAAGGTCGAGCAGGCCGTCAAAATGGGCCCCCAGGCCAAAGAGGCCGCGCTTTCGTTGATTCAGGCCCTTGAGACCGCCAAGCACGAACTGGCCGAAACCGAGGCGCAACTCGCCACCGCCAGGGAGAACTCCAAGCGCACCCTCGAGATGCGCCTGGCGTACGAGCAGCGGATCAAGCAGAAGATGAACGAGGCCATGCAGCAGATCAGCCGTGCGCGCCGGGCTGAGATGGAGCAGCAGATGGCCTCGCTGATGACCGCCTTCAACATTGGCGACCAGACCGACACCCTCGACCGCATGACCGAGCGCATCGACGAGAAGCTGGCCGAGGCCCGTGCCCACACCGCCGTCGCCGGCGAGACCCTCGACAGTCAGATGGCCCGCATCGAAGCGGAATCAGGCAAGCTGCAGGCCGAAAACCTGTATTCGGAGTACCAGAAGCAGCTTGGCCTCGTGCCCGGCACTGAGGCCCCTGCGAAGACGATGGAGTCAATTCCGGTCCAGACCGAAGAGCAGCCGCCAGCCACAGAGACACAGACACAGTAATCGCGTAGGGCGGCCCAGCCTCCGCGTGGGGCAAGTTTTCAAC
>LSQX01235998.1_pt1 | contig 10385 bp, 13 predicted proteins | sample 654561 | NCBI WGS metagenome assembly LSQX01 (sample SAMN04489861, study PRJNA283612) | anaerobic digester metagenome | isolation source: 4 biogas reactors fed with cattle manure at either 37C or 55C with and... | place: Denmark: Kongens Lyngby | collected 2014
CACTCCGGTTACAGCGGAAACCATATCAGCCACTTGCAAAACGTCCTCCTCACTTAATGTATCGGTATAAATCATTACAGTTGAAACACCCTTGCGGGTAAAAAGGATGGCGTCAGCGTAACCCTGGGCCTTGAGCATATTTTCAATAATAAGTTCTTTCTCCATCATTTCTACCAGTGTTAAAAGCTGCTTCTCGGCCTCACGACGGGCTTCCTCACCCACCTGGGGGTTATTAATCATATCATTGAGCATCTCCATCTCCTGCCCGCGCACCCTATCTCTTTCCAGACGATACTCTACAAAAAAAGTATGTGTATCATCAAATGCCCATTGAGACGGATCTTCGTTAAGATTATCGGCAAGCATAGGCTGAAAAACATCTTCATCCGGAAGCATCTCGATCCGGGTCATCTCTTTTTCGATCCCGCTGATAAAAAAATAGGTAACTGCCGCAACCAGTAAAACGCTGAGCACCCAGATTTTCTTTCTGTCCATTATTGATCTTCACCCCCTTTCAGAACCGGGACTAATTGGCCCCGAGGGGCAGAACAGCAATACGGTGGACCGGTAAATTGAGCAGGCTCTGAATAGCGCGGATTACTTTTAAACGTATAAGGCCAGTTTCCAATCCTTTGGCCACGACAAGGATTCCCCTGATCCGGGGCATATTTTCACTCAGTAAAAGCGGCCTTTCGCTCCCGTTCCCGTCACGTAATAAAACATAATCCTGCTTGTAAGTAGTCTCATTTATCTCTCGCGTTCCCCCCTCGCTATCGTTCTCAGTCGTCTCACGGCTGCTCTCCTCGTGAACCTGGGCAAAAAAGGCTTCCTCGCTTGTTTCAAAGTTTATAACCACTTCTACCTTACTGATACCCCCGATCTGTTCCAAAACCCCCTGCAGTGCTCCCGCCAGTTCTTTTTCATAGGACTCCGCGGATATCTCTGCAATAAGCGCCGGTTGAGATTGAGAAGGAGCAGTTTTAGGCGAAGAACTTAAAAAAGAGCTGCTAAACATCAGTATTATCCCCAAAATAAGTAAAACCAATAAAAGATAATTTTTGTTTTTTCCTTCCTTTCCCCCTTTCCAGAGATCATTTAAATAAACCAAAATACTGTTTTTAACCTTTCCCCCGGACACCTTTCTTACCCCCTTCATGGCAGAATCGTAACATATACTTTATCAACGGGAAGACTGCAATACGCCGCCAGATATCTCCTTATTTCCTCAGCCCGGGTCTGACGAAGCTCACCCGAAGCGGACCGGTCCTGAAGATCCCCACCCGCCTTCTCCGGGGGTTCTTCTTCTGTATGCCCCACTGCGAATAAGCTCCCCTTTTCCCCCATCACATCTACCGAAACCTTTACTTTTTCCACTTTTTCCTCTGTATTGCTGATCTCTACAGGCTGTAAATCCCGGGTTACCACGGCGATATCAGTTAATACCCCAAAATCCCTGTCATGAGAATTCTCCTCCATACCAATCTCCAGCTGAACCAACCGCTGGGAAAATTCGCGGGCCAGCTCAGTTTCCAGCAATTGATGGATTCTTTGATGGTACTCTTGTGGCACTTGCGCCATATTATCCCTGTACATCCTCTCTCCCCGCTCAAGAATGAGGCTCAGGCCCTGATTATGCTCCATATTTTCAATACCTTCAATTACAGGCATTTCCCAGCTGGAGGCGATCCGCATAATTTTTTGGATAGGATTAAGCAACGTTAATATGAGCAGTATTCCCATAAACACCCGTAAATACCGGCGGAATACCCCCTGGGGCAAAATCATCTCTAACAGGGCGGCTAAAAAAATCAAGATGACGATATAACGAATTAGCTCACCGGCAGTACTCAACATTTTTACTCACCTTTTTAATTTTTTGTTTTAGCGCAGCATCACTACAGCATTACTCGCGCCGATAATAATCGCGATGCCGATAAAAAAGGCCAGGGCTACCGTAGCCACCGCTCCAAAAACCAGTGACAGGCAGGTACCCATTGTCTGCAGGGCTTCTCCCAGCGTGGTTTCACCCAGAGGCTGAATCAAGGCACCTGAAAATTTAAAGATCAGAATCAGCGCCAGGAGCTTGAGCAGGGGAAAAACAACAATGATCGAAAAGATGACCAATCCGGTTACAGTGGCTCCGTTTTTCAAAAGAAGGGAATAACTGATCACTGTCTCCACGGCGTCTGCCAGCATCTTGCCGACCACCGGGACAAATGTACCGGTCATGAACTTGGCAGTTCTCAAGGTAAGCGCATCCCCTATCCCGCCAGCAACACCCTGGATTGCTGTCAAACCCAGGAATATGGTTAACATCAGTCCGAGAGCCCAGGTGGTAATCTCTTTGAAAAGATCTGCCAGCCTGCTAATCTTAAAATACGGGGAAAAATGGTTAACCAGGTAGAGGATCGTGGCAAAATAGATCAGGGGGAAAATTACATTGCGTACCAGCTGGGCCATAAAATTTACCGCAAAGATGATCAGCGGATGAAACAAGGATACCGAGGCAATATGGCCCAGAGAGGCCATAAGCGTTAACAAAACCGGTAGTAAAGCCAGCATAAAATTTACCATATTCGCAACTGCTTCCCTTCCGATTTCCATCGCCAGCGTAAAGCTTTTTAAGGCAAGTCCAAGCATAACAAAAAAAGCTATAGCTTCAGTTAACAGGGCCACATCCTCACTGCCGAAAGACCCCTGCAGATTCTTTAAAAGAGAGGCTACCACCGCCAGAATAATGAGCTGACCCAGAAGATCCAGATTGGCAATCACTTCTGCAAAAAGATAGCGCAGAAATCCTCCCAGTAAATCCTTCAGGCGTGAAACCAGCCCGTCGCTGCCAGTTTCCCAAATATCGCGATAACTCCAGGCGGGCAAAAAGTCCCCCAGCTCCCTCTCCAGCTCTTGCCAGTATTGCTCTACCTGCTCCCACCCCTCCAGGGAGGAGATACCCTCATCGTCAATATACTGTGTTACCTGGCTGCCTGTCCGGCTTTCACCCTGAGCGGCGGTAAAAGAGACGGGAAAGATTAATAAATAAATGATCACTAGAACGAAGATCCTTTTCCTGTATAAAATAACCTGATCCAAATAACCTGCTCCCCTCTCCGCTAGGGAATAAAATTGATGATGCTTTCCAAAACAGCCATCAGAATCGGTATGGCCATGATGAGGATGATGATCTTCCCGGCAAATTCAATTTTTGCGGCAATGCCGTTTTCATCCGCATCCCGGCATATCTGGGCACCAAATTCAGCCAGGTAGGCAACACCGACCACCCTTAAAAGAGTCCTCAAATAAATAGTATTGATCTCCGCTTCCAGCGCCAGGTCGGTAATAACATTCACGATCATCCTCAGGTATCCGAGAACATAGACAACAATCACGACCCCTGCACCGATAGAAAGCAGATGAGCTATATCCGGCCTGCTCTGACGGATAAAGAGTACACTCACGGCAGCTAGAACTCCGAAGCCGACCACCTGAACTATTTCCATAAACAGATCCCTTCTTTTTGGAAACAGGCTCAAAGATTAAAAATAGTGCGGAAACTATGAAACAGCTCTCCTACGAGCTGTATTACCAGTAAAAATACGATTACTACGCCAACCAGTGTGAGCAGCTGGGCCTGCTCCTCCCTCCCCGCCTGCTTAAGAACAATATTAAGAACAGAGATAAAGATTCCGATACCTACAATTTGAAAAAGGAGATCGACTCTTAAAACGTTCATTTTTATACCCCTTTCCCTGGATATACCCCATGCCTTCAGGAGATATCTTTAACCGCCTTAAAGTGTCAGAGTAGAAAGATAACCAGGGTCATTCCTCCCAGCAGCCCCAGATATTTACAGATTTTATTATTTTTTTGGTGTTCTACCTGGGCTTCCCCGAGGGCCTGTCTCAATAATTCCTGTATTAAAGCGACCTGTCTCTGTTGACCGCTTTTATCGCCTCTGCCCCAGATTGAACCCAACCTGTCCAATAAATCCATATTTCTTTGAGGCATATCCAGGTCCCGGGTATTTTTTCTTAAAGCAGCCTTCCAGCATTCACAAGCGCTTAACCCCTTGTTTTGCTGCATTAACCTTGCCGCATCGAAAAACAGGGAACCCACAGGACGGTTGATTTTTTCCGCTATACTTAAAAATGCCTGCGGCAACGGTGTCAGGCCGTAATTAACCTCTGTCAGGAACATCTCCAGCGCCATTAGAAGTTCTTCAAGAAGACGTACCCGGTTGTAATACATCGAGGCCAGGTTAAGACCGTAAAGATACGCCGCTAGAATAATCAATACTGCACCTGACATTTTAAAATACATATTATTATTCCTACTCTCTCCTGCCGCGGGCGGAATAAAGGGGCAATCCCCTTTCACCCTCCACGATCATCTCCAGCGTTCCGGGGCCTCTGCTATTGCTGAGGAAAACAAGACGCTCAAAATAATTATTTTCCAGCATTAATCCCAGGACAGGCCTGTGGCAGATTTCCTCCAGGGTAGACCCGTGTGCGGACGCTATGACGGAGATACCGACATGAACGGCATCCTCGAGCGCCCTCACATCCTCATCCCTGCCTATTTCGTCAGTGATTATAACCTGAGGGGAGAGCGAGCGCAGCATGATCATAATGCCCTCCGCCTTGGGACAGGCATCCAAAATATCCGTCCTTATACCGACATCGAGCTGGGGAACGCCCTGAAAACAGCCGGCAATTTCCGAGCGCTCATCCACGACTCCTACCTTTTGACCGCCCTGACCTAAAATACCGACCCCGTTGCTGATCAACCGTGCCAGATCCCTTAATAAAGTGGTCTTTCCTCCCTGCGGCGGGGAGATAATCAGGGTGTGGTAAATTCTGCCTACATGGCGGTCAATCAAGAAGGGCAACACCTTTTCGCCTGCTCCTTTAATTTGCCGTGCAACACGGAAATTTAAAGAAGATACATTGCGCAAAGTTTTGATGCTGCCTGATTCGACCACAAATCTTCCCCCCAACCCTACGCGATGTCCCCCCGGAATAGTCAAAAACCCCTCTCTCATCTCCTCCTCACAAGCGTAGAGGGAATAACTGCTTATTAGCTCCAGCGTGCGTTCCAGATCTTCACCGGATACCAAATAGGCTTCTTTTACAGATACTGTCGGCCCCCTTTTGCCTAAATATGATTCGCCCCCTGCCCAGTAGATGATCAGCGGCTGGGAATGCCTCAGACGGATTTCTTCCGTTTTTGCTAAAAGATCCTGTGGCAGAGATTCAATGATAGAGCGCACACGCGGGGCCAGAAATAGACATATTTGTTTTTTAATTATATTCCCAGTGTTTTGCACTCGCTTCACCTACCAATTACTCCTTTAAGGAATAGATATTTCAAAAGCTATGCAATTATGCAACCGTGGAGCTATTTTTCATAATAAACAAATAAAAAATCCCGGCTTTAAGCCGGGAGCATCTAAAATCAGGATTAAACCTGTTCAATAAGTTAAGTTCAGTGAGCTTCAAGTAAATGGGGTGTTAAACATCCCCTTCTTGATCTTCCCCCTTATGCTCCTGTTCATCCAGATCATCTTCCCATTCTTCATCGTTTATGAATACCACACGGCCGCAGCTGGGACAGAGAACTTCGAGCGATTCTTCATCTTCCAGAATATCTTCATCGATAACCACTTCCTGGTGGCATTCCGGACATTCGACGGTAAAACTGACGTCATATTCATCGTCATCTTCTTCATCATAATCGTCATCATCTTCATCATCATCATCTTCATCATCGTCTTCATCTTCCAAAAAACCGTTCTCTAACTCTGTCAAATCCTCATCTATTGCCTCAACATAAGAAAAAAGTTCTTCGTAATCATCTTTTATGGTTTCCACTGAACTTACAATGTCATCCAGGAGATTAATGATTTTTCCGATTACCTTACCTTCCTTTGTATCATCGGAAATCTCCAGCCCATCAGCCAAACCACGCAGGTATCCAATTTTTGCATTAAGATCTTCCATTAACAAAACCCCCTTAGGAAAAATTATTTTACCACATATTCTTAACTAAACACGCTCAATATAAGCACCTGTCCGGGTATCAATGCGCAGAGAATCCCCTATATTAATGAAAAAGGGAACTTGCACCACAAGTCCTGTCTCCAGCGTTGCCGGTTTGCTCCCGCCGGCGGCCGTATCTCCTTTAAACCCGGGCTCAGTATCCGCAACCTCCAGCTCAACAGTATTGGGCAGCTCCAGACCAATAATCTCTTCTTTGAAAAACAATATAATAATGGGCATATTTTCCTTCATGAATTTTAAATTATCCCCAAGGTAATCAAGATTAAGGGTAATCTGCTCATAGCTTTCCGTATCCATAAAAATATATTCTTCTCCTGAACTGTAGAGATACAGCATTTCTTTTCTTTCGATCATCGCCCGGGAAACCTTTTCCCCGGCCCGGAATGTCTTTTCTGTAATTGCGCCGGTGCGTATGTTTTTTAAACGCGAGCGGACAAAAGCAGCGCCTTTCCCCGGTTTGACATGTTGAAATTCCACAACTGTATACACTTCTCCGTCCAGTTCAATAGATAAACCCGTATGAAAATCATTTGTAGAGATCATACATTGCATCACTCCCGGCTATTTTATCCTATTATAAACCTTTTACCGGTATTAGTCAGGTTCTGCACCCCGTTAGAGCGCATAACAACCATATCCTCGATCCTGATCCCTCCCCACCCTTCAATATAAATACCTGGTTCAAGAGTAAAAACCATTGCTTCTTCCAGCAGGCCTTCTCCTTTTGGTGAAAGGGTGGGAAGTTCATGCACCTCAAGGCCGACCCCGTGACCCAATCCATGTCCAAAATACATACCGTAGCCCAGCTGTTGGAAAAAACCGCGCACGAGGGTATCAGCAGTGGAAGCCTTTTGGCCTGGTTTAAGCGAACTCAAAGCCATCTCCTGGCCCTGGAGAACCGTGTTATAGATCTCTTGCTGCTTTGCTGAAGGGACACCGAAGAGAAACGTACGTGTCATATCTGAGCAGTAACCTTCATAAACAGCGCCAAAATCCACGGTAACCGGCTCCCCTTCTTTGATGATTCTGGGGCCGGCCGTTCCATGGGGCAGGGCGGAACGTTCGCCGGAGGCGACAATAATCTCAAAGGGCAGCTTTTCCGAACCGCTTTTACGCAACCGGTACTCCAGTTCGCCGGCTGCATCCAGTTCACTCATTCCCGGTTTAAGCAAAGGCAGGATCTTTTGGAATGCTTCATCAGCAATACGGGCGGCTTCGGTTATCCTGGTTATTTCTTCCTCTTCCTTTACCACCCGTATTTCCTCGATGAAATTAAATAGAGGAACGATTCTTCCATCGCCGTGATAGGAGTTTTTAAACTGGTGGAATTCCCGCAGCGATATATGAGCCTCTTCCAGAGCAATATTTTTTAACCCTCTTTGGGAAATAAGCTGTGCCGCAGCCGAAAAATCTGCAGTGCTGTTGACCCGCACAACCTCGAAACCGGGTGCTTGCTCCCCGGCCTGCTGCAGATAACGAAAATCAGTATAAAGCAGAGCGTCTACGGAGGTCAAGAGCAAAAACCCGCTTGTTCCCGAAAAACCGCTGCAATAAAATACATTGGGACGGTGTGTTACAAGCAAGGCTTCGATATTATTTTCTGCCATTTTTTGCCGTATCTTGGCTAATCTTTTATTAAATGCTAGCACCCCCATTCCATATTCCATATTCCATATTCCATATTCCATGTTTCCATACTTTACTATTTCCCATAACTTACTTGTAAATTCAACTTTGAGAGGGGAAATCCTGCTAAAGTTTCAAAAGATCGTTAAAAATAATGGCCACCAGATTATTTATTGCTATCCTCCTGCCAGTGTTCGGGAGGTTCCCGCGAGATCCTGATCCGCCCGGTGACCGGAGTCATAATAATATAGATCTTTTCTCCGCCGAGCGTTTTTAAAATTACCGTTCCGCCGCTGCTGGGATGCCCAAGCATGTTAAAATGAAGAGAAGGCGGTTTCCCGGGAAAAGTCGTCAAACCTTCAAAGGAAATCCCCTGAGGCAGTTCTACCGTGCTGTTTTTTTGAGAGAAACACAGCTCGTAACTATTGTTATAGACGTAAAAAACCACTTTGTTATACCCACCCGCTATCGCTTCCTGGCGGGCAAGGCGCAGATTCCCTGCCAGGATCCTTGCCGCTCCCTCAAGTCTCCAGCGGGAAAGGTCCCCTGCGCGGGGCAGCGCCACTGCGGCCAGCACTACCAGCAGGGCAAGGACAGCCAGGAGCTCGAGCAGAGTAAAGCCTTCTTCAGCGGGGACTGCGACAGAGGGGACGGTTCTCGTTGTCGCACTCGTTGTCGCACTATCCTTTTCGTATAAAGGCACCATTCCACCTTCTTAAGGATGCACCAAGCGCCGGTGCCAAAAGGAAAGAAATATTTCCCCCGTCCACACCAGCCGAATGCTCCAAAACTTTTTCCGGATTTGACAGGGATGCTCCGGCATCTTTATCCGCTGTTTTTTTGGCTGCCTCTCCAATGCGAATTTGGCTAAAAGGATCTAAAAACCGCGCTTCCATTTCCAGCTTCCCGCTCAAAAATGAGGAGAGCCCATTAACGGCCGAGCCACCTCCGGTGAGGTATAAACAACGTACCTCTTTTCCCCCGCAGTCCAGGTGAAAGGAAAAATATTCCAGGGAACGCTCTACCTCAGACGATATAATCCGGGCTGCTGATAAAAGCCTGCGGTCTTCTATATTAAAAGACCCTTCCCTGTCAGCCACGATTTCTCCACCGCTGTTCCGCAGGGGCTTATTCCCGGAATAATCGATACCCGCTTTAATTGTGCGACAAAAAAGCAGCTTTTTACCCTCCATGATGATCAGTTTCGTACTCCCCGAACCGATATCAAGCACAAGGAAAGGCCTGCCCTGAAGATCATAAGGCTGCGTACCTTTCAAAATAATATTCCCAACCAGACGGAAAAGGGAGAGCTGCTCGATCTCCATCGCCAACGGTTCCCAACCCGATCGTATGAGCAGATAATAATAACTCTCCACAACCTTACGCGGAACAGCCACAGCTAATACATCCAGCAAGAGCTTTCCCGATCTTTGTTTTTCCCCCAGTGTACAGAAATCAACCACCGGATCTTCCATTGCGCTTTCCACATATTTGCGGGTCTCCCAGTAGACTGCCTCCGCCAGTTCACGAGGCTCCATCGCCGGAAGGATAAGTGGCCGCAGATAAACCTGCCGCGGATTGATATTGCAATTAACCCTGCGTCCTTTAAAACGTTTACCACGCCCCAGCCCGGCCAGAATCTTTTCCAGGGCAGGGATGTCCTTGATCTCTCCCGCAGCCAGAGAACCCCCGGGGGTATCAACGACAGCATAGTCATGCAGCACAATCCTGCCCCCGGCTAATTTTAACTGTACCGCCTTGCTCGCTTTCTCCCCAAGATCGAGGCCGATCGGAGAAAATCGTTGACCAAGCATCAAATATTACCCCTTTTATTATGTGATATGTCTGCCGGCCACCCTCGCCTACCATCCGCTCCAGCTAATAATCCTTGCTCCAATTACAATTTCCTCTGAAGGGTTTTCGCCTTCTTCAAAATCGCAGCCATCATCTATAGCTATAGCGCCGCCATTGCCGCCGCCATTATAATCATCACCGTTTTCGCCGCAATCTGTAGCGCCCGCGTCTTCTGTACCATTACCACCATTATCGCCATTATCTGCATTGTCATCATTATCGGTACTGTGATCAACTATTAATTCTACAAAAGCCCTGAGAACCGCCTGTGCTTCTTTCCTCTTAACAGTATGACGGTAACACCCGCTGGAGATGAGCGTGTAATATTCCTCACATCCTTCGGGATTACCTGGTTCAAGCCATTCGAGGACGAAATACTCTTCCTCTTCCCCGCGTTTCAGGTAGACAGGGTTTTCAATGCCGGTACGCTGCAGAAAATAATCTGGCTGCTTATTTAACAGCAGCATCATAACCTCTGCTCCCGTTTCGGCAACATAATGCGCCCGGATCTTTAGCTCATAATTCCCCGCAATGGTACGCTCGGTCAGGGAATTCTGCAATAAAACTGCACCGGCGATCATTAAGGCCGAGACAAGAAAGAGCACCAAAAAAAGAAGCGTCCCCTTTTCATCCTGAGTAATATTATGAGGAATTGTCCTCCGCTGCTGCTTAATCTTCATTTTCTCTCCCGTTTACCGGGGTATATTCAACAGGCGTATTTTACCCTGTAAAATATACGGGTTGCCCCGGTTTTCTCCATTATAATTCTCCTGATAGTTCTCCTGCATATTGAGAATTACAAGAATCATCGGAGATATGCCCTTCTCCCCCGCCTTCTCTCCCGCCTTT
>LSQX01001241.1_pt1 | contig 10384 bp, 11 predicted proteins | sample 654561 | NCBI WGS metagenome assembly LSQX01 (sample SAMN04489861, study PRJNA283612) | anaerobic digester metagenome | isolation source: 4 biogas reactors fed with cattle manure at either 37C or 55C with and... | place: Denmark: Kongens Lyngby | collected 2014
TTAAAAAATATTTTGTGTACTATGTCCACTGAGGAATTGAGTAAAATGTATGATGATCAGAACCAGATAGAAGTGGTATGCAATTTTTGTAATGAAGTTTATCATTACAGCCTGGAAGACCTGCAAAAAAACAAAAAGCCCTAGACCAATATGCCCAAGGCTGATTTTTGTTTATTAGACTGCTCTTTCAACTTTTCCAGAGCGTAAGCAACGAGTGCAGACATATATTTTTTTAGGACTGCCGTTTACAATTGCTTTTACGCGTTGGACATTTGGCTTCCACTGTCTGTTGGTTCTAATATGGGAATGACTGTACTTTTTACCAAAAGTAACGCTTTTACCGCATATTTCGCATTTGGCCACTTTTTTTGCCCCCTCTCATTAACAATGCACTTAGATATTGTATCAAAAGGGGACTGAAAGGGCAAGAAGAAGGAATAATTATTAAGCTGTAGAATTAAAATTATAAGATAGGAGGGAACTTTAATGTTTAAAATAAAGACTACCGAACTGGGAGATATAACGGTTGCGAAAGAAGTTGTGGAGACGATTGCCGGTTTGGCCTCTATCGATTCATATGGATTGGTTGGCATGGTGGCACAGGATATTCAAACCGGTTTATCCAGCATACTTGGACTGGAATCTATTCGTAAAGGAGTCCAGGTTCGTTCTTCTGAAGAAGGTCTGATCGTTGATGTTTATATTATCGTTGGATATGGTATCAAAATCAGAGAAGTGGCAGCCAATGTAATGCAAAAAGTGATGTATGTTCTGGGCAAGGATGCCGGACTATCTGTAGCAGCAGTGAATGTAAATGTCAAAGGAGTAAGAGTCATAACAGAAAAATAGGGGAGGATAACTAACTTGAGTTTGCAGTATATAAGCGGAAAAGATTTAGTAAAGAGTGTTAAAGCAGGGTGTATAAAGCTTAATCATAACAGAGAAAAAGTTAATTTGCTAAATGTGTTTCCGGTCCCTGATGGTGACACTGGGACAAATATGTATCTAACCATTTTGGCCGCGGTAAAAGAAGGGGAAAATAACCAGGATAAGCCCCTTGGAAAGGTTGCCAAAGCCATGTCATCCGGATCATTGATGGGTGCCAGAGGTAACTCAGGAGTTATTCTGTCACAGATATTCAGAGGAATCGCCAAAGTATTGGATGGCAAGGAACAAGCAGATGCTTTGATCTTTTCCCAGGCTTTGAAAACAGGTTCCGAAACAGCTTACAAAGCAGTAATGAAGCCGGTGGAAGGCACCATTCTTACAGTTATAAGAGAAATAGCAAGGGCCAGTGAGATGGAAGCCAAAAAGAATAACGATTTAACTGCTGTTCTTCTGGCAGGAATCAATGCCGGGCATATAACACTACAGAAAACACCTAATATGCTTCCGGTTTTAAAAGAGGCCGGAGTAGTGGATGCAGGCGGTCAGGGTCTGCTATATTTTATGGAAGGCATGTTGGAAATTATTGCGGGCGAAAATGAAATCAAGCTGCAGGAATATCGTGAACGGGCTTTCACTGATGAAACCAAAAGGCAAACAGAAATAACCTCTCTGGATTTTCAGTATTGTACGGAAGTCTTGGTCAAAGGGGAGAAACTCGACAGCGATAAAATAAGGGAAGAGCTCAGCAGCCTGGGAGATTCACTATTGGTAGTTGGTGAGGAAGAGATTATTAAGGTTCATGTACATTCCAATCATCCCGGCCAGGTACTGGAAACCTGCCAAAAGTGGGGGAGTTTAAGTGATATAAAAATAAACAATATGCTGGAGGAAGTGCACGAACAACTTCTCATCAGGGGAGAGAATGAAAACAGGGAAGAAGAGCATGCCAAAAAAATTGGCCTGGTTGCCGTTGGCGTTGGCCAGGGTGTAATCGATATACTGAAGAGCCTGGGTGTTGATGTAGTGGTGGAAGGCGGACAGACAATGAACCCCAGTACTGAAGAACTGCTTACTGCCAGCAATAAGATTGATGCCAAGGGTATTATTATACTTCCTAATAACAGCAATGTTATTATGGCTGCGGAGCAGGCAGCCAGGCTCAGCGAGCGAAAGATAGAAGTGGTGAAAACCAAATCAGTAATGCAGGCGATCACTGCATTAATTTCCTATGATCCTGAAGGAGACCTGGAAGAAGTGGCTGCGTCCATGCTGGAAGAAATAAAGAACGTCAGATATGGAGAAGTCACATATGCCGTAAGGGATTCAGCAGTCAATGGGTTAAAGATCCAAACTGGTGATGTTTTGGGAATTATAAGCGGGGAAATTACTCTGACTTGTCAGAGTAATGAAGAAGCAGTAATACAATTGCTGCAAAAAATGGCAGATGATTCTACCGAACTGATTACTCTCTTTTATGGAGAAGGCACAACTGAGGAGGAGGCTCACCGAATCATAGAAAAAGTCAAAGAGCTCTATCCTGAAGTGGAAGTAGAATTACATTACGGAGGGCAGCCCCATTACAGTTTCCTGCTGGCTGCAGAATAAATTCAATAATTTTATAAGCGGGTTTAAACCCGCTTTTTTTAAGAAGGTTTATCATGATGGAAAGATTAGCGGAAAACATACAGTATATAAAAGGGGTTGGCCCCACACGCAGCAGGCAGCTAAACCGCCTGGGTATTACCAATATATTTGATATTTTGTGGCATGTACCCCGGGGCTACATAAATCGTGATCATGCTGCCTGTATAAATACACTGCAGCCTGGTGAAACAGTAAGTATAAGAGCCACAATACTTGGAACCACCAGCAGCCGTGCACGCCGGGGAATGTCAATCTTGAAGGCACTTCTGCAGGATAGGACCGGTATTACCACAGCAGTATGGTTTAATCAGCCTTTTCTCAAAAATACTCTTAAAACAGGCCAAGAGATATTTTTGACCGGTAAAGTAGCAGAAAAGGGCGGACAGGCTGAGATAAATGTTGCTGAATACGAAATGATCGGCAATGAGGAAGAAACAGCTAAGATTGCAGCAGTTTATCCTTTGACTGAAGGGCTGAATCAAAAAAGCATGCGCAGAATCGTTGCTACAGTGATCGATGGTTATCTAAGAGAGTATCCTGACATTTTACCCGGGCCATTAAGAGATGAACTGAGCCTTTGTGATATAAGATCTGCTTTACGAAATATCCACTGCCCTCAAAACAGAGAAAACTATTTTTCAGCCCGCCAAAGATTGGCTTTTGAAGAACTCTTGCTGTTTCAGCTCAATTTAGTAAAAAATTCTCTACGCACCAATGAAAAGGGTATTCCTCATGCTGAGCGAGATGATCTGGTCAGCAAGGTAAAAGGTAATCTACCTTATCATTTGACCGGAGCACAACAAAAAGTAATCAGGGAAATTTTTGCTGATATGGAGTCAGAAACCAGTATGACCAGACTCCTGCAAGGGGATGTGGGGGCAGGTAAAACAGTAGTTGCAGCTTTAGCTGCAGCGAAATGTGTATCCAGTGGTCATCAGGCAGCCATTATGGCGCCCACTGAAATTTTATCCCGCCAGCACTTCTGCTCGATGCAGAAATTTTTTGCCGGGACCAATGTTGCCATCGCCTCTTTGACCAGCGGAACCCATATAAAAGCCCGAAATCAGATCCTTTCAGCTTTGGCTTGCGGGGAAGTCAATATTATAGTAGGTACCCACAGCCTGATCCAGGATGATATCAAATTTGCCAGTTTGGGGCTTACCGTGATTGATGAACAACACAGATTCGGTGTACGGCAGAGAGCCAGGTTAAACCAGAAAGGCCAGTCTCCTGATATGCTGGTTATGACTGCCACACCTATTCCTCGGACACTTGCCCTTACCCTTTATGGTGATTTGGAAATATCGATCATCAATGAACTGCCTCCGGGAAGGAAACCGATTCCCACTAAATTCATTCCCCACACCGGCAGAAAAAAAGTTTATGATTTTGTTGAAAAGCAAGTTGAACAAGGTGCCCAGGTTTATATTGTCTGCCCTTTGGTGGAAGAATCCCAGAAACAGGATCTGCAGGCAGCGGTAAGTTTATATGACGAATTAAGCCAGATAGTCTTCCCGCAGTTTTCGGTAGGCTTGTTACATGGAAAAATGAAAGCTGAAGAAAAACAGGCGGAGATTGAAAAATTCAAAAAACGTAAAATCGATATACTGATTACAACCACCATCATTGAGGTGGGGATTGATGTTCCCAATGCCTCCCTGATGATCATCGAGCATGCTGAGCGATTCGGTCTGGCACAGCTTCATCAGCTTCGAGGCAGAGTGGGCAGGGGACAGCGCCAATCCTATTGTATATTAACCGGAAACCCGCAAAGTGAAGAAGCATTCCGCCGCATTAAGGCCATGGAAAAAACCAATGACGGGTTTTTGTTAGCCCAGGAGGATCTAAAAATACGCGGCCCCGGAGAGTTCATGGGTGTCAGACAGCATGGATTACAGCAGTTTAAGATTGCTGATTTAACGGCAGATTTGAAATTGAGCGAAAAAGCTCGTGAAATTGCGCGTACGATAGAAGTGCCTGATAATAAAATATTAAATAAATATTTACAATTAAAATTTAAAAATGATCTTATGCAAATAAGCGGATAAAGAACAATTTTAGGTAAAATAAAATGAAAAAATTTAAGCAAACTAATACTGTTAATAAATAATTAACAGTATTTTTTTGAGGAGGAATATCACCATGAAAAAAAATAAAGCCAAAGAACGACTGGAAAAATTAAAGAACGAGGTAGCCGAGGAAATAGGCATAGCCGGACAAAAAGCCAAAGCAGCACTGAAAGAGAAAAATATTAATAAGTCTTGAAAATACTTCTAGCATATTACTTCTGTGCCGGGAAACAATAAGATTACACTAACAAAAAGGAGGTGAATGTAAATGGCTAACAGAAGTAACAGAATTCTTGTCCCCCAAGCCAGGCAGGCAATGGATCAGTTCAAATTTGAATCTGCCCAGGAAGTTGGGGTAAATTTAAAACAAGGATATAATGGGGACCTCACTTCCAGACAGGCTGGCAGCATAGGCGGTCAAATGGTCAAAAAGATGATCCAGGCCTATGAACAGAATCAAGCTGGTGGCGGAATGTCATAATCGTGATCGCATATAACTAATATACTATACCAAACAAGCGGATTTACTGATATCCGCTTGTTTTCAATAGTTTATAAAAACTCATCAGGTTGCATACATCACCAATTGTTCTTCAGATATACCGGGAAATAATGATTTGCCAACTCCTAAAGCAATGATCCGGGAAGTGTTTTCGATGATATCGTCGATTTCTTTTGGAGTCACAGCAAGGTTACCGGAAAAATAGGAAAGAATTTCTTTGATTGCATCAACGGATTTGCTGTCATTATAAAAAACTCCCGAATGCATACAATAGGTACGAATAGCCTGGTTGGCGATGATGGTCGCGCTTACGATAGTAGGACAGCCGATAGCAATAACAGGTACACCCAAACCTTCTATTGTCAAAGCCTGGCGGTGATTGCCAACTCCGGCACCCGGCTGAATCCCAGTATTAGCCATTTGAATGGTCGTCCCAATCCGTTCAACATCTGCAGCTGCAAGGGCATCGACCACTACTAGAAGGGCTGGTTTAATTTTTTCCACCACGCCTTTGATGACTTCAAATGTCTCCAGTCCGGTGATTCCCAGTACACCCGGTGCAATTCCGGAAGTAGGACGCATTCCTTCCACCAGTGCATCTGGAGCATGCTGATAATAATGTCTGGTTATGGGGCTGTATTCGATAAACTTGGGACCCAATGAATCAGCAGTAGCCCTCCAGTTCCCTAATCCAACCAGTAAAACACTGTCCTGAGGACCAAGCATCTCTTTTGTTAATAATTGCATCCCTTTTTCCATTTCAGCAATAATTTCAGCTTTTACATATGGATCATTGATTTTAAGCGGAGGCGATTCGATGGTAATATAAATTCCTTGAGGCCGGCCTAAAGCTTTTGCACCTTCTTGGTTCAATATGGTGATGGTGGTGGTCTTGGTACTTTCTCCCCGGGTTATTTCTTCTTTTACTCCGGGTATTTCTACTTTGGCTGCACCTCTTAATAGATCATGAGCTTCAACTGCCAGATCAAGATTAAGATTAAATTCTTCAATAAGCCTCTTCATAGCTGAGCCCTCCTTTTACAAATATTGTCGGTCATCAGATGATTTTTTATACTGTGGTGGCAAATAAAATGGCGACTTGTAAAAGTCGCCATTTTGGGGAGAGGAGAATTTTGTAAAGTTGTTGGGGAGGGTTTGTTACCAGACTTTTTCTGGTTAATAGTATCATTACCTGATTTATCAGAGATTATACAAAAATTTTGAAAAATTATTATGTTAAAATAAATTAATATATGTTAAAAGAGGGAATTTTAATTAATAAATCGAATCAGCAAGAAGGAGACACATAATATGAGGGTGATTAGCGGCAGGGCGAAGGGAAAACGGTTAAAGGCACCGCCAGGTATGGATACCAGACCTATTACTGATATGATCAAAGAAGCCTTGTTTAATGTACTTGGTGCGAATGTAGTAAATGCCAAGTTTTTAGATCTTTTTGCCGGAAGCGGCAGTGTTGGGATCGAAGCACTAAGCCGTGATGCACAGACAGTAGTCTTTGTTGATTACAGCCAGGATGCGATTAAAACCATAAAAGATAATTTAAATCATTGCAGCTTATTGTATGGTTATGAAATTTATAAAAACGATGTGGTGGCAGCCGTTAAAAGGTTAAAAAAAAGACAATTATTATTCGATTTTATTTATGTTGACCCGCCTTTTACCCAGGAAAATATTTTTCCAAAAATTATGACAGTTTTAGATGAGGCGCATATTTTAGAGCCTGATGGGACATTGATTATCAGAACACCAAAAAAAATGCACTTGCAGGAGAAGTTTAATAAAATTACCAGATTCCGTGTTAGTAATTATGGTGAATCTACATTAAATTATTATCAAATAATCAAGGAGGTAAACAATAACAATGGAAATTCTGCGTATTATTGATGAACTTGAAGTGATCCTCAGAGGAAGCAGGAAAGTACCATTTACCAATGGTTCAATAATTGATGCTGACAGATTTTTAGACCGCCTGGACAGGATCAGAGCCATCCTGCCGGAAGACATAATGACTGCAAAACTCCTGATCAATGAAAAAGACAGGATTGTCAATGAAGCACTGGAAGAGGCGCAAAAATATGTTGAAAAGTCCAAAGATACAGTTTCCCGCATGATAGATGACAATGAAATCACCCGCAGTGCCAGGATCAAAGCGGATGAAATTATTGCGGAAGCAGAACATAATGCCAAGGAAATCAGAAGAGATGCCAATGAATATGCGGAAGGTATTTTAATACATATGGAAATCGTTCTTAAAAAAGCAGTTGATGCAGTGAACATGGGTAAGTACGAGATAAGACAGGGGTTGGAGGAAGATGATTTTTAATCGCTGCTCATAAAAATTGCCCAACAAAAGAGCAAAATGATAAACATCGCACCAAAAAGCAGGCTGTAACAGGCGATGGTCCAAGCATCAAAAGCGTATAAAAGGCGATAAGGCTCTATTGACAGTGCTGGTAATGCTATCTTTTCTGCCAGCCAGTATTTATAAAAAATGAGCGTAAAGATACAAGAAAAAGTCATCTGCATGAAACGGGATAAAACATAAAAACTCATACGAATTGGCGTACCGGCAAATATACTCATAATTTGAGCGATCACCGACAAACCGCTGAAGGCCAGTACCATGCTGATAGCTGCTAATTGACCAGCCAGATTTGGCGTATCGGATAATGCAATTGCTCTGGTGCCGATAGTCATTTCAAAAATTCCCATCGCTGAACCATAAGCACCTTGCAGGGAAATATCCAAAAAGGACATGAAAGGCAACAATAACTGCGCCAAAATACGCATAAATCCCCATAGTGTCAACATCCGGGTGATGACTGAGAAAATAAGAATGAAACCGCCGATGGCCAGGATATTATTGATGCTGTTTTTGATCGACGTGCTTAATACACTGCCGATATCCAAGTCGCTGAACTTTTCCATCAATAACGAACGGGCGGAATGCCAGTTGTTTTTTACTTGCAGCCGGCTCTTTAATTTGACATTAGCTTTGAATCTCCATAACAAGCCTACCATTAGATTGGCCAGGTAATGTGAAGCGGCTAAAACAAATCCGACCTCCCGGGAACCAAACATACCTACTCCCACTGCTCCCAGAATAAAAAGCGGGCTGGAATTATTAGTAAAAGATACTAGACGCTCTGTTTCCTGGGCAGTCAGCAGTTTATCATCGTACAGTTTGCGGCTCAATAAAGCGCCGACGGGAAAACCGGAGGTAAAGCCCATGGCAATTACCAGTGAACTGCAGCCGGGAAGACGGAATAAAGGCTGCATCACCGGTTCCAGAAGAACACCCAAAAAGTAGACAAATCCCAGAGAAAACAATAATTCCGCGACGATAAAAAAAGGCAACAAAGCAGGCACTACAACCAAAGACCATAACTTGATACCATCTGAAGCAGCATTCACTGTTTCATCCGGATTTATTATCATGAAAAGGGCAAGAATTAGTATTATAATAAAGAAAAACAGGTTAGAGTATTGTTTCATTCAACAACTCCACAAAGGTATTTTGCTAAATATATGACAGTCAAATGGTAAGTTAGAAGTTATTAAAAGGAGGAACTTTTGGTGCCCGGAAGAAAACCAAAAATTGCACTGGTGCTGGGCGCTGGCAGTGCCAGAGGATTTGCTCATATTGGTGTTTTGCAAGTACTTAATAAAAATGGGATTTATCCGAATATTATTGTAGGCAGCAGTATGGGTGCTATGGTTGGAGGTGTTTATGCCTGCGGAGCTGATTTGATCATGCTGGAAAAAATGCTTGACAGTATTGATACCAGAAGTTTTTTTGATGTGCAAGTGCCGCGTATGGGATTTGTAGCCGGCAAAAAAATAAGCACTCTACTGAAATTGTTGACAAAAAACAAAAATTTTGCAGATCTTAATATCAAGCTGCAGATCGTGGCAACTGACCTATTATCAAGTCAGACGATTGTTTTGGACCAGGGCTCCATCGCAGAAGCAATCAGAGCCAGCATATCGATTCCAGGAATATTCCACCCTGTGAAGCGTGATGGCATGGTTTTGGTAGATGGTGCAATTACTGATCGCCTGCCAGTGGATGTGGCAATAAAACATAAAGCTGACCTGGTAATCGCAGTTGATGTTACCTTTACAGAAGAAAAAGAAATAGAAATCAGAAATGTGTTGGATGTGATCATTCATTCACTGGATCTGATGCAGAAGAATCATTTTGAAGCCAGTGCGGAAAACGCCGATTTCTTATTACAGCCCCGGTTAAGGTGTTTTTCTTCCAGCGATTTCAGCAAATCCAGCCAGATCATTGAATTGGGACGCCAGGCAGCACAAGAACAAATAAAGGCCATTACTGCTGCAGTACATGAGCTGAGTTTATAACCAAAGGAGAATTAAGAAAGTCTTGCCCCCCGCCCCTCATTTCGGGATGAGGCAGCAGCAAACTGTAAATATCAGTGGCCAAAATATCAAATGCCAGCATATCACCGGCAACGCTTTTCTCTTTTTCTTTGCTGAGCCTTTTCACTTCACTGCCACGGCTTAAGATTGTCAAACCCGATTTATTTTTCATTTCTTGCAGGATTTCCCGTCCTTTTGACGAAACTGCCAATATATGAAAATATTGTGGTCCGTGCTGATCAAAAACAGCGATATGCTCTTTTGTGAGAGCAAAAAAGGTGTATAATAATATGCGGTTAATGCGTGACAAACTGTATCGTTTTGATTTGATTCTGCTGCGCAGTTGGTCAAGGCTGCCACTAAGGTTGGAAGCTTCTTTTATCCTGTATTCCAAACCTTCGCTGATTTCGTAAATTTCCTTTAAGGAAGAAATCGTCATACTGCGCAGGCTAGCCAGTATAGAGAGCTCTAGGGAATCAGGCAAGACCGGGGCTCGGCCTGAAGAGAATTCTCTGGTTAATATGTTTTGACTGGATAAGGGCAGAGCCTGTGAAATATCAGGCGTGATGATTGGATTTTTATGTAATGCAGTTCTTATGGCTGTAGCACTACTGAAATTTGATAGTTTTTGGCTGTAGTAATGCTGACCTAATCGGGGAATAGTAAAGGGTGATAGGTTTAAATTATCCTTTTTAATGTTATGTAAATATTCAATTGCCAGGATATTATTAGGCCCGGACATGAGTTCTTCTATATTGGAAACCTGAGGACCAATAAACTGCTGCAGAGCTTTAGAGCGTGCGGCAGGGAAACTCAAGCCCTGTCCCAGGAATTGTTTTAGTAGTGTTCTATAATCATCCGGTTCTTCAGCAAGTAT
>LSQX01050336.1_pt1 | contig 10384 bp, 9 predicted proteins | sample 654561 | NCBI WGS metagenome assembly LSQX01 (sample SAMN04489861, study PRJNA283612) | anaerobic digester metagenome | isolation source: 4 biogas reactors fed with cattle manure at either 37C or 55C with and... | place: Denmark: Kongens Lyngby | collected 2014
ATTATATGGGCATGCTGGCCACGGTTATAAATTCTCTGGCCTTGCAGGACGCTCTGGAAAATGAAGGCATGGTGACCAGGGTCATGTCGGCCATTGAAATGAAGGAGGTAGCCGAACCCTATATCCGCCGCCGCGCCATCCGGCACCTGGAAAAGGGACGAGTGGTGATTTTCGCCGCCGGTACCGGTAATCCTTACTTTTCCACCGATACCACCGCGGCGCTGCGCTCGGCGGAGATTGAAGCTGAGGTTATCCTAATGGCCAAGAAGGTGGATGGGGTATATGATGCCGATCCGCTCCAGAACCCTGATGCGCTCAAGTACGACACTCTGGATTATATCGATGTTATCAACATGGGATTGCGGGTCATGGATTCAACCGCCGCATCTCTGTGTATGGACAATAACATTCCCATTATAGTCTTTGATTTGACCAGAGAAGGGAATATTTTAAGGGCGGTTATGGGTGAGGATATCGGTACTTATGTTGGGAGGTAAGAGTAATGGTAGATGATATTATAACAGATGCCGAAAGCAGGATGAACAAAACCATTGAGCATTTGCTGGCTGATTTTGCGGGCATGAGAGCAGGAAGAGCCAATCCGGCCATGTTAGACAAGATTATGGCTAATTACTACGGAGCCCCTACCCCCATAAACCAGATGGCCAATATCAATGTCCCGGAAGCAAGGCTCTTGATAATTAATCCCTGGGATAAGAGCAGTATCGGCGACATAGAGAAAGCCATCTTGAAGTCCGACCTTGGCATCAATCCCAATAACGACGGTAATGTTATCCGGCTCAGCATACCGCAGTTGACCGAGGAGCGCCGCAAGGACCTGGTCAAAGTGATCAAGAAGAGAGCTGAGGAAGGCAAAGTGGCGGTCCGTAATATAAGAAGGGAGGCCAATGATCTGATCAAATCCAGTGAAAAGGACAAACTGATCTCTGAGGATGCCGGTAAAAAGGGATTGGATGATATCCAGAAGGTCACTGATGGTTTTATTAAAGAGATCGATCAAATCACCCAGGAAAAAGAAAAAGAGATCCTTGAGGTGTAGCCAGGTGCGAATGTGGTAGTATAGGATAATACCCCCTCATGGGGGTTTTATTAATTGTGGGAAGAGGGGAATTGGTGGCGAATAAGAAGAAAACACCAGACACTACCCAGCTCGAAGGTCCCATACCCCGCCATATAGCTATAATAATGGATGGCAACGGCAGATGGGCCCAACAGCGTCTGTTGCCCCGTACCCTCGGACACCGGGCGGGAATGAGTGCCCTGAAGAAGGTGGTTCAATCCTGCGATGCGCTGAAAGTACCTTTTCTAACCGTCTTTGCGTTCTCTACCGAGAATTGGACGAGGCCGGAAAACGAGATTGATTACCTGATGGACCTGCTGGTGGAGTTTCTGCACCGGGAATTGGATGAATTGCATCGCAATAATGTCCAGATCCATGTCCTGGGGGACTATGAAGCCACCCCGCCCAAGTGCCAGGCCGAGATCCGCCGGGCCTTATCGATGACCCGGCACAATACCGGTCTGGTATTCAATATCGCTCTTAATTATGGATCCCGGCGGGAGATAGTGGAGACAGTCAAATCCATCTCGGAACGGGTATTGAGCGGTGAGGTCGGGCCCAATGATATAGATGAACAGTTGTTTGCCCAATCCCTTTATACCGGCGGGATGCCTGACCCTGATCTGTTGATCCGGACCGCGGGCGAGAAGCGTATCAGCAATTTTCTGTTATGGCAGATCGCCTATGCCGAGATAGTGGTCAGCGACGTTTTGTGGCCGGAGTTTACCCCCGATGAACTGCACCGGGCCATTAAGGAATTCCAGGGACGGGACAGACGGTTTGGGGGCTTGAAAAAATGACAGGTGTGACCGCATATGCTTAAAACGCGTCTGCTTACAGCCGCGGTAGGCATTCCTTTCCTTATCGGGATGGCCTATCTGGGTGGGGTTTATTGGCAGGTACTGGTAGGATTGCTTGCGGCCGTGGCTCTGCTCGAGTTCCTCGCTATGATGCGCAGCAAAGGATTTCATCCCTGCATCGTGCCCGCAGTGTTTTTGGCCTTCGTACTTTTGTTCCGATTACAATTGGCACCGTACCTGCCTGGTTTATTCCTGGCCGGGTTATTACTTATGATAATCGGCCTGGTACTAACTTACCCCCAAAGAAATATCAATGATCTGGCTTTGAGCTTGTTCGGCTCGGTATATTCGGGGTTTTTCTTCAGCTACGCACTGGCCTTGGGGAGCACGGATGGTGCTTTCTACCTCCTGTTGTTGGTTTTTATCCTCACCTGGGCCAGTGATGTGGGCGGATACTTTTTTGGACGTATGTGGGGCAAACACAAACTTGCCCCCCGGCTTAGTCCGGGTAAAACCACGGAGGGTTCAGCCGGGGCGATCGTTCTGACCATACTGGCGGCTTGCTTATGTCAATACTTGCCAGGCAATGATTATCCGCAGGGCAGTGTTTTGCTGGTCATGGCGGTGGCCGTCAGCATCGCTGCCCAACTAGGGGATTTGTTGGAATCGTCGATAAAGAGATTCTTCGCGGTAAAAGATTCGGGCCGATTGCTGCCTGGTCATGGGGGAGTATTGGACCGGTTCGACAGCTTTATGCTGGTGTGCCCAGTGATATATTATTTCCTGGTGGTATTATAGCCGTCTGTGTAATAAAAATAGATATGAAGGCGTATAAGTTATCTTAGCTGATTTTTAATCTTTCTATAATAAATGGGGTGATCAGGTGGATCCCGAACTCAAAGCAAGCTTGAAAAAACTACTGACCTTAACTAGCCTGGTAATGGTTTTGCTGGCCATCTATCTTACCTTCAATTATGTCCTTCCCCTGTTTGGCAGGGTGGCTTCGTATTTTCCCGTAGTCTTGATGCCCTTTATCCTGGCCTTGGTCATCGCCATCGTAGTGGAGCCGGTGGTTATATTTTTTGAGACCCGGGGCGGCTTGCATCGCAATCTGGCCGTGGTGCTCAGTCTGGTTATGGTGATGGGCGGCTTCGTGGCTTTTCTGGCTATGATCTCCCTGGTTCTCATCAAGGAGACCACCGAGTTATACAAGTTGGCTGTGGCCCGGTCTGATGATGTTATCAACCAGGTATTAATATGGGTGGACCAATACCGTGTGTCATTCCTCCAACTTAACTTACCCCCTCAAGTCGAGAGCGCGGTGGGGCTAAACTTGCAGAAGGCCGTGGAACTGATCCAAAAACTAATGGACGGTTTTATTAATGCGCTGGTGCAGGGATTTGTCACGCTGCCCAATATACTGATCTTTATTGGAATCGCGACCGTAGCCACTTACCTGATTATAAAGGACCGCGCTCTTATCCGCACCTTTGTTATCAGGATCATGCCTTCTTCGGTAAGGGCGGACGGAACCAATATCGTCAATGAACTTTTCAAGGCCTTGAGCGGCTTTGTAAAGGCTTACAGTATATTGATCACCATAACCGCCGTATTGACCCTGGTATCCCTGAAGATATTAGGGGTGGAATACGCGTTATTGATCGGACTTCTGGTCGGCATTGCCGATGTTCTGCCTATTTTGGGACCGGGCCTTATATTCCTCCCGTGGGTTATCTGGGAGTTTATTAAAGGTAACATCGGGATGGGAATCAGCTTGTTGATTGTGTATATAATAATAACGGCGGTGAGGCAATTCCTGGAACCACAGATAGTCGGTGACAGTATCGGCTTACATCCCCTGGTGACCTTGATCGCTCTCTATGTGGGATTACGGCTGGGCGGCATTTATGGTATGATCCTGGGGCCGGTGTTGGTGGTCATTTTTATCGCCTGCTACCGGGCTGGACTGTTCGAACGGTTTGACTGGAGGGAAAAAGATGAGTAACGCACCCTGCAATGTGGTCATACTCGGATCGACCGGATCAATCGGAAAGCAAGCCCTGGAAGTGGCCGACCTACATCCGGACCGATTTAAAGTGGTTGGACTGGCGGCTCGGGATGAGGTAGACGAACTGGTTCTCCAGGCGGAAAAATATCGCCCCGCCATGGTCGCCGTAGGTAAACCGGATTCTTATCAGCCCCTGAAGAGCCGATTGAGGGGAGATTGCCAGGTGACGGCAGGGATCGAGGGCATGTGCCAATTGGCCGGCGGGGATGATGTAGACACCGTTTTGGTGGCGGTAAGCGGCTCCATCGGTATCCTCCCTACGTTGGCAGCCATCAGGAGATCCCGCCGGATTGCTCTGGCCAACAAAGAGACCCTGGTAGCAGCCGGAGACATGGTGATGAGCTTGGCCCAGGAGCATCAAGCGCCTATAATCCCGGTTGACAGCGAACACTCGGCTATATTCCAGTGTCTGGCAGGGGAGGCCGCGCATTTGAAGAACCTTTGGCTGACTGCTTCGGGAGGCCCCTTTCGAGATTTTACCCAACAGGAATTGACCGGAGTCACGGTGGACATGGCCTTGCAGCACCCCAATTGGAAGATGGGGCCCAAGATCACCGTTGACTCGGCGACCTTGATGAACAAGGGTTTGGAGGTCATTGAAGCCCACCATCTTTTTGACGTTCCTTATGAGCGCATCAAGGTTGTGATCCACAAAGAAAGTGTGATCCACTCTATGGTGGAATTGGTGGACGGCGCTTTTCTGGGTCATCTCGGGGTGGCTGATATGAGGATCCCGATCCAATATGCATTATCATACCCGGACCGGTTGCCATCCCCGGCGGCCGGCCTGGATTTCAACCAAATTGGGGCTATCCATTTTCAACGACCCGATTTGCAGAGGTTTCCTTTACTGGGAGTCGCCTATGAAGCCGGCCGGGTAGGGGGCACCCTTCCGGCGGTGATGAATGCCGCCAATGAGACAGCGGTGCACAAATTTCTGGCCGGCCAGATCGGCTTTTTGGACATCGCCCGGCTGGTGGAAAAAGTGTTGGAGGCTCACTCTGTGGTAATCCGTCCCCAACTCGATGATATATTTGCGGTGGATGGCTGGGCGCGGGCATATTGCTGCGAACTGGCCGAGAAAGGATTATAGAAATGACTATTGTGACTACCATCATAATATTGGCCGTCCTTATCTTGGCGCACGAATTTGGCCATTTCTGGGTAGCCCGCCGGATCGGCATACCAGTTTATGAATTCAGCCTGGGATTTGGCAAGAAACTATTTTCCACCCAGAAGGACGGGGTGGAGTATTCACTGCGCTTGGTCCCTTTGGGCGGGTTTGTGCGCATGGCCGGCGAAGAACAGGGGGATATGAACGACCCGAAGGGATTTAACAAACGTAAACCCTGGGAGAAGATAGCGGTCTGTTTCTCGGGGCCTTTCATGAACTTCGTATTGGGCGTAATTGTTTTTGTCTATATCTTTGCGGTTATTGGGATAGGGTTTCCCAGTAACGAGCCAGTGTTGGGCGAGGTGCTCAAAGATAAACCTGCCTATACGGCCGGTCTGCAGAGCAACGACCGGATCATCAGCATGAACGGCCGGGAGATCAATAGTTGGGATACATTTGTGAGCAACATCCAGGCCTACCCGGCTGGAACCTCCCTGACAGCTGAAGTGGAACGGGATGGGATCCGGCAAACCATTACTATGATCTCTACCCTGGACCAGACCAGCGGCAACGCCATCGTGGGGGTCTATCCACAATTGGATTTCGTCCGCCAGGGGGTAATGGAGTCGATTAGATTGGGTTTCGTGCAGACCTATCAGATGACCATGGCCTTGCTGGGCGGTCTTGGTATGCTAATCAGCGGAGCCGCGTCCTCCAGCGATTTGGCCGGCCCGGTAGGGATCACCAACATGGTGGGGGAAGCGACCCGGGGGGGAATGGTTTACCTATTGAGTTTTGCCGCCTTCCTCAGTATCAACCTGGGGGTGATCAACCTGCTGCCCATTCCGGCCCTGGACGGAAGCAAGATCGTATTCGCTTTTGTAGAGATGGTGCGCCGCAAACCCATGGACCCGGAAAAGGAAGGTTTTATCCATTGGCTGGGGTTCATGTTTTTGATGTTGCTGATTATTTTTGTTACCTATAATGATATAGTTAGGTTGATTAAGGGATGATTGGTGTGCGGAGAAAATCACGGGTCGTTATGGTGGGAAAGGTTGGAGTCGGCGGCGACCATCCGGTGGCGGTGCAGTCGATGACCAACACCGATACCCGCAATGTACCAGCCACAGTTGAACAGATTCAGAGGCTGGAGCAAGCCGGCTGCGAAATAATACGGCTGGCCGTGCTCGATGAAGAGGCGGCCGGGGCCATAAAAAAGATAAAGCAGTCCATTTCCATACCGTTGATAGCCGATATCCACTTTGATCACCGGTTGGCTCTGAAGAGCATCGCGGCTGGAGCGGATGGATTACGGATAAACCCTGGCAACATAGGGGACAAGCATAAAGTAGCCGAGGTGGTGACCGCCTGCCGGGACCGGCGTATTCCCATCCGTATCGGGGTAAACTCGGGTTCCCTGGATAAGAAAATGTTGGAGCGGTTCGGGTCCGTCTGCAAAGAGGCCATGGTGGAGAGCGCTATGGAGAATATAATGATACTGGAGGATATGGATTTCCGCGATATCAAGGTATCATTGAAGTCGTCCTCAGTGCTTCTCAGTGTGGCCGCTTACCGCTTGATAGCCGAGAGAGTGGACTATCCCCTGCATATCGGCATAACCGAGGCAGGCACCAAAGACCGGGCCTTAATAAAGTCGTCGGTAGGGATTGGCATGTTGCTATGTGAAGGCATAGGCGATACGATTCGTTTTTCCCTGACCGCCGATCCGGTCGACGAGGTATGGGCCGCGTACGAACTATTGCGGGCGCTGGAGATCCGTCACCGGGGGATGGAACTTATATCATGCCCTACCTGCGGCAGATGTGAGATTGACCTCTTGGGGCTGGCCGAACAGGTGGATCAGACCATCCGTTCCTGGCCCGAACCGCTCAAGGTTGCGGTTATGGGATGTGTGGTCAACGGCCCGGGTGAAGCCCGGGAGGCCGACATAGGCATAGCCGGGGGCCGGGGATTCGGCCTGTTGTTCCGTAAAGGGGAGATCGTCAAAAAGGTACCGGAAGCAGAAATGCTGGAGGTATTGCTGAACGAAATTGAAACCATCAAACAAGATTCCAGTCGCAGGACTTTTTGACCATCAAGTTAAGAAAGAATAGGTCACCATTCTTGAGTATGGAACCATTATTGAGGAGGGAATAAATTGAAGGCGTCGCAACTGTTTTTCCCAACTTTACGAGAGGTCCCCAGTGAGGCTGAGGTTGTCAGTCACCAGCTCCTTCTGAGGGCCGGTTTTATAAGGAAATCCAGTGCAGGAGTCTATAGTTACCTGCCGCTGGGGCGCAGGGTATTGAGCAAGATCGAGGGCATCGTCCGGGAGGAAATGGATCGGGCCGGAGGGCAGGAGGTGATGATGCCGATCATTCAACCCCGGGAATTATGGGAGAGGACCGGCCGCTGGACGGTGTACGGGGATGAGATGTTTCGTTTGACCGACCGCCACGACCGGGGATTTGCCTTAGGGCCAACCCATGAAGAGATCATTACCACTTTGGTTGATGGGGAGGTTCACTCCTATCGGGACCTCCCGCTGTTGCTTTATCAGATCCAGAACAAATACCGCGATGAGATCCGCCCTCGATTTGGATTGATGCGAGGCCGTGAGTTCATAATGAAAGACCTCTATTCCTTCGACGAAGACACTGATGGTTTGGATGTTTCCTATCGAAAAATGTATACGGCCTACCAGGCTATCTTCGATCGCATGGCCCTCCGCTACCGGGTGGTGGAAGCTGACAGCGGCGCTATCGGGGGCAATGAGAGTCATGAATTCATGGTTTTGGCAGACAGCGGGGAATGTATCATCCTGTACTGCGAATCTTGTGATTATGCTTCCAACGTAGAAAAGGCTATCTCCAAGGAAGATGAAACCGCCGGCGCCGAAGTGGGCATGAAACCCCTGAAGAAGATCGCCACTCCCGGGCTGAAGACTATACAGGACCTGGTACGGGAACTGGGCATACCCGAGCAGCAGCAGGTAAAGACCCTGATGTATTATGCTGACGGGGAAGTGGTAGCGGTCATTCTGCGCGGTGACCGTGACCTCAACGAGATCAAAGTGAAGAACTACTTGAATTGCGGGCAGTTGTTCATGGCTGACGAGCAGTCGGTGCGGGAGCAATGCGGGGCTGGTTTTGGCTCACTGGGCCCGGTGGACTTGAAAGCCCGGATATATGTGGACAGTGAGGCGGCCCGACTGAAGAATTTCAGCTGCGGAGCCAACCAGGACGGGTTCCATTACATCAACTGCAATGTGGGGCGGGACTTTGTGCCCACCGCCGTGGGTGACTTTAAAAACGCCGTCGAAGGCGACCCTTGTCCTGATTGCAGTGGCATGATGCGTGAACTCAGAGGGATAGAGGTCGGACATATTTTCAAATTGGGGACCAAATATTCCGATGCCCTGCAAGCATTCTACCGAAATCAAGCGGGTGACGAGAAGCCTTTTGTGATGGGATGTTATGGGATGGGGGTCACCCGCACCATGGCCGCGGCAGTGGAACAGAATCATGATGAGGATGGAATCATCTGGCCCATGCCCATAGCTCCCTATCAGGTCATCATCATCCCGGTCAACGTCCAGAAGGATGACCAACTGCAGGCGGCTGCGGATATATATCAGCAGCTGCTGGACCGGGGCCTGGAGGTCATAATGGATGACCGCGACGAAAGGGCCGGGGTCAAGTTTAAAGATGCGGACCTGATCGGGATTCCCGTAAAACTAACCATCGGCCCCAAGTCTTTACAGGAAAACAAGGTGGAAGTAAAGAAAAGATGGGGAACTGAAGTCGAAAAAGTGGATATTTCCCAAGTTGCTGATTATGTAAAGACCATCGTAGAAGATGGCCTGGCCCGGAAGTAAAAACCAGGACGGTGGATCATGTCTACCTATGAAATTATCTTCAAATTGACCCTGGCTTGCATTTTAGGTGGTGTTATCGGCCTGGAAAGGGAGAGCCTCAACCGCCCGGCCGGTTTCAGGACCTATACCCTGGTTTGTGTGGGCTCAGCTCTGGCGATGATAGTCTCGCTGGATATGTATTACCAGTACCACCATACAGTGGTAGCTGACCCGGCCCGTATTGCGGCCCAGGTGGTAAGCGGCATTGGTTTCCTGGGAGCCGGTACCATTATGAAAGAAGGCTCCACGGTACGGGGCCTCACCACCGCAGCGGGACTATGGGGAGTAGCCTGCATCGGTTTGGCGGTAGGGGCCGGAATGTATGTGCCGGCGGTAGTCACTTCCGTACTGATCTTATTCGTTTTGGTCTACTTTGTTAAGTTTGAGGAGCAGGTGACCGGATCCCGGTTATTCAAAGGGCTGGTGTTGGTGATGGATGATGTGCCGGGTCAGGTAGGTATCATCGGTTCCCTGTTGGGCGATATGGGTGTCCTTATCAAGAACATCAGCCTGGACCGCCTGGAGGATGGACTCTTGGAGGTTGTTCTGCTGGTTCGATTGACGCCGGAAATAGGGATCGAAGACGTCATCAAACGACTTTCCGGCGCCAAAGGAATCCACAGTATTGATAGATTGAGTTAGTGATTGACACAGGGGGAAGCAAGTTGGCTCTGAGTTTCCAAGATTTTATCAGAGATAAGATAAGCCCGGATCTGGTTTCTGGATGGGCAGATACAAATATAGAGAAGGTGGACGTAGACCGTGATAAACAGACCTGGCTCCTCCACCTGGGTGTTCAGGAGCCCATAGCCAACTCGGTCTGTCGAGCCACCGAAAAGCAATTGCGGCAGTATTTTGATTACCTGCAGGCGATAGAGTTGGTCCCGGCATTGTTCGATTCCTACGATTCCCTCCCTGAACTGATAGAATCCCGCCGCCGTGATATAGCGGCCACCGTATTTGCGGACGGTGAGAATCTTTTCCAATCTTCCGCCTTAACCTGGAACTGCAAAAACACCCGCATCGACTTAGTATGTAAGAGCCCTGAAATATACGAGAATATCATCGGTCAAGGGATATGTACCCGGATCGCTGCTTGGTTTTGGGACGAATATTGCCTGCAGATACTGGTCCGGGCGATACTGGTTAGGCAAGGGGAACAGAAGCATCGGACCAGACAGCATTATCTGGCGGAGGGTAAACTGGAGGTCATCCAACCCCTTAAACAATCGATCCGGACTGGTCAACGGGGGGGATACAACCGCGACCAAAACAAACTGCTGGAAACCATCCGGGAAAAATCGGTTCCAATCGCGGATATAGAGGAAGGGATGAAAACAGCGATAGCCCAAGGTGAAGTATGGGACAAAAAAATCGTCCCCATGCAAGAAGGGCAAATAGCAGC
>LSQX01261137.1_pt1 | contig 10384 bp, 2 predicted proteins | sample 654561 | NCBI WGS metagenome assembly LSQX01 (sample SAMN04489861, study PRJNA283612) | anaerobic digester metagenome | isolation source: 4 biogas reactors fed with cattle manure at either 37C or 55C with and... | place: Denmark: Kongens Lyngby | collected 2014
CGCCGTAAGTGACGGGTTTGATCCTTCTGGCACCATTGTTGGAACCCCCGTGGCTACCGTGCTCTGCCAGGGTGCAAGCTTGACCGTGACCTACAACGTGACCGATGCATGCGTTTCAGGCTCCCTTTCTGCTACCTATGCCATCACGGCCCCCGCTGCTGTTACAGTGGCTGGCCCCGCTAACGTGGATGCCTCCAGCTGTGACTATGCTGACCAGGCTGAACTCGATGCTGCTTTTGCAACCTGGATCGGCCAGTTTGCTGTAACCGAAGACGGTTGCGGCGTGACTGCGCCCGACCTGTCTGGCTACACGGCACCCGACTTTTATTTGGGTGGTTCAGTTAGCGTGGCATTCACCATCGAAGACCTTTGCGATACCTTAAGCATTGCAAGGACCTTCCTGCTGATCCCGGCACCCGATGCCCCGATCAGTGGTGGCGACATCACTGAATGTGAGGCATTCCCGATCCAGACCCTGACTGCAACCGCTATTGCTCCTGAAGGTTCTTCAGTGGTATGGTACGATGCCGAAGGTATGCTGGTAGCTGATCCTACACTCGGCATGGTGGGTGCTGTTACTTATTATGCTGCTTCGATGGATAATGAGACCGGCTGCGAAAGCTTTGAGCGTACGGCTGTCACCCTGACCATTCTGCCCGCTCCTGTGGTTACCTGCCCCGCCGACATCACCATTGGCGTATTTGCCAACCCGATCGTCCTGGAAGGCGGCCTGCCAATTGGGGGCGTTTATTCCGGTCCCGGCGTAGTCGATGGCATGTTCTATCCTGCCATGGCCAGCGTGGGTGAGCACGTGATCACCTATTCCTTCACCAATGCAGAAGGATGTGAAAACAGCTGCGAATTTATCATCAACGTTATTTCAATGCCCGACTTTGCCTGCATCCCTGACTTTGCAGTTTGCAGCAATGACGATGTCTTTGAAATAGAACAACCCCTGTATCCCGGTGGAACCTATTCAGGTGCAGGTGTTTCAAACAACACTTTCAACCCCAGCCTTGCCGGTGCAGGTGTTCACACCATTACCTACACTTTGGTGGATGAATATGGCTACACCTATGAGTGCCAGTTCGAAATCACCGTGAACGCGGCTCCTGAGGTCAGCCTTGATGGATTTGAACCGGTTTGCGATAACGTTGAGCCCATTGTCCTCACGGGAGGTTATCCCGAAGGAGGCATCTATTCAGGCCTTGGCGTGAGCGGCAACCTGTTTGATCCTGCCCTAGCGGGTGCTGGCCTCAACGAGATCACCTACACCTATACCGACGAGAACGGATGTACTGCCTCCGACAGTGAGATGATCGAAATTCTCCAGTCACCCTGTATTGAACTTATCGTAACCCCGATCAGTTGCAACGGGGCCAACGACGGAGGCATCCGCGTTATCATTGACGAGAGCTGCGGTGAGGTGGTTGAGATCTGCATCGAGTATGGCGATCCCACCCTGCCGGTTTGCGATCCCTTTGACAAGATCATTGGAGGTGCAAACTACCCGAACCTCGGCCCCGGCACCTACTACATCGTGGTAACCGGCGCCAATGGCTGCGTGACCGTGGAAGAAGTGACCATTACCGAACCGCCCTTGCTGGTGGCTACCGTAAGCGGTGACGACACGGCGATCTGCAGTGGTGACGAAACCACCGTGACCATCTCTGCCGAAGGCGGCACCCCGCCCTATACCGGCACCGGCGACTTCATCGTTGGCGTTGGCGAACATACCTTCGAAGTGGTCGATGCTAACGGATGTGTGGCTGAAGTAACCTTCACCATCGAAGAACTGCCGGCTCCCTGCCTCGAGATCACCACTACCGATGTCAGCTGCTTCGGCGGAAACGATGGCAGCATTACCGTCGACATCACCTGCGGTAACGTCGTTGAGATATGCATCCTGACTTCCATGGATGACCTCGACGAATGCCTTGAAAGTGAAAAGGTAGGCGGTGCTTACTATCCCGGACTGACGGTTGGCACCTATATCATCGTGGCCGTAGACGCCAGTGGTTGCATCACCACGGAAGAAGTGACCATCAACGAGCCCCCGCTCCTGGTAATTGAGGCTTCCGGATATGACACGCCTATCTGCCACGATGGCGAAACCACAGTGATCATCACTGCCGAAGGCGGCACCCCGCCCTACACCGGCGTGGGTGAGTTCACCGTAGGCGTTGGCGAACACCTGTTTGAGGTATTCGACGCCAACAACTGCCCTGCTGAAGTAACTGTAACCATTGAAGCCTTCCCGTTTGCAGGAATCAGCTGCCCCGACAGCCTCACCATTGGCGAACTGGCCCAGCCCATCGTGCTGACCGGATCATCGCCCGAAGGGGGCGTGTATGAAGGCGCAGGCGTCAGCTATGATGGAGAATCAGGCGAATACTGGTTCAGTGCCCAGGTGGCTGGCGTTGGCGAACATATCATCACCTACACCGTAGAAGATGAGTATGGCTGCCTCCACACCTGTGAATTTGTGATCACTGTATTCGACATGTCTGATTTCGAATGCGTACCCAGCTTTGCCCTGTGTGCCGACAGCGAACCCGTTGAACTTAACATCAGCGGTTATGAAGGCACCTTCAGTGGTAACGGCATAAACGGCAACCTCTTTGATCCGGAACTGGCTGGCACAGGCGCCCACCAGATCCTGTTCACCTTCACCGATGCTGCCGGAGCGGTATATACCTGTGAATTTACCATCACGGTCAACGCCCTGCCCGAGGTATCTCTGGAAGCCTTTGAAGCGGTTTGTGCCGATGCAGAGCCCTTCATGCTTACAGGAGGAATGCCCCAGGGTGGCTCCTACAGTGGAAACGCTGTGACCGGTGGAATCTTCGACCCCGCTGCTGCTGGCACCGGCATCCATACCATCACCTATACCTATACCGATGCCAACGGTTGCACCAATTCAGCTTCGGCCGATATCCTGGTGAAAACCCTCCAGGCCAGCTTCGTAATTGAAGATGCAAGCTGCAACGGCGGTAGTGATGGCGCTATCTTTATCGAGATCACCGAAGGCGAAGGCCCGTTTGCCTTCACCTGGAACACCGGGGCTGCTACCCAGAACCTGGAGAATATCCCTGCCGGTGTCTACAGCGTCGAAATTTCCGATGGCGGAACCTGCACCCTGACGCTTGACAATTTGGTAGTCAGTGAACCTGAGGCCATTGAGATCACCGGTGTTGTGACCAACAACACTTACTTCGAAGCCAACGACGGCACGATCACCATCACCGTAACAGGTGGCACCATGCCATACAGCTACGAATGGAGCAATGGAGCATCGACTGCTGACCTCTCAGGTCTGGAAGCAGGTACTTATACCCTGACGGTTACTGACGCCAATGGCTGCCAGGCTACCGCATCGTTCACGATCCAGGAAGGCGACATCATTGTCGACCTGGGTGTTACAATCGAAGTCGACATCGCCACCCCCGATCCGGAGTTAGTGGATGAACTGAGATTTGCCATTGTGGTTACCAACCACAGTGAGATCTTCGATGCTACCGGCGTTGTGATCGAAAATATCCTGCCCGGGGTATTCCCGTTCATCGCTCGTCTCGATGATGGAAGCCATGGCACCTATGATGCCGGAACCGGCTTATGGAACATTGGCACCATCCCTGCTGGCGGACATGCCCTGCTTGTATATCGCACAGGCATGGGGCTGACCGAAGAGATCCCGACCATGATCAATGCTGCAGAGATCCTGCCCTACGATCAGGAGGATTCCTTCCTGCCCAACAATTATGCCGAGGTGGTTGTAACCATTGGCGAATCGACAGGCGGTGATGATGGTGGTATTGAAAGCGATGGCAACATGGCTTCGAAGATCGCCCTGCGTTATCACAGGCGCCTGGTCGAGAACCATTCCATTGACGCCGATGCCCGCATCAGCGAGATGTCAGGCTTTACGGTTAACGACCTGCTCACCGGAAGCATTAGTTCCGCACGTATCGACGGGGTGCCGGCCACGGGTATCAGCTTCTTCATTCCTGAAAAAGGGCCTGCCAATACCCGCGCCTATATCTCAACCCCTGCCGACCTGTTGGGCATCACCAATGCAAGAGAGATCTTTGCAGTGGACTACCTGCAGGAAAATAACAAGCGCAGGGCTGCCATCCTGGCCATCGCTACCGATCCCGGCTCGGTTTACGAACACACCAAGGTGATCTGCGACAGGCTCGTAGGCGCTTCCCTAGAAGAAGTGGATATGGTCTACATCAACCACAAACCCTTCATCCTCTCGAAACTGGTTCACCCCAACGGCTACATTGATTATGCTGTGAGCTTCATCGCCACCTGGCAAAACAATGGCTTCACCATCGACAACCGTTGGCACAATGAACAGTATCAGCCCAACGGCAGCGAAGAAGTGTTCAACTTCCAGGTTTGGTCAGTGACGCCCCAGTACACCGTTCAACTGGTGGAAGAGATACTGGAGTCGATGACCAATGCCGGTCCGCTGCATTACCGCAACGAGGTGAACACACCCCAGATCCCGGAAGTATATGTGAAGAGCGGAAAATACCGCAATGGCAAGCTTTACCTTAACCTGGTGAATACCAACGGCGCTTCCAGCATCCACCTCTATGGTTCGAAAGCAGTGGTTGAGAATGGCGGAAGAGAAACCTTCCAGCTCGAGATGAGCATCCCCACCACTCCCACCTCGACCGTAGAAGTATCCACAGGCTACCTGTTCGACCTTGGATTCTCGATAGGCAATAACCTGGATAACGCCCGCGACGTGCTCTACTATGCCGACGGCCCCTGGATGTTCGATTATGATCCGGGCAACTCGGTGGTAACCCACTTCAGCACCGAGCCTGAAACCGGCATTTACCACGAACGCTCCTATACCGTTGAACGCAGCGCCAGCATCCGCGGCGATGTCAGGACCTATGCCTCCCTGTTCCGCAGGCTCGGCCCGGGCAACCTGCCCATGGATCTGACCCAGTACAACCAGCTGGCCTTTACCGCCAGTGGTATCGGTACGGTGGAAGTGATGATTGCCAAGGCCGGCCTCAACAACTGGGGCGAACAATATCGGCAGGTGATCACCCTCGAAACCACGGAGAAAGATTACGTGATCAACTTCAGGGATCTTCGCAACGCCGAAGGCGAAAGAGGATTCTCGGCCGAAGATGTGATTTCCGTGATCTTTAACCCCATCGGAAACGGCAACCAGATGAATGCCTACGAAGTAAACGTTTCTAACCTCCACTTCACCAACGACCTCATCCAGGCCAACAAGGCAGGAATCTTCTACCCCAGCTATCCCAACCCGTTCAGCACCCAAACCACCATGGAATTCACAATACTGCGTGAAAGCCAGGTGAAGATCGAAGTACTGAACCTGTTTGGACAGACCATGGAAATCCTCCGCGACGAGCAAATGCAACAGGGCGACTACCGGATCACCTGGACCCCCAGGACCGTCAAGCCCGGCATATACATGTTCAGGATCACGGTCGACAATGAAACTTACTCCGGTAAGATGATTTACCAACCCTGATCATTCCATTGAATCGTTCCACAAGAAAAGGCTGCCTCGAAATTATGAGGCAGCCTTTTCTGCTTTTGTCTCTGCCGTCCCAATGGCCCTGGCCTGCCTTAGCAAAGATATTGCACAGTCCGGCCCTTTTCAGGAAATAACCCCGCCCTCAACGGGCATGGCATTAAAAGGCGGCCCGGCTACCCTCCGCTGATCCGACCCCTCTACCTTCACCCGAGCCGGGAGATCTGCTTTACCAACAGTCTAGTGATCCTCAGGATTCTTTTATTTAAAATGCCCCGACACTCCTTTCTGCAAATTACCCTTGCGGGAATGACCACTCCCCTCATCTTTAAAGGGTAGAAACTTCCTTTGTTCATGACCGGATCATGTTCGNNAGACGTACCTTAGACGTACCTTAAACGTACAGAATACGTTTAAAGTACGTCTTATATTCGAGTTATTTCCGTTTTATCTTTGTTTTATCTCTGAATTTGATTATATTCGCTTTTGGATAAAAGCCAGTGTAAAACCAATTAAACCATCAAGCAATGGCCTATACAAAAGAAGGGTTTTTAGGAAATTTCAGCGGGAAGCTGTCGAACACGGTGGCTTACGAATTTTATGGCAAGACGGTGATCCGCAGCCGTCCTTCGGGCAAGCGCCGCCCGGCTGAGGGGGCGTTGAAGCAGGCGCAGACCGATTTTTCGCGGGTGATGAAGGTGATGCAGGCGGCCAGGAGTGCGGTCAGAGTGGGCTTCAGGGATGTGGCTGAAGGACGCTCAGCCTTCAATACGGCCATGTCAGTCAACCTGGTGAACTACCGCAAGGCTGCCAATCCCGGGGATTTGCGCTGGCTTGTGATCAGCCAGGGTGAGCGGGCCGGGGCGCAGGACGTGGCCATGGAAATCGTGGGCAACAAAGTCACTGTGACCTGGGGTGAGCCTGAAGCAGGGAAGCCTTATCATCGTAACGACCAGGTGATGCTGCTGGCCATCAACGACAAGACCCTGGCGGAAACCGACAATGTTCAGGCGGCCAGGCGGTCTGATCATTCGGCCCAAATCTTGGTGCCCCCCGTAAAGGATGGCGAAAACCTCCTTGTATTCATCGCCTTTCACAATCCCCTGGAGGCAGCCGACCAAAAAAGCCCGAAGAATGTCTCGATGAGCCAACTGGTTCCGTAGAAGAGACTGCCCATCCTTTTTATTCTGTCCTGTCTGTTTCGGGGATGAATGGATTGGCATGCAAAAAATCCATTAGCAGGAAGTAATATCCCAGTGCCATCCTAAGCCGGGGGTTGAAAACTTAATGCCCGGCCACTGGCTATCAGCCGAATCCGTCACTTAAAGGATTTAGGTAAAAACCCTTAAAAAGGCCCAAATTTGATGAATGTAAAGCTGCCATTTTGCTAATTTAGGAATTGTAACCAGGCATTTCGGGATCAATTCACGGGTATTTTTTCGGCAAAACCCAAAAAAAAACATCACAAATGCAGCAATAGCCTTTAAAACATCAGGATTACAGCAATTTACAAAATTACTTATGTCAATCAATAACAATTTCTCATTTTTGTTTTTTATTTATTTATCGATTAATTTTTGATGAAAACTAATGAATAAAAAGAAAGAAACGGAAAGAATACGCAAAACCAATAAACATTCAGATTATAATGTTATCAATTTTACCTTATTAATATAATACTGATTTTCAATTATTTAATTAATTCTTATACGTATTTTCCCTAGTATCATCTTAGGATATTTCGTAACATCACTAAGAGAAATTTATGGGTTTTTCCCAATTGTTGAGCCTAATGCTTGTGTTTAACTTTATCCCATTAATCAAGCCAAGTTGGCTTTTTATCGTTCTTTTAAATTTCATTTATTTATTAATTAAACCCTCCCGACATGAAAAACCTATTACAAAAAGGTGTTTTTGTTTGGTTTTGTTGTCTGTTGTTGGTGAGCTCAGTGGCTTTGGCCCAGGCTCAAAACAATCAGCTAACCACTCAAAATGTGCGCGGGCCGGTGAATACCCAGTACCCTGGGTTAAGTTTTCCGAAAGCAGATGGCAATACGGCCATTGTAATTCAGAAATACACCGGTTCAGATGAAACAAATCCTTACCACCCGACGCGGTTGGTTAGTGATTTGCTTGCCTCAGGATGCTTATCAGCATCTAACATTAGCTTTTCCGGAAACCGCAATCAGATTGGCCGTTTCGAGCGAAATGCTATTAACCCTTCTTTCCCGCTTGAATCAGGGATCATCATTTCGACAGGAGATGTGAGCAGTGCTGTTGGCCCCAATGTCAGCCCCAGTACTACTTCTTCATATTCTGCCAGAGGTGATGCTGATTTATCAGGTCTTTCGGGGTACTCCAACTTTAATATTTTAGACGTTGCAGTACTTCAGTTTGACTTTGTTCCGGACGGCGACATTGTGGAATTCCGCTATGTATTTGCCTCGGAAGAGTATGCTGAGTATGCCTGCAGTCAGTACAATGACGTGTTTGGCTTTTTTATTTCAGGACCTGGCCTTACGGGGCCTTATTCGAACAACTCGGCAAACATTGCCTTGTTGCCCGACGGATCACCCGTGGCCATCAACAACATTCACGTGAATGGGACCAATGGTCCCAACGGTGCCTCTTGCCCCGATGAGAATGCTGAATATTATGTAAATGTTCCTCCGGGAGCCCTTACCATAGAATATGATGGAAGGACGACTGTACTTACGGCAAGGATTGAAGGTCTTACACCTTGCGAAACCTATGGCATCAAGATTGCGATTGCGGACGTTTCCGACAGGCAGCTTGACTCTGCCGTTTTTCTGGAAGCACAGAGCTTCTCATCCACCGGTTCACTGCTAAACATCAGGAACCTTTACGATGGGAACGAGACCTATGATGTGTTCCAGGCTTGCGAACCCAACGAACTGCGCTTCTACCGTGTCGGTTCGGACACTGTAGATGTTACGTTTGATTATGAAATCCTGGGTACTGCCATTGCCGGTACTCATTATACTGGTCTTGCATCAGGAACTGCAACCATTCCCGAGGGGAGTGAATATATTGCCATTCCTTATTCTTTACCGCAGGTAGCCCTTGATGGCACCAAAACCATTGTGGCCCGTGTGGAAACTTCTTGCCCCTGCGATGATGAGTCGGCTTATATCGAGAAGGTCATCCGCATCCACGACCCCTTCATTATTCAAAACCTCACGGTTGAAAACGAAGGTTCGTGCTTCACCAAAGATGGCAATTTTATTTCCATCCTGGCCGGTTCAGGCGCTTCGAATTTCGACTATGTTTTTACTTATGAACTCATAGACGAAACCGAACAGGTGGTCAGCACCCTTGTTCCCGGAGGCAACACTCCTGCCGTGTTCTCCAACCTCCCGGAAGGCGAATATTTGGTAAGAGTAACCGACAATGCAAGTTGCCATGTGATCTATACTGACCCCATCCAGATTGCCTCGGGTGAATCACCTGACCTGATGGCCCTCAGCAACAGTCCTATTTGCGAAGGAAAACCCATCGAGTTGTTTGCTGTTTCGGAAACTGCTGGTCTGACCTACAGCTGGACAGGCCCCAATGGGTTTACGAGCGATCTGGCTAACCCCGTTATTGAAGAAGCAACATTGGCCAATGGAGGCACTTATGAAGTGACAGCCACTGCTCCTAACGGATGCATTGCAACGGCTACTGTTGAGGTAGAAGTTCTGCTCAACCCCTGCGTAGAAATCATCGTTACCGATGTTACGTGCTATGGTGATACCGACGGTTCAATCCGCGTCATTGTCGACCCAAGCTGTGGAGGTGTAGTGGACATCTGCATTGAGTACGGTGAATTGACACAGATATGCGATCCTAAAACCAAGTTTATTGGACAGGCCTATTATCCTAACCTTCAGCCCGGCACTTACTACATTGTTATTAATGGTGCCAATGGCTGCAGTGTTATTCATGAAGTAGAGGTTGGTGAACCTGATCCTCTGGTCGCTGAAGTGGATTATGACGCCATCATTTGCGAAGGCGAATTGAGCACTGTTGTTGTTTCCGCTACAGGTGGTACTGAGCCCTACGAAGGAACCGGTACTTTTGAACTTGGCCCCGGAACCTACGAATTCAACATTGTAGATGCTCACGGTTGCGAGGATATGATCAGCATTACCATCGAGGAAGTTCCCCTGCCTGTTGTAACTTTAGCTCCTTTTGCTGAAGTATGCGAAGACGCAGAAGCATTTGAGCTTACCGGTGGTCTGCCCGTAGGCGGCACTTACTTTGTTGATGGTGTTGAAGCCAGCAGCTTCAATCCCGGTGTGGGTGCAGGCATTTATGATGTCACCTATGAATTCGAAGACGAAAATGGCTGCAGCGCAACTGCTGAAGGCCAGATCGTTGTTCATGCCCTGCCGGAGGTTACCCTGGCTGAAATGGAACCTGTTTGCATTGATGCCGGCATGATCATGCTGAGCGGTGGATTGCCAGCAGGAGGCACCTATTATGTAGACGGCGGAGAGGCAGCAAGCTTTGATCCCGCTACAGGTGCAGGTTCATACCTGATTACTTATGTTTACACCGATGAGAACGGTTGCAGCAATTCAGCCGAAACTCAATTGATCGTAAACCCCCTGCCTATTGTTGAAATCGGACCCTATGAAGACCTTTGCATGGATGCAGAAGGATTCACCTTTGAATTAATTGAAGGAGGAATCTGGTATGTAAACGGTGTTGAAGCTCTTGGTTTTGATCCTTCAATGGGAGCAGGCACTTATACCATTACATTGGTTGTAACCGATGAGAATGGCTGCTCGAATTCAGACGAAGCAAGTCTTATCGTGAACCCCCTGCCCGAAGTGAGCCTGGCTGACT
>LSQX01041015.1_pt2 | contig 10383 bp, 10 predicted proteins | sample 654561 | NCBI WGS metagenome assembly LSQX01 (sample SAMN04489861, study PRJNA283612) | anaerobic digester metagenome | isolation source: 4 biogas reactors fed with cattle manure at either 37C or 55C with and... | place: Denmark: Kongens Lyngby | collected 2014
TTTGGGAGCAGGCCACCGAAGCCCTTCGCGCGGCCCTTGATGAGCAGGGGCTGGCTTATCAGATCGACGAAGGCGGAGGGGCGTTTTATGGCCCTAAAATCGATGTGAAAATCAAAGATGCCATAGGCAGGGTATGGCAGTGCAGCACCATTCAGGTGGACTTTAACGAGCCTGAGCGGTTCGACTTGACTTATGTAGGTCAGGACAATGCACACCACAGGCCGATTATGATCCATAGGGCGCTGCTCGGCTCGATGGAGCGGTTTATGGGGGTGTTGATCGAGCACTACGCCGGGGCGTTCCCGTTGTGGCTGGCGCCGGTGCAGGGTTTAGTTATTCCCATCGCCGATCGCCATGTCGAATATGCAAATAAGGTCGCTGATGATCTGCGCGTTGAGGGTTTGCGCGTTGAAGTCGACGACAGAAACGAGAAGACCGGCTATAAGATTCGGGAGGCGCAGCTTCACAAGATCCCATATATGCTGGTAGTCGGGGATCGGGAGCAAGAAGCCGGCGCGGTTGCCGTAAGATCTCGCTCGAAAGGCGACCTGGGAGCGGTTAGTGTGGGCGATTTGATCAGGCAACTTAAAAAGGAGTTGACAGACGCGTAGTCTTTCCGATATACTTACTACCGTCTTGTCGGTAGGGCGGGCGGATGCTCGTTTGATCGACCAATCTCATCAGAGGTGATATACAAATAGCCAAAGACCTCAGGGTAAATGAGCGCATTCGGGCGCGCGAAGTCCGACTGATTGACGAGAACGGAGTGCAAGTTGGCATAATTCCATTTCGCGAGGCGCTGGACATGGCTAAGCAGCGTGGACTGGATGTCATAGAAGTCTCTCCGACTGCCAATCCTCCTGTATGTCGAATTATGGACTACGGGAAATATAAGTACGAGCTCGGAAAGCGCGAGAGAGAGGCGCAGAAGAAACAGCGGATGACCGAAGTTAAGGGCATCCGAATGCGACCAGGGACTGATGAGCACGATTTTCAGTTCAAATTGCGCAACGCTCTCAAGTTCCTTAAAGAGGGACACAAAGTTAAGGTGACAGTGATTTTCCGCAGCAGAGAGTTCACCCATCCGGAGTTCGCCAGGGAATCGCTGAACCGGATGGCTGAAATTGCCAAGGAAGAAAATGTGGCGACTGTGGAGAAGTCCGCGTCGATGGAGGGCAGGACGATGACTATGATCCTGGCTCCCATTACCGAGAAGGAAAAGTAGACAGTAAGGCTCCTTTGCAGGAGTAATATAACGAGGTAACTGATAGTGCCGAAACTGAAAACAAATAAGACAGCCGCGAAGCGCTTCGAAGTGACCGGCGGTGGGAAGATACGTCGTGGCAACACGGGTATGAACCACCTGAAAATGAAAAAGTCGGCCGCCGCTAAACGAAGACTGTCGATGAAATCCGGGGTGACTTCCGGCGAAAAGAGAGTAATACAAAAACTGGTGCCCGGCCTGAAATAGGCTCTGTCATCACTGCACCGAGGCGGCCGGGATACCGATGCCTCGATTTCGATAGCAAGGGAGATATAGTATAGATGCCACGCGTTAAACGTGGGACAATGACGCATAAACGTCATCATAAAGTCCTTAAAGCCGCCAGCGGTTATTGGGGCGGCAAGAGCCGGCTCTTCAAAACCGCTAAAGAAGCGGTAATGAAGTCGGGTAACTATGCCTACAGAGACAGAAGAAACAAAAAACGTGACTTCCGTCGACTGTGGATCACGCGGATCAGCGCGGGTTGTCGTGCCTGCGGGATGCCTTATGGCAGGTTTATCGAGGCCTTGAAAAAAGCCGGAGTAGACCTGGATAGGAAGGTGCTTGCGGATATGGCGATCGCAGACGCACAGGGGTTTGCCGCTCTCGTAGAGCAGGCGAAGAACCAATTAGCGACCGCGTAGAACCCTTGCCCCAAAAGGGCAGACTATAGATAATTTCGCCCAGCGTCCAATAGCCTAAGATCAAAGCACAGTCGAATCCTATCGCAGCAGGATCGAAAGTGGTTCAGATCGTATGCAATTGGGCGCTGGTGTCATAAGAGGCCTGTAATTGATGAGCGAAAGCGATAATCTTGAGGAACTGGGAAGAGAGGCTATTGCCCGCGTGGCTGATGCCGCAAAATCCTCCGAACTCGACGCGATAGACACGCAATACCTCGGACGAAAAGGTGCGCTGACACTGCAACTGAGAAAGATCGGTTCTCTGGTGCCCGAGCAGCGCAAAGGTTTCGGCCAGGCGGTTAATGATCTCAAAGAGGAAATCCAAGCCGCAATCCGGGCTCGCAGGGAGGCTATTGCGGGGGGTGAGACAGACGCCAGACTCGCCGGCGAGGCGCTGGATGTCACAATGCCGGGCCGCTTCTATCAAATAGGCAGGCCGCATATCCTCGCTCAGACCCTCAGCAGGATCAAAGATATCTTCATCAGGCTGGGTTACGACATCGTAGAAAGCCCGGAAGTCGAGTCGTATCACTACAATTTCGAAGCTCTGAACTACCCTTTGGACCATCCCGCTATCGATGAACAGATGAGCTTCTACATCACCGAAGACCGACTCCTGCGCACCCACACCACGGCGTATCAACACAGGCAAATGGAGAAGCGAAAGCCGCCGATTATGGTCTGCACGATGGGCAAGTGCTATCGAGTGGATGCGGTCGACGCTACTCACGGCCACACATTCCACCAGGTCGATTGCTTCTGTGTCGATCATGGGATTACGATGGCGGATCTCAAAGGCACGCTGTATCAATTTGCCGTCGAGATGTTTGGGCCGGACACCAATGTGCGCTTCAGACCGGACTTTTTTCCGTTTGTAGAACCCGGCGCTGAAGTCGCGGTCACGTGCTCGATTTGTGCAGGCAAAGGGTGCAACGTGTGCAAGGGTAGCGGCTGGCTGGAATTGGCCGGAGCGGGAATGATCCATCCCAACGTGCTTGAAGGAGCGGGAATCGACTCGGAGGAATATACCGGGTTTGCATTCGGCTTTGGTATAGAGCGCATGCCGATGGTTCAGCACGGCATCGACGATTTGCGCCTGTTTTTGGATAACGACCTGAGATTTCTGAGGCAATTATAGGTTATGAAACTGCCGATTGGTTGGTTAAGAGAATTGATCGACTTCGATTGCCCGCCGCAGGTGCTTGCGGATAAGCTCACAATGGCGGGCCTTGAGGTTGAAGAAATAGCCCAAGTCGCTGATGAGATAGTCTTCGACGTAAAAGTCACTCCGAACCGTGGGGATTGGCTGTCCGTGCTTGGGGTGGCCAGAGAGACCGCGCCCCTTGTCGGCAAAGCTGTTCGATGGCCGGAGCCGGCGGTTGAGGGTGCCAAACCATCGACCTCCGAACATATATCTATCGACATCGAAGACCCCGAGTTGTGCGGGCGCTATGTTGGAGTAGTTGTTCGGGGCGTGAAAATAGAACATTCGCCGGATTGGATGCAAACCAGGCTGATTGCCGCCGGTATGCGCCCGATCAACAATATTGTTGATATCACCAACTACGTAATGCTCGAACTGGGCCAGCCTCTGCACGCTTTTGATCTTCATCTTTTGCACGACGGCCGCATTATTGTACGCAAGGCTAGAGCGGGGGAGAAGATCACCTCACTTGACGGCAGTGCGCGCGAACTGACGCAGGATATGCTGGTGATTGCCGACGGTGATCGCCCGGTGGCAATCGCGGGAATAATGGGTGGATTAGACTCTGAGATCAGCGCAAATACCCGCGATATTCTGATTGAGTCGGCTAATTTTGCGGGCACAAGCATTCGTCGAACCTCCAAACGCCTGGGGTTGGTGACTGAATCTTCATATAGGTTTGAGCGAGGGGTCGATCCGTCGATAACGCTTATCGCCGCGCTGCGAGCAGCCGAGCTTCTGCGAGACTTGGCCGGAGGCGAGGTCGCAGAAGGGGTAGTGGATGCGCGACCTGCGCCGGTCGAGCCTTGGCGGATTAAGACCCGGCCGCAAAGAGCCAACGCTATCCTCGGGATTGATCTGACCCCCGAAGTTATGCTCCGACATCTTAACGGCCTGCAAATTAAGACGACACTGGAAGATGGAGTCCTGGTTAGCATAGTTCCGACGTTCCGGCCCGATATAACTGCGGAGATAGACATAATCGAGGAGATCGGGCGCGCATCGGGCTACGAAAACCTGCCGCTCACCCTGCCTCAATCCCACAAGCAAGGTGCAGACAGCCCCGAAGGGCTGTTCAAGGACAAGGTACGGGGCATACTTATGTCGTGCGGTGGTCAGGAAGTCCTCACCCACAGCCTCGTCGACAGCGATATGACGGAGTTGGCCGGGCGCGGTGATCTGATGATTCGCCTGCATAATCCATTGACCGAAGATATAGACTCCATGCGTGCGATGCTGACGCCGAATCTACTTGGGGTGATCGAGCGAAATCAAGCCTACGGCTGCAGCGACATCTGTATTTTTGAAATAGGAAAGATATACTTCCGAACCCCCGAAGGCGGTTATGACGAGAAGCTGATGATAGCGGGCGCTGTGGCAGGAAACATGTGGCGCAGCGCGTGGAGCCGCCCCGTCGAAGCGTTGGAATCGGATTTTTTCTTATGCAAAGGAGTTGTCGAGAGTCTTCTCGATGCGCTCGGAATTACTGATGTCGAGTTCGTCTCGGCTGCGGACCCGGTTCTGCACCCGACGAGAAGTGCGAATGTCCTGGTTGGCGGAGTGCGGATCGGTATAATTGGCGAAGCTTCGCCTGCTTTCGCTGAAGCTTTTGACCTGAAGGGGCGAGCGCAGGTCTACGAACTGGATTTCGGGGCGCTTATGCGCTATGCTCCGGAGGTTTTGAAATATAAAGCTCTTCCGAAATATCCTGCGCTTCATCGGCACATAGCCGTGGTGGTGTCGGATGATGTAAAATACGAGCGGCTTGAAAGTATTATCACGGAGTCAGGCAAAGGGTTTATTGAGTCCGTTGAATTGTTGGACGTCTATAAAGGTGAACAGATTGGCCCAAGGAAGGCCAGCCTGACGATCTCGATGGTCTTTCGCTCTCACGAAAAGACCTTGACTGATGAGGAAGTGAACAGTGTTTTAGATCGCGTCAAAAAGATTTTGGCAGATGATCTTAATGCGAGTATCCGTTAGACTAACTGATATCTGAATATCGTGGATTTGGGATTAACGGTCATAGTGGGCAGGCTGTGGCGCCATTGGCCTCCGCACGTTATTTTGCGGAGCGGTTCCGGATGAATCCTTTGGCGCGCTTGTTCGCGGTGGCTGATTGTAGCGACCCTCGATTGAGTGATGTGCTATGCAAACCGCGCCTATAGCATATAGGGTGTTCCGATGGACATTAGTTGTCCTTGCGGGGTTACTGACTTGGATCACATGGATGGTGTTTCGAGTCGGAACGATACCGTTCGCGTCAACTATCTGGTTTTTTGCCGCCGGTTTTTTGGCTGAACTGTTCACGAAGGGACTTGATGACGAGAATCGGATACAGATCACGCCGAGCGCCCCGATCTATTGGGCTGCCGCTTGCGTGGTTGGTCCGCCGCTGGCTATCGCACTCTGTCTGATGAGTTCGATACTCGCCGATCTTGTGGGGCTGGTCGGTTTTATATCTATGCGGCGAATCGACACCAACTCCAACGGCCCCGCAGGTAACCCTATGCTTCGCTGGTTAAAACGGATCAGCAAATGCTGGGAGCGGAGATTGAACCCGAGCATTGAGGGCTGCATTTGGGAAAAGGTTCTTGGTTGCCCTTGTTCTTTGGTGTTATCCATCGGCCTGGCTTCCATTGTCTACCACGCGGTGGGCGGGCGGTTTTTGATTGCTGGGCTTCCTGAGGACATTTTATCCGGCTTCATTCTTCCTTTTATCGCTTTGGCGGCCACTGCCGTTATTATGGATGTTGTGCAAAGCGCGGCGGCCTTCGTGCTATATGAAAAACACCCTACAGCGGGGGGATTGTGGGGCCGGATCAAACAAGTAAACGCTGCGATTCTCGAGACCGAACTCCCTCTCATTCCTTCTCAAATCCTCCTCGTTTTTGTGTCACTGATGCTGGCCTATTTGTATGTCCCTCTTGGTGCGTGGGCGTTTGTATTGACCAGCCTGCCGCTCATTGCACTGCGGGACTATTATTATCAGAAAATCGCCGAGCAATCCGCCTATCTCGATACAATCACAACCCTTGCAACGTGTATGCAACACTACCACCCATACACCAGAGGCCATCTCAAACGGGTGGCCAACCTGGCGGAAAAACTCGCCCGAAAACTGCGACTTTCTAACGAGAGTATAAACTATATATCGATGGCGGGATTGCTGCATGACATCGGCAAAATCGGGGTGAGCGAAGAGATTCTAAACAAGACTTCCACACTCGAACCCGATGAATGGGAGTTGATAAAAGAGCATCCGGACAAAGGGGCGGAGATCATCAGCCACCTCAATTTCGTGGAGGATATCGCCGACTGGATTCGCTATCACCACAAATGGCACGATGGGCGTGGTTATCCGGAATCAAATGGCGACTTGGAGATCCCAATCGAGGCTTCGATTATTGCGGTGGCGGATTGCTTTGATGCTATGACTGATGATAGAGAGCTATCCCTTGAGTGGGTTTGCGATTCTTGCGGATACACTCCGATGAACGGCTACCGTCCCACACAATGCCCTATGTGCGGAGCAAATAAGCGCCGAACATACCGGGTCCCCAGGACGCTCCAAGGTGCGATAGATGAGCTTCGACGCGGCAGTGGAACGCAATTTCACCCTGCAGTCGTCGGTGCGTTTCTTGATATGATAGAGCGAGAAGAGGTGCATTCGGATGTTGCCTGAAGTATTCGACCCAGGGGTAACAGCGGTTTCGATAGCTGCGCTGTCGATGTCGGGCCTGGGCATGTATGTGTCGAGGGTTATGCTGCCGGCAAAGATGAAGCGGGCTTATGTGAAATCGATCACGGCTCTGGCGGCGGCGGTTGAGACCAAGGACTCCGGCACGGTCGGCCACGCCAAACGTATCGCCGAGCTTACCGTCGCGGTCGCTCAGATAATGGAAATAAAAGGACGCGAGCTGGAGCGAATCGAATACGCTGCGCTACTGCGGGACATAGGCAAATCCGTCATCCCACAGGCCGTCCTCGCTAAGACCAGCCCACTGACCAGATCGGAATGGGAGGTCGTGAAGTCGCATACGGTGTTGGGAGCCAATATGGTTGCGGCGGTGCCGTTTTTGACGGATACGGCGGATTATGTGCGCCATCATCACGAATGTTGGGATGGTTCAGGCTATCCGGACAATTTGCGAGGCGAGCAGATACCCCTGGGCAGCCGGATTCTCGCTGTGACCTCGGATTATGACGCGATGATCTCCCAGCGGCCATACCACATGCATCCGATGGCGCCCCACCGAGCAATGGAGGAAATACGCGCCGGAGCAGGGATTAAATATGATCCGGATGTAGTAGAAGCGTTTCTTAAGGTGCTGGGAGAGGGTTTTGAACTGGCTCTGGAACTCGCGAGAGTGGCCTGAAAATCATATTGCAGCGCCGCACTACAACCCATCGAGGAGCCTGCCATGCCGCAACGATCTAAATGGATTGAGAGGGTGTCGTTATTAGGCATCCTTGTTTTGGCTGTCGCTCTCCGCTTTTGGGGGTTGAGGTGGGGGCTGCCAAACGCTACGCACTCATATTCTTATCATCCTGACGAATTTCTCATCTTGGGTGCAGCCGGGTCGGCGCTGGTAACCGGGCTGCCGGCTCTTTATAATTATCCTTCTCTTTATATTTATCTTGTAGCTCTCGCGCTCGGCTTCACGACGGCTTTTGGGTTGTCTGCCGAGTTTACCGACCTATACTTAAGCGCCAGGGTTGTAGCCGCAATTATGGGGGTTACTGCCGTATGGATCACATTTTGGGCAGGCAGGCGATTCTGGGGTAGATGTGAAGCGATACTAGCCTCTGCCATTTTGTGTATCGCGCCGCTGCATGTGCAGCACTCCCACTTCGCCACGGTCGATGTCCCGAGCACCGTGTTCATTGCGGCTTGCCTCGGTTTCTGCGCGCTTATATATAACACGGGATCATGGCGCGCCTATCTGCTAGGCGGGGTCTTGGCCGGACTTGCCGCCGGAACCAAATATAACGCTGGGCTTGTCGTTTTGGCGTTAATAGCGGCTCATTTTTTCGCCGATGCGGAGCACAAGGCCGGGTTCAGGCGATTACTTGCAGGGTTCGGATGTGCTGCAGCCGCGTTTGTCGTCACTACCCCTGGAATATTTCTGAAGTCCCGCGATTTTATTTTCGGGTTTACCTATGAGCTTAACCACGCGGCGCAGGGCCACGGTTTGGTATTCGCGGGCACAGGGAACGGATTCATCTATACACTGAAATCATCTCTATGGTATGGCCTTGGGCCTGGGCTGGCAGTTCTGTTCATCGCCTCGATCTGCTATGCGGTGTATGCCAGAGACAAAAAGGCTCTAATAATACTCGCGTTTGCGCTGCCATATTACGCTTTAATATCAATTTCACAAGTAAGGTTTGCCCGCTACACTCTGCCGCTATTTCCCGCAGCCGCCTTGCTCGTTGGTTGGATGATGCGGGATATCTGGATCAAACTCCCAAGGGTGGGGCGCGTTTGCTGGGCGGGGCTGGGTGTTGTTATAGTATTCTGCACATTGTTATACACAGTTGCACTCGACAAGCTGTTTACCACCCCTGACCCCAGGGATCGTGCAGAGCTTTGGATATCGCAAAATATACCAATCGGCAGCCGAATCAATATTATCGAGGTTCCATGGTTTTATTCTCCGCCATACTCTAAAAACACCGGGTTTGGGACCTTGCAGCAAAGGGAGCGGGAGATGCGCCAGGCCCCATATCATCTTCAGTTGACCCCAGTCTATCACAATCGGCGTGCGGCTACGTGGTGGGTGGTATCGGATTACGAGGCCGATGATGCTCTGCGCCTGGCTCGGCAGGCCAGATCTCGTCCGGTTTCCACACCGCCAAAAGAATGGGTTAACACGGTGGATATCATGTCGGATCTAAATCGATACTACACTCGACATACGTTTAGCAGCCCACTGAACGTCTGCGGCGTTTCCTTCGACACTCGATCTCTGCCGCACGATATGCGCTATGCCGCCCCAACTATATGGATATATAAGTTAAAGAAATGATGGATAAACTTATACAACAATTTCTGGATTATTCGGCCGTAGAGCGCGGCTTGTCAAATAAGACACTTGAGGCTTATGGGCGCGATTTGTCCCAGTTTGCCGCGTATCTGGTGGATATTGGGGTCGAAAAGCCCATGGACATCGACGAAGAGCGCTTGATTGGATTCGTGCAGCGCCTGCAATCAAACAAGCTCTCGCAGGCGAGTATAACCAGAAAATTAACGGTTGTCCGCTGCTTCATTAAGCATCTCTCCGCCGAGGGTTTGGCGTCGAAGAGCAGCCTGGATGCGATTCCGGCTATTCGCAATCCTCGGCGATTGCCCAAGTATCTCGATGTTGACGAAGTCGGCCGCCTCCTTCGCGCCCCGTCCATATCCGATCCATACGGCCTGCGCGACAAAGCCATGCTTGAGACGCTGTATGCCACGGGGCTGCGCGTATCTGAGCTTATCAATCTTAAAGTCGAGGATGTGAATCTCAAAACGGGCTTTGTGCGATGCATCGGCAAGGGCAATAAAGAACGCATCGTCCCCATAGGCGAGATCGCAGCCGAACTGATAAATGCCTATATGGCATCGGCAAGAGAGGGTTTTGCACGGGCGAACAGATCAGAATATCTATTTCTTACCAAATTAGGGAAGCCTATGTCGAGGGTTATGTTCTGGATGAACGTCAAAAAATACGCGAAAATCGCCGGCATAACCCGCCAGATCAGCCCACACGTTCTCCGCCATAGCTTTGCAACCCATCTGCTGGAGCGAGGAGCCGATCTACGCAGCCTTCAAGAGATGCTGGGCCACGCCGGAATCGCCACCACTGAGGTCTATACGCACGTCACCCGCGACCATCTGCGCGAAATATACAAGGAGGCCCACCCCAGAGCATGACCATAGGTCGCGCGATCGTGATAGTGCTGGATTCCGTCGGGGTTGGTGAACTTCCTGACGCAGCCGACTATGGTGACGCCGGAGCTAATACCCTGGCGCATGTCGCCGAAGTGGTGGGTGGGTTAAACCTGCCGAATCTGGAGGCTCTGGGGCTGGGCAACGTCACGGCGATATCAGGAGTGGCTCCGCGGCAGTCTCCGATTGGGTGCTTCGGGAAGATGGCTGAGGTTTCCATCGGAAAGGACACTGCGACAGGCCACTGGGAACTTATGGGTGCTGTCTCTTATACACATCTGACGCTGCCGACGAAGGC
>LSQX01103169.1_pt1 | contig 10383 bp, 12 predicted proteins | sample 654561 | NCBI WGS metagenome assembly LSQX01 (sample SAMN04489861, study PRJNA283612) | anaerobic digester metagenome | isolation source: 4 biogas reactors fed with cattle manure at either 37C or 55C with and... | place: Denmark: Kongens Lyngby | collected 2014
GCTAATTTGCCGGTAGGAATTGCAATATGAGACTCATCATTGTTGGGACTTATAACTATTCGTCCTCCATTTAACAACTTTTGTCTTAATTCTTCTCGCTTTGCCTTTGCGATAGCATCATCTTCTGCTGATGATGCTAATTTGCCGGTAGGAATTGCAATATGAGACTCATCATTGTTGGGACTTATAACTATTCGTCCTCCATTTAACAACTTTTGTCTTAATTCTTCTCGCTTTGCCTTTGCGATAGCATCATCTTCTGCTGATGATGCTAATTTGCCTGTAGGAATGTGTAGATATGACATAATGGTCTAATAAGTTATGTAACATCAATAGTGCTTTGGTTTTCAAAAAAAAGTGTGGCGCTTACGTTTATCTGACTGGAGGCTCCGGAAGAACCTGAGAACAAATAAACAGCCCCACACCTGTATACAATCGCATTTCTGCGAGAGATACCTTACAGGTGATGAAAACCGCTTATCCTTGTTCTCTTGAAAATTTTCCGGATTTCCAGTCAAGGACAAAAGCTTACACTTTCATCTAAATATGTCAGTCATCTTGCGATGACAAAGACAAATGTAGAAAAATTTTTTCATTATTGGGGCTGAAAACATAATTTTTAGCCCTATCAATACTTTTTAACAGTATTTCAAGGGCTAATAACCTTTTTTGACCTATTTACATTTGATATTGAAGGTCTTCGTCTTCGGATAGAATCGATAGAGTCCTGGCAAATATCTCATGTATGTTCCTTTTTACTCCGTCATCACCGATGAAGCTTTGTGAGCGCATTCTTCCGGTGACGTGAACCCTGCTGCCTTTCGTCAGAAGTTCGAGATCTCGGATCTCACCCCCTTCGAAGGCTGACACGTTATGCCATGTGGTCTCTATGACTCCGCAACCATCCTTTGCCTTATAAGCGATATTTGTTGCGACTGTGAATCTGGCAACTTTGGTGTCCCCGACTTCCTGAAGCCTGACACTCCCGATGATGCCCCGGATTTCAACTTTGTTTAATTGTTCCATGATTATTCGATGATTTGTGTTTCCTGACGTGCAGGAATCTGTTTGAATTACTGTTAACGAGATCGAGAATCTCCTGATGGTGTTCGGTGTGGCGGTTGCACTTTCCGTAACACTGCAGTATCTTCCCGTCCTTTAGAGAGATTTCGATGGTCTCAACCGGCTTGTGAGGGCTGTCAATCATCCTTGCCGACAGTATCAAGGTGCCTTTCTTGCCATAGTATCCGTTGGTATAGACGCAATGGTGCTGATAGTCACCTTCAAGCTTGTATTCCTCAAGGCTTTTCAATACGACCACGAACATATTGCCGTTGCCGAATGTGATGTCGAAGTACTTTGACTTAGATTCCAGTACCGCCAGCTTCTCTTTCTCCCGCTCTTTTTTCCTTTCAAGCTCCTCACGCTCTTCGATTTCGGCTTTTCTTCTCATCAGCCTGTTGTGCTCGGCATCTATGTCTTCGGGGAAAAGATAGCGATGATTATGAATGTCCTTTCGGAAGTATTCCAGCAGGTCAAGGTAATCCAACCAGACTGAAATTTTCTCCATGTCCAGCCCTCTGTTGCCATATGCCAAAACCGCTTTCCAGTATTTTGTGATACGGTTTTTCTCCCCGCTCAAATACTTTTCTGCAATGACGCATAAACCCAGTTTCCAGAGCGTTTCAAAGCGATTGTCCGTAAGTATGGCGCAGAACACATCTTCGGCGTTGAAGCCCTTGAAATCGCCTGTAAATCCATTTCTTTTAATGGTTTCAGATACGTATTTCCTTGGATAAAAGGCGTCCGGAGATATGTGGTATCGTGCATTGCGGTATCCGTATACATTATAATCCCTCTTTAGCGAGATTGGAGAATAAAGGTTGAACGGACATACCCAGTAATAAGAGAACATTGAGGCGTTCCGAGCCCTTACAGTGTCCTTCCCCTCATCATTTATCCAATGCTGAAGGATTTCCACCATATAAGACTGATTGTCGGCTTCTCCGAACTTCCGGCTGTCATATACGAAGAATATCCGTATGACCGTGAATTCCTTGATTCGCTGGATAACTCCGTAGAATCTCTTTTCTGTGAACCTCCGCTGTCGGGAGTTCTCTTTCAGTGTCAATTCTGCTTTGCAGTTGGGGCATCGCTTCGGTCTTTTCTCCGTCCAATTATGGCCGCAATGCACACAGGTTGCCTGATGAGTTTTTGTCCTGTAAAGACAGTAGTGCGGTATTACATGGGAAAAACCCCACTCCTTCTGTTTTGGAGTGAGGCCTTTCACCTTCCTTGCGAGGGATTCCACCCTCTTTTCAAGTTTTGTTCCCGGTCTCATTTCAGTCAAAGGCAAAAAGCAGTCCGGTGCCGCTCTCCGCCGGCTTTGTTTCCGCCGGAGCTGACACCTTTCCGCTGGATTTAAGACGTGAGACTTCCTCGGAGAACACTTTCTCTTTTGCCTTCTGTCGCTGTTCGGTAATCTCCTCTTCTGTGAGTTGCACATGATGATTTACGATTACCCTGCATTGCACCGGCTTTCCGACATCGATGTCCTCCTCGATATAGTAGTGAACGGCCAGAGAGTATATCTCTTCATCTGTGAAACCGTTCGAGCCTGACTGCCGGACCTGATTCAGTATGAAGGTGATGCAATCGTCAATATTCTTCTTCGGATTGCCTGCCCTCAGTGCGAATAGCGGATCTCCGTTTGCAAAATCGGTGATGTACCGCTCTATTGTGTTTTTGAATTCTTTTGTACTTTTCATTGTTTTGGATTTTTTGAATCTATTGCAAGAAACCCCGACCGCAAAATGCAGCCGGGGGTGTTTGCAACAAAAAAAGCAAGCAAACGGTCAGAACGACCGCTATACTCTATGAAAGAAACCAAGAGTATTCTTCGTCTCCCTCGAAAGCGCGACAAAGCCCTGTTGCCAGTTCGCCTGCGTTAAGCGCTCTGTCAAGGAAATTATCGATGTAGGAGGACTTGTTTGCCCCTGTAAGCAGGTTGAAAACCTTCCACAGCGATATTTTACGTGTTTCAGAGTCCTTGCAGAAGCTCGGATCATTGAAATACGCATTTGCGACGAGGGAAATCTGTGTGTCCGTCATTTGCATTGGCGGGAGTGCTTTTTTCTCCGCACCGGGCAGATACTGATAGAGCCTGCATTTGCCGAGGAACTGGGCGAACTGTGATTCGCTCATGTGGTAATTCCTGTAGGTGTCCATCCGGCTCAGGTGCATATCCATATTGTAGTTGCGGAACAGTTCTACTGCCGACTTATATAGATTTGCGATGCACATTGCCTTCAGACAGGCATTGTATCCGTCAGTGGAAACACAGAGGTTGCAGCATACGAGGTTGTTGAACCCGATGAAGAGTTTGAACTTCTCTGCTGTCTTCTTGGAGTAGAGGTTCTCCTGATTGTAGGCTCTTACACCTCCAATCATGAGATTCAGGCGGTTTCCATCTATCTCCCGATAGATTGTCGGGATTTCCATTGCGAACATCATCCTCTCATAGTAGATGGTCTTCTCATGCTTAAGCAGCTGGCTCGCAGGCTTATGGATGGCCTCCGGTATTCTGCCCTTGACGACATGGCTCACACGGATTGAGGGCGTCTCTACCCTTTCTCCGATGAATACTGCACAGGCAGCCTCATAGATGGTCTCAATGAAGCTCTGGTGTGCTATCGTCTCCTCGTTGTCCTTCGAGAAAACGGGGATTATGCACTCTCTCTTGAGGTGCTCCAGTGTCACTTCCGAGGTGTTCGCCTCTATGAACGGGAGCTTTCCGGTAGAGATTATTGGACTTTGCGCCGTAATGACGGGCCTGGTGGGTATTACCACCGGCACAAGAACAGAATCTCTCTGCCCCTGTGGTGTGACGTGGCTAGGAACGAGCGGTTGCTTGGCCGGACGTAAGGTCATATCTTCCATACTGTNNGGAGGATTTCCTCTCCCGTATTGTGTGAGATTGTGAATTCCGGCTTCCCCATGAAAAGTCCGGTGCGGTCTTTGGATGCTGTTGCGCGGTGCCTGAGGTCGAGATCAAAAACAATGGTGAACTCATAGTCCACCCCGTCCCTCATTATGGCTTTCAGTCCCACCTTTTCAGGGACCATCTTGCCGTTCTTCTCTGAGAGGACATAATCCTGCTTTGTTCTCATAGTGCAGATGACGTGCGCCGGCACATTGAGAATCCTCTGTATGAGGCTGTTCTGACGGGGAGTAATCTTCGACCAGTTGGTGAAGCTGTTCCCGGTCATCAGTGCGTGCTGCTCAAGCAGGCAGTCCCAGCTTTGGGATATGGAATCAACTATTATGACTTCCATGCCCGCGTGGGCGCAAACATTGAGGGCGTCGATGTAGGTTTCCGGATTGTAGTCCGAAATCGTGAGCACCTTGTACGGTCCGAAATGAGCGTACAGGTCTGCACTTCCGTTCTCGCTGTCTATGACGGCAATCTTTCCCCAGTTCTTGGTGATACCGTAGGCCATGAGCAGCGCTGAAAAAGTTTTCCCGCTTCCTGCGGGTCCCTGTAGGGCGAGCTTTATCTTTGCCCGCTTCTTTGATGAAACTCGTAATTCGTTCATTTTACTTGTGTTTTGAGTTGTATGAATGCAGAAAGGGCAGCCCCTTTTGAGACTGCCCTTTTTTCTGCGTGCTTTCTATAGACAGAGAATAGCCTTGTTGCTATTGCTTCTGTTGTGAAGGAGGAGGAATGAATCTCCGTCCTCGGCTTCAACCTCGGAGATGACAGCCTCAAGGCCGTCTTTTGTGGTGAATTTGCGGCTGACTGCACCTGTGGCGTCTCCGCAAACGAAGAAGAATTTTCCGGTCTGCGGGTTCTGTTTAACCTCGACCAGCTGGGCTTTCTTGATTTCCTTGAAATCATCAAGCGACATGGTAGTAATGAATGTTAGCATAGCTTTTATGAGTTACAATACTAACTAACATATGAGCGACTTAGTTAATGAAAAAATAAAAACCCGCCGGTCTTTTCGATATTACATATATATATTAGAAGGTAATATTCTTTTTGTGATTTTTATCGGTGTATATGCTCTCGGTGGCATGTGCAGCTATGTTTATCATAGAGACAATGTGGCTGTGTGAAGAGCCAAATAAAGAATCACAGAATCAGTCTTTTTTATATTTTTTATTCTAAAAAATCTTACTGCCGATCCCGTTTTTTTTATAATTTTCCATAGAGGAACGGAGGGGCCTTTTATATAGTGTGCTTTTGTGCGTGCTATATATATTATATTTTTATAAGTGCGTCACCTTCTATGATGATAACGTCACAAGTTTTGCCGTCAATATTCTTGGTGGAGCGTCTGATTCTGAATCATCTTTCCAAATCAGTGGCACGGGGGGACTTTGCCAGACCGACCGTATTATAAATTTCTGCAAGGACTTGCTTTATTCTTGGGATAGGATAGGCCGTGTGTTTTTGGAATCTTCGGCTAATTTCATTATGGATTTTGATGTCTTGAGCCGTTCTGCTCATGGAAAGAAGTTTCTTATGTATGTTTGATTTGTGATATTTCATTCTCCTCACCTCACGGATGCCTAATTTATCAACGGCTTCACATGCTCCGGGGTGAATATTTCGTAGTCTGACCAGCTGTTCATCTTCTTTAAATACGAATCCGGACTGTTTTTCTTTGATTGAATGATAGAGTTCGCAGCACTCGCTGTATTTAATTGTACTCAGGGCAAGCACTTCCATCAAATTATTGTCCTCATCCGTTTCTTCCACCACTTTGAATCCATTGTTCAGAAGAGCGGTGTTAATATTGTAACGGGTTTTATAAATGCCATTAACAATCTTAAAGTTTATTATGTCTAGATTTATTCTGTTCTTATCAACTTCAAGAGTGTCACGATTGACTGATAGAAAAGGTGCGTCAAGTCTTTGTATGTTGTCAATGAGATTTTTCCTCATCTTGCCTGTCATGCCGTTTATCTGTTCAGCATTCTTCTCTGCTTCATTGACCTCCTTCTGAATTTGCCGCTCGAATTCTTCCACAGTCGCTGCATCTTCGTAGCGGGAATTGTTGTAGATTAGTGTCAGCTGGTTGTTGAATTGGGAGTTTCGGATCCGCCCGCATATCTGTATCATCGATGTTGAGATGTCCATCAGCGTGTTGGGGCGGTGCGGGTCACAAACAATGAAGGTTCTTCCTATATTGTCGTATATGTCTGTTCCTTCAAAGCAGGTTGCCGTATAGAAATTTATAACCTTGACAGGATCGGTTGTTGATGCTATCCGGAATCCTTCCGGTAGTTTGGCTTCATTTTTTGCCCTCGATTGGCCGGCCGCACAAATAACCCTGACGTCCTTTGGATCAAGACCGGCATATCGAATGATTTCGGAGATCCCCCGTACTGAGTTCATGAAGATATGATAGTTTGCTCCTATGTTATCCTGAATTCTGTTCTTACAAAGCGCTGCCATCTTTTTTACCGGTGAAGGCGTTCTGATGGTCGTAGTACGTATCTCGCACAGGCTCGGTCACTTTATCGTCCATTCATCAAGGCCTTTCATTTCTTCGAATCAGAAGTTCTTTTCGATTGGTGTAGCTGACAGGTATGTGACGTTGGAGAACTTTACGGCTTCTGCAAGGACGCCTTTTGTGGCATTGCTCCTGTAGTCATAGGACATGAGCAGCAGGTGTCACTCATCAATAACAAGATGCATGCTGCTGTACGGGTTTATGTCCAGTTCTGACAGAGCGTTGCATACGGCCGGAAGGGAGTCGTATGTGGTAATGATTTTTGTTGTTTTGTGATTTTCCATATAGCGTGCTATTTCCTTCTTGAATGTTCCGTCGTCCCTTCCATGAAGACCGATAATGCTGTCTTCATGCTGCGACACTTTATTATCCAGGAGGCAGATGAAAGGCACCGCGATGATTGTATCTCTTTTTTGTTTGATTGCAAGGGTGGTCGCTCCGCAGCCGGTTATCCCCTTGCTGATTACAACGTTGACCGGAAGTTCGTCCAGTCAGTCTGACAGATAGACGTCTGTCTTATAAGGATTTTTAAATATCCTCATTTGTTTACAATTTAAATTTAAAGATCTTTTTTTTGTTGGTATGTGTAATTTTATGGATTTTAGGAGCAGTATAATACTTTATATATAGAGTAAACTGACTTTTGATAAGAAAATCCGTAAGATTAGACATAATATAAGAGCGCCAGTCTTGCGCCCGTGAATCTCTTTAATAAGAAAATGAAGGCCGGAAATCGGTCAAGTTTTCATATACAAATATAATCAAAATCTTTGACTTTTGCAAATAAAAACGCATATAAAGCACTGATTTGTAGAAAGTTAAGTTGTTGAATTTGGATTCGTTTTCCGTGGATTCCCGCTCTCGGAGCAATTTCCTAAATGAGAGAATCGCTGAAAATACGTATCTTTGCCCATAATTTTATTTCAATGACATCACAAGAGGAAAGATCGCAGATGCTTCAGTCAAAGGCCTTTGGCTTGTATCATAGGATGGTGGCGATTTGTGTTCCATGTCCGCCGGATGCTTGTGAGCTTCTGGATGACCGCTGGTCGCTTTCTTGTAATGTGCTTGACGCTATCGAGGACGGGAGGGTATATTTACCTTGGCGTAAAGATGATATAAAGACAAAGGGACTTATAGAAGACTCTTTGGAGGCTTTAGGTATTGATAGTGAGCAGTTCTGGTGGGCGGTGAAGTTCCTCCAGCATTTTTCGAACGATAAATTTATTGTTGGCGCGTATAGGATTCGTAAAAGCCTCCTTGAGGAAACACTGGATGCTGTTAAATCAATTCGTGCATCTTGGTCAAACAATCCTTATATATCTACCCTTGCGGATATGGTTGAATCCTCTGTTCGTAATGATAAGAATGCTGAGTTTATGCATATTGTGGATTTGAAGACCAAGAGTAGCCGCGATAGTGAGCAGATTGCTTATGAGGCAAAAGCTCTTTTAGAACTCTTCATCTCTCTTCTGGGTGATGAAAAAGTAAAACGAGGCAAGACTGACGCTCCATCAAAGAACAGGCTTCTTCTTATTTCCAGACTGATGTATTATACAAAACGCACGGATAGGGAGTCCTTTAAGGAGCATGACAAGGATTTGAGGCGCATGATGAGGGATCACCCCAATCCGGGAAAGAATTATGTAGGTACTTATCTTATTTAAACTCATTTTTTTTCAAATAGTAGGGAATCGGTAAACATATCGATTCCCTTTTCTGTTGTCCTACAATTTGGAGTGGGTGTTGTAAGTTTTGTTCCACTCCAATAATATGCTGATAATCAGTTGTTTATAAGTTTTTATTGCTGCACCTTTGCCTTCAGAAAGAGGATTAAAACCTCAATTTAAAAGTTCTTTGACAAGTCGGACGTTGCAGTGAGATCGAAAAACTTGCGGGCGTGACAGCCGCCATAGTGATCCGGAAAAGTCGACCGTTAGAGACTAATATAATTTTAAAAAACTTTCCGGCTGGATATATGCAACCGGAAAATATGTATGTTAACAAAACATGATCTTAATTCCGTTAAATTAACGGATGACACCAAGGGTGTCAAAGTTATAAACAACATTTCTAAAAAAAAGCGTGCTTACAAGATTGATCCACGGTGGAAAGTCTGTGGCGCTGCAAGAAGGCGTTTCAATCGCCTTCCTACATCGCTGCAGAATACAGACAACAAAAAAATCATCATTAAAGAAACTCTTGCTGAGAATTCTGCCATCTGTCCCGATTCCGGCGATTTCTGGGCATGGTATCATGACCAGACCGGTTATTTAAAGAGGACTTGGGATTTTGAAAAGACCTGTGATGAACTTGGTCTTGACGCTCAAGCAGTGGCAGAACACTTGGTGCTTGAAGGCAAACAGTTCTGCAAGGATGTTAGATTGGAGGGTCTTAACCGTCTTGGCAACGTGATCCGCCAATATGGCGAACCCCTCTTTGATGATGAATTCAATCTCTATAATAAGAAGGTTGAAAATGAGTAGCACTGATATTGCGCTATTATCCAACGATCATTAAAATATCTTTTTATAAATTGCATAACAGCAATTTTGAGCAGCTTTCGGGCTGCTTTTTTTATATGATATTAAATGCTTCCTTTACCTCGGTAATGATGTTTTTCGGAATAAGCTTTGCGTAATGTTGAGTAAGTTTCGTTGTGCTGTGACCGAGCATTTTTGCCACGACTTCAAGACGAACTCCCCTGTTCAGACATCTGGTAGCATATGAATGACGTGCGACATGAGTATATAGCGGTTTTTTAATTCCTGCAAGGTCTTTTAGCGTTTTTAGATAGAGGTTCATCTTCTGATTTGATATCATCGGCAGTACAAAATTGTATTTCTTGAGAATTTCCACTCCGTCAGGAAGGATAACGGCGGTATATTCGATGCCGGTCTTTTGTCTTGTGCCATGTATAAAGTACTGCCCGTCATCGGTTTTCCTATAGTGCGAAGGTTTTAGTTTTTTCATATCTGTGTAGGACAATCCGGAAGCCGCCTGGAAGATGAACAGATCCCGGACCCGATTCAAAGAATCATTGTGGGCATCGAAATTCTTGATTTTCTCAATTTCCTCCTCGGTCAGATATTGAACAGATTTTTCTTCCTCTCTTAGATGGATTGTGCTGAACGGATTTTTCCTAATTCGGTCGTTATCAATAGCGAATTGGACAACCGTCTTAATTTTTTTGCAATAGCCCACAGTTGTAACTTTGTCGAAAACCTGATTGAGCGAGGCAATGTAGTCCATTATGACTGAATTAGTGATGGATGTAACCGGCATGTCTCTGTTGATCAACTGATAGAAGCGGTCACGAGCGAGTTCGTATTTCCGGTATGTTTTTTCAGAGAGGTCAATGTTTATCCTTTTATGAAGAATGGCCATGTAATCGTTGAAGAGGTTCTCAATCGTGTACTTCTTGACTCCTCCATGCTGGAAATACTCCTTTAGTGCATGTGGCGTGATGGCGTAGCCGTTCCGTAAAAGCTCAGTTTTGATTTCGTTCAGGCGTGTCCTTGTGATGTCAAGGTAATCCTTAATATCGTTGCGTCTTTTGGAGGCAATGGCCTTTTTGAAAACTTCCGGATTTTCCTTGCGCGGAAGCCAGATAAAACAACGCTCTTTATTGATGATAATACTTAGCTCAATTGGAGCAAGTCCCTGCCTGTTTTTCTTACTCTCGCGACAGTAGAACGAGATGTTTGATGTGTTTCTGTCCATTTGGTGTGACCTATTATTAAGTTAAAACCATATGGTCACAGATAATGACACACTTTTGCAAAAGAAAAACACCTTAGAGCTCATTTGTAAGCGTCTAAGGTGCTTTCAGCTTTAATTTTGCGCCCCTTCTAGGACTTGA
>LSQX01001169.1_pt3 | contig 10381 bp, 5 predicted proteins | sample 654561 | NCBI WGS metagenome assembly LSQX01 (sample SAMN04489861, study PRJNA283612) | anaerobic digester metagenome | isolation source: 4 biogas reactors fed with cattle manure at either 37C or 55C with and... | place: Denmark: Kongens Lyngby | collected 2014
CTTGCCGGCGATACTTTCGACACGAAAGAAAGCCCCATCGGACTGAGGAACAGTTCAGCAATAGTGAGCACCAAATAGCTGCTCATCAGCCAGTAGGGAGAAACCCGTGAAGCATCGGGTACAGGCTCGCCCTGAAGGTGGATGGGAGAAATCACATCAATGGAACTTAAAACCATTATCAGAAATCCAAAAGAGGCAATAATCATCCCGATACCGATTTTCTTCGGAGTTGACGGTTCTTTTCCCCGGTTGGCAAGCCAGGTGAAAACTCCCATCACAAGAAAAGTCAGAGAAACGATAAACAGCGGATTAAACGACTGAAAAAGCTCAGGTGCAATGGAGTTGGATGCATCTCCACGGCTGTAAAAATAGTAGGTGAGAAATCCAAGACCGGCAAAAATAATACCGCCCAGAGAACGCATTTGCATTTTCAGTTTTTTGTTGAGCAGCATAACCAGACCTGCCACGGCTCCAATAAACGCAAGGATATACCAAAGATTAAAAAACAGATAGGTAAACGGGCCTACCGTTTTCACGGTATAATCCCGTGCAAACATGGTCATGGTCAGTCCGTTCTGATGGAACGACATCCAGAAGAAGATTACCACCACAAAAACCAGCAGAAGGGCAGTAACCCGCGGACGCTCCTCCTTGTTTGACGCTTGCAGCATCCACGCCACAAATCCCACAAAAAGACCAAATGCAAAACCGATATCTGCATTGCCAAACAGGAGATAAATGGCAAAACCAACAAATAGCATAATTCCCAGAGAACTTAAAATCTTGATGGTGTTATTTTCCATTTTCACTTCCTGGGTTGAAGCTGTAACCTCTTTATTTGGTAATAATTTACCATAAGCAACATAAATAATCAATGAAACCAGCATGGCAACGGCTGCAATGCCGAAAGCATAGTTATACCCTTTTGAAAACACATTGATATAATCGTGTGCAAATTGAGTCAAATCGGTTAACGGTGTGCCGCTCAGGATTACACTATTAGCCAGGTCAGCAAATTTTTCTGAAGGAACGAGCTTGCCGTCAATCACCTGATGGCATAATGCCGGAAGGCTTCCGTCATGTGCAAATCCATTGGCTTTCAGCCAAAAATTCCGGATTCCGGTGGCAGCAAAAGGAGCGAAAAAGGCACCTACGTTAATTCCCATATAGAACACGAGAAATGCCTTGTCTCTGAGATGCTCAAATTTTGGGGTATCATACATTTGCCCTACCACAGCCTGAAGATTCCCTTTAAACAGCCCATTCCCCAATGCAATGGTGAACAGAAAAATAACCGTTAATGTTAATGTCATTCCCGGAATTGCCATCAAAATATAGCCGGCAAACATGATGAGCAGCCCCACCAAAATTACACTTTTGTATCTCTTCGTGGCATCGGCAAGTATTCCGCCAAGCAATGCCAGTGCATAAATGGCAAAATAGAACCAGCTGTAGATGTTGCCGGCTGTTTCTGCATTAATTCCGTATTTTGCCTGTAAAAACAGAACCAGAATAGCCATCATGGTATAAAAACCAAAACGCTCGCCCATATTGGCGAAAAAGGCAACAACAAGACCTTTTGGATGATTTTTGAACATAAAAAAACAGTTAAAATGATTTTTAAAATAAGTTGCTAAAGAGTAATGAATTAATAATTCAAAATAAAGTTGCTAAAATAAAAAGTTTTTCGGACAATCCCTTTCCAATTTGAACGATTGCCCTATAAAGAGAGCTAAAATCCGGCTGCTGTTTCTGTGAAAAATATTTTTCTTCGTTTTTTACATGAATCTTCAAACCGGAATAGTAATTTTAGCAGATTTGCAAAAACAGTTAATTGGGAAATAATGAAACTTTTTACAACAAGGCAAATAGCCGGGATTGACCGCTACACCATCGAAAATGAACCCGTTGAAGATATCGATCTGATGGAACGGGCTGCATGGGAAATTACACAATGGCTGCTCGGAAATTCTTCATACCAACAAAAAATGGTGTTTTTTGCCGGTCCGGGAAATAATGGCGGCGATGCATTGGCGATTGCAAGGCAGATGGCTACAATCGGCTACTGGTGCGAAGTTTATCTTTCCGGTTTTGGAAAAGAGCTGAAAGGCTCGCCCGCCATAAACCGGGAAAGGCTGAAAGAGCAGGGAAAAGTGAAACTTTCCGAATTGCGTACAATTGGCGACTTCCCTGAAACAGACAAGGATGATATGCTCATTGACGGATTGTTTGGCTCGGGATTAACCCGTCCCCTTGACGGATTTGCAGCTGAAATTGTCAAAAAAATCAACACCTTGCCAAATACCACAATTGCCATTGATATTCCCAGCGGATTGATGGGCGAAGATAACAGCGGAAATATCCCGGAAAATATTGTAAGGGCTGACTATACATTGACTTTTCAGTTTCCGAAAATCAGCTTCTTTTTTGCTGAAAATGAATCTTTCACGGGCAAATGGGAAGTTTTGCCTATCGGGTTGCACCCGGATGGAATTGCCCAAACTCCTTCGCCTTTCGCTTTTACCGAAAAGGAAGATGTGAGCCAGATGATTCCTGCGCGCTCAAAATTTGCACACAAGGGAATTTTCGGGCATGCTTTGCTTGTTGCAGGAAGCCACGGAAAAACGGGAGCGGCGGTTTTGGCTGCAAAAGGTGCGCTTCGCGCCGGAGCCGGGCTGCTCACGGTTCATGTCCCAAAATCCGGCTATCCGGTTATCCAGACTGCCGTTCCCGAAGCAATGGCAAGTATAGATATTCATGAATTCTGTTTCAGCAAACTGCCCGAGCTGGCTTCCTTTTCTGCAATTGGCGTTGGCCCCGGACTTGGAACAGAAAAAGAAACACAGGAGGCATTGTTTGAACTCATTGACAAAGCTGAAACTCCTCTTGTGCTGGATGCCGATGCGCTGAATATTCTTTCTGAAAACAGGGAGTGGTTGAAAAAATTACCGGAAAACACCATTCTGACACCTCACCCCGGTGAGTTTGAGCGGTTCGCCGGGAAAACCGGCAATTCCTGGCAACGAATCCAAAGGCAGATGCAGCTGGCTCAGGATCTGAAAGTGATCATCGTACTGAAAGGAGCTTACACCACCATTGCTTTGCCCGACGGAAAGCTTCGGTTCAACTCCACCGGAAATCCCGGAATGGCTACCGCAGGCAGCGGCGATGCACTCACCGGCATTATTTTGGGATTGCTGGCACAGCAGATACCTGCTGAACATGCCGCCATTGCAGGCGTTTTTCTTCACGGTCTCGCCGGCGACCTTGCCTCAAAAGAAAAATCGGAAAATGCGCTTATTGCAGGAGATATTAACGAAAACTTGGGTAAAGCTTTCCTTTCGCTAAGATAAATTTCAAACTCTGCGAATCGTTGAAAGCCATTTTGCCTTGTTATGCGCAAGAAAAGTTCTATTTTTAGCTCGTAAATACAAAAACAGAAAAATGAGAATATTAATTTTTATACTGTCCGTTTTGCTGGCTATGCCTGCATTAGGACAAAAAAGAAGAACTGACGATGTTGCCACTCAACTGTTTCAGGAAGGAATCACCTATGCGCTGCCACGCACCGGAATAAGAATCACCGTGAGTGCGATAAAGGAATCTTTTGTTCCGGGCCCCTATGCTGCCTATGCAGAGCAGTTGTTAGGAATAACAAATGCCAGAAACCGCGCTTCCGTTAACTGGACTATCGACAATGTGGAGATGGAAACCTTTGTGGAGCCCGACCCGGGACAGGTTTACAAAACCATGGGAAATGCCGCTTTTTTAGTTAACCTGACTGCCGACGGATTGCTGGCAGGAATCAATACTGGGCACGCACCCGAAGGTGTTCCGCTGCTGAAAATCAATCCGTTTACCGGCGACAACCAAAAAGTTGACGGTTTTTCCTTTGCCAACATCAACGATACTCCTCTTTTTGCACCCGGGGATTCATCCAACAATTTCAGGCCATACCGCATCAGCAATGAGCGAAAAGCTGCTGAAGCAGCCGAACGCGTGCTGGAATGCCGTCAGGCAAAATACCACATGGTTGCCGGACTGATGGATGAGTTTCATCCCGATGGAAATGCTTATACCGTGAGTCTCAACGAACTCGAAAAAATTGAGGATGATTATCTGAGCCTCTTCACCGGACGAACCACTGTTCAGAGTGAGGTTTTCAGTTTTGATTTTGTCCCCACCACCACTTCTGACCGCGGAGAAGTAGTGTTCCGCTTTTCGGAAGATGCCGGCGTATTGCCTGCAACCGACCTTTCAGGGAAACCGGTTACCCTTCGGGTGGAACCGGAAAAAGGGCTGGTATCAAAATATACTGAACTTGCACCTTCGCAAACTCCGGATGCAGGGGAAAGCAAAGTGTTTTACCGCCTGCCTGTTACAGTAAATATCACTCTGGCTTATGAGTTGAAAGCAATTGCCACAGCACGCACCATCATGTCGCAGTTTGGACAGATTGCACCAATTCCGGAAGAGTTGCTCACAGGTGAATATGCCATTGAATTTCACCCTGAAACAGGAGCAGTGAAATCCATAAGAAAAAAATAAACACTAACAAAAAGGGTGGTCAGGTAACGACTGCCCATTTTGGGTTTTTACTTTCAAATAATAAACAAACGAAAAATCGAAGAATGAATACATCAAAAAAATTGCTGAAAGATTCCGCAGCCATTCGCTGGCTGGCTCTCGTGCTGGCGAGCAGTCTCATGTTTTCAACCTACTATTTTCAGGATTTCTTTTCGCCGCTTCGCGAATTGATGGAGACCGATCTTGGAATCAACAGTGAAGAATTTGGAAGAATTATCGGACTGACCACCATAGCCAACATGTTTGGAATGATTATCATTGGCGGAATCATTTTGGACAAGTGGGGAATCCGCCTTGCCGGTCTTGCTTTTGGCGGCCTGGCAGCCGTGGGCGGGCTCATCACGGCTCTGGCATCCATGGGATACTTCGGGGCAGATAAATCTTCCGTTCTCACCGGGCTCATTATCGGACGCATCCTGTTTGGCTCCGGGCTGGAAGTTGTTTGCGTGGTTGTAACCCGAACCATTGTCAAATGGTTTAAAGGATATGAAATGGCGCTGGCAATGGCAATTAACATGGGATTCGGGCGTTTGGGCTCAGCGCTTGCCATAGCCATTTCGCTCGACATTGCAGGTGTAGCCGTCTCGCCGGCAGTTGTGTTTGCGGCATCGCTCATCGGATTGTCCTTGATTTTCTTTGTGATTTATCTGTTTTTCGACATTAAGCTGGATAATCAGATTAAAGCCGCTAAAGCATCCGGCAATGCACATGGAGATTTTGATGCCGCAGAAGAGGCTGATGAAGATTTCAAATTCTCCGATTTAGTGAAACTTGTCACCAACAAATCTTTTGTCTATATCACCCTGCTCTGTGTCGCTTTTTATTCGGCAGTTTTCCCGTTTATTCAATATGCACCCGACCTGTTAGTGAATAAGTTTGGATTCAGCTATGCCCTGCCCGCATCGGCAGCAGTGGTGGCATTTGGAAGCGAAGCGCTTGGAAGTTCTTTTGTTTTTATCGTGATATTTATTTTTGCACTTTTAGTGACGTTGGTGCCCAACAACTTAAAGAGTAAGAGCGCCAAGAGATTATCCGTAACAGTAATCTTGGGAATGTTTGCAATAGCGGTTTTCCTGGTGCGCGACACATTGGGCGTCTGGCTTACCAACGGGCCCAAAACAGCATCGCTCATTCCATTGGGAACCATAATTTTTACTCCCATTTTTGGAAGTTATGTTGACCGAAAGGGGAAAGCTGCCTCACTGATGATTTTAGGTTCGCTCCTGCTCATTTTTGCACATTTATCCCTGTCCATTTTTCAATCTCCGCTACTTGCCTATTTCGGTTTGCTCAGTCTTGGCATCGCCTTTTCATTGGTGCCTGCGGCAATGTGGCCCTCGGTTGCCAAAATTGTTGCCGAAAACCGTCTGGGAACCGCTTATGCCACCATGTTTACCGTGCAAAACTGGGGATTGGGCGCTTTCTTCTGGGGAATCGGCGCACTGCTCTATAAAGTAAATCCTATGGTGGTGAAGGCAATTTCGGACATGCGCGAATCCCTTTTGGCACAAGGATTTTCGGGTGGAGAAGTGTCTGATAAAATCAAATTACTGCAACTGGACGGCTCACTGCCTTATTACAACTATACCTGGCCAATTCTCATGCTGGTTGTCTGTGGAATAATCTCCATTTTTCTTGCATTTAAACTGAAACAGGCTGACAGGGAACAGGGCTACGGGCTAGAGCTGCCGTCAGACCAAAAACCGGAATAAAACCATGGGAGTCGGGTATTTAAAATACTGTACGCTAAAATATTCTGTAAATTCAAAATTTATCCATAAGATGAAAAAAATAAGTGAAATAAAACCGGTGGAAGTGTGGCAGATTTTTGATCAGATGCTGGCTATTCCACGCCCTTCCGGGCATGAAGAAAAAATTCAGGACTGGGCTGAAAATTTCGGGAAAAAACTTGGTCTTGAAACTCTGAAAGATGATTCCGGAAACGTAATTATCCGAAAACCGGCAACTCCCGGGATGGAGAACCGGAAAGGTGTTGTTCTGCAGGGACATCTGGACATGGTTCCGCAAAAAAACCGCGATAAAAAACATGATTTCACTGCCAACGGAATCGAAGCCTTTATCGACGGAGATTGGGTTAAAGCCAAAGGCACAACATTAGGCGCCGACAACGGAATCGGAGTTTCTGCTGCTTTGGCTGTGCTGGCAGCAAAAAACCTGAAACACGGACCGCTGGAAGTTTTACTGACTGCTACCGAAGAGACCGGGATGGATGGCGCAAATGGACTCAAACCCGGCATCCTTCAGGGGGAAATATTAATCAATACCGACTCGGAAGATGAAGGAGAGCTTTATGTGGGCTGTGCCGGCGGCGAAGATGTCAATGCTGTTTTCCATTATACCGAAGAAGAAGTTCCCGCCGGATATGCCGGATTCAAACTGAATGTTACCGGTTTGAAAGGCGGTCACTCCGGAATCGACATTCGCTTGCAGCGCGGAAATGCAATCAAGGTTTTTTTCCGTATCCTGCACAGTGCACAGGAAAAATTTGGTGCGCGGCTGGCTTCCGTTGATGGCGGCAGCTTGCGAAATGCAATCCCGCGCGAAGCGTTTGGCATTGTGGCAGTGAAGGAGTCTGATGCTGCCGGATTTTCAGCGCTGGTAAATGAAATTTCAAAAATCATAAAAAAAGAGCTGTCAGACACAGAGCCGGATCTGAAAATTACAACAGAAAAATCGGAATTGCCTCTGGTAATACCGGATGAAAAAACCCAAAAAAACCTTGCGAAAGCTGTAATTGCCTGTCCAAACGGCGTTATCCGCATGAGCGACAGCATGGAAGGGCTGGTGGAAACTTCTTCCAACCTGGCTATTCTTAAACTGGACGCCGGCAAAAAGACCATAAATGCTGACTTCCTGATGCGAAGTTCGGTTGACTCAGCCAAGAATGACCTGGGGGAACGCATAAAAGCGGTATTTGAACTTGCAGGCGCTGAAGTTACATTTTCAGGCGAGTATCCCGGTTGGAAGCCTAATATGGATTCATCCATATTGAAATCAATGCAGAAAGTGTATCATCAGAAGTTTGGAAAAATCCCCGAGATTAAAGCCATTCACGCCGGTTTGGAGTGCGGAATAATCGGCGGTAAATACCCGAACATGGATATGATTTCCTTTGGCCCGACCATTCGCTTTCCTCACTCGCCCGATGAAAAAGTAAACATCGAAGCCGTTCAAAAATTCTGGGACTTTCTGGTGGCTACTTTGGAGAATATTTAAGAAGCAGACCAGAATAATTAGGACTTCCTCTCAGAAAAGTTGCCGCTGAACCGGACATTGACACTTCTGTCCCCTGACTTAATTGGCTATTTCTGTTTGCATCAAACGTGCAGGCTGAAATTTCACTTCCTAATCCAACCGGGCTCTGTCCAGCGCATACTGTGCTTCGCCGGCTAATTCCGGATTTTGCTTTAATTGTTCAAAAACCGCGATATAGGAGTCGTTTGCCATCCATGAAAATTCTTTCAGCAAAACTTTTTTGCTTTCAACGGTGGTTTTTCCGGATTTCAGAAGATTCAGAACGAGTTGTTGGTATTCTGCCATTTTTTGCTCATCCCCGCTGTTTTCGGCAACAAGTTTCCTTAATACATTAAAGGCTTCATAGGACTTTCCGGGTTCATATTTCTCAAGCCGGCTCAAAAATGGTGTGATTCCATCCTGAACATCTTCAAAATATTCCCATTGCAGGCTTTTGGATTCAGTTGGAAAACTTGCCGGCAGTTTCTGCTTAACTTTTCCGGTAGCTGCCCATTCGGCACCCCGCTGAAGGGTTACAACAAAACCGGCACACTCCATTGCCGGGAAAAAATTGCCATTTCCGGCATGTCCCAAAACGGTATGAAATACCCTCCCTTTACCGTAGGCAATAGTCATCAGCACCGGTTCATTTCTTCCGGTTCCGCCATATTTTTCATCTGCAAACGCGTAGGCTAAAATTTTAAAATTTCTTGCCGGTCCGCGCAGCTCAGAATAGAGTTCATCCTTAGCGTGGAGCCACTTTTCAGGCAACCCTTTTAAAATGGGATGTTCAGGCTGAAACGCCTGCACCGCAAATTCATGCTGCTGCCCGTGCGACCCGCCCCTGCCGGAGGAATTATCCCTTACTACTTCACCGTCAATAATATATACGTAAGGACCGGATTCTTCATCCCGCCCCTCCCAGCCTCCTAATCCTATAATTTCGTTATATTCCGGCCAATCGGGGAAAGCATTGTCGGCGGCATGATAGACAACCACGCCTCCGCCATCTTTCACGTAATTCACAAAATTGGTTTGGGTCTCTTCAGCCCAGCTGTCACCATTATAGTCCAGAACAACAACATCATACTTTTTAAAGTCAATTATAAATTCGGACATATCTTTCCCTTTTTCGGGAGAAACCGAAATATCTACGGTAAAAATATTTGACTTTTCAAGGATATTTTTTAAATACAAGCTGCTTTTTTGCCAATTGTGGTTGTTTTGCCCGGTTACAATCAGCGCTTTCAGGCTGGCTTGCCTGGTACAGGAAAAAAATGTGGCAGCAATTGCAAAAACGGCTAAAACTGCCCATATCTTTATTTGTTTCATCATTTTCATTTTTAAACTTGATTTTTAACGTTTATTCCGGGAGTTCCCACGGATTTCTATATGGTTTCTTTAACAGTCTTGTTGCATAAATATTTCCATCTGTGAATTTTTCGGTTACCGGGTCCCAGTTCAGTTTTTGTCCGGTTATCATGGCAATCTCGCCAAGTAAAGCCACGCTGATAGAGCGATGCCCGGCTTCGGCAGGGGCTATGGCTTCTTTCCGGGATTTCACACAATCAATGAAGTTTTGCTTGTGGTCTTCGCTTTTGTAAATTTGAATCTCATCTCTTCCGATTTTTTCCTTCAGGATATTTTCATCAGAAGCTTTCAATCCGCCACGGGTTACATGAATCCACCCTTCTGTTCCCCTCCAGACTACACCCATTCCGTGTTCAAGCCGGGATGAGTTGGCTATGCGCATTTTCAGTCCGCTGGCATAGGTGGCATGAATATCATATTCCACAAATACGTCGTAAATGCCATCGTTATTGGGTCTTCCTTTTCCCTCAATGGTAACCGGTCCGGTATTTTCCAGCCCTAATCCCCAGTGTGCTATGTCAATGTGATGCCCTGCCCAGTCGGTGAGCTGCCCTCCGGAATAGTCGGTCATCCATCTCCAGTTCCAGTGCAAAACTCCCCGGAAAGGCACCTGTGGCGCGGGTCCAAGCCACATATCCCAGTTCACGCCTTCGGGAACCGGTTGAATTGCCGGATTTCCAATATAGGAGCCGCCATCAGGCAGACCAACCTCCACATAGTCAATCTTTCCAATCCTGCCATTGCGCACCAGCTCAACAGCATGATGAAAATTTGCTTCCGAACGCTGCTGGCTGCCCGTTTGCCAGATAATGTTGTTTCGGTGAACCGCATTTACAATAGCCCTGCTTTCAATGATTGAACGCGCCATCGGCTTTTCGCCGTAAATATCGATTTTCTTATTGGCTGCTGCCACAGATACCAGCGCATGCCAGTGGTCGGGAAGGGCAATGAGCGCAGTGTCCGGTTTTTCCTTTTCCAGAATTTCACGGTAATCGGTGTAAACGCGGCAGTCGGAATTTCCGTACCTTTTATCCACACTGCCCTTGACTCTAACTAATTGGTTCTCATCAATATCACAAAGCGCCACAACCTGCATTTCATCCGATTGCAGAAAACTGCTCAGATCGTAACCTCCCTGTGATCCGCACCCAACCAAAATCATTGATAT
>LSQX01078640.1_pt1 | contig 10381 bp, 13 predicted proteins | sample 654561 | NCBI WGS metagenome assembly LSQX01 (sample SAMN04489861, study PRJNA283612) | anaerobic digester metagenome | isolation source: 4 biogas reactors fed with cattle manure at either 37C or 55C with and... | place: Denmark: Kongens Lyngby | collected 2014
AGATGTGTATAAGAGACAGCCTTATAGCGGACCCGGCAGCAGCTGCAGAGATTGATAATGTTTTAAACAATCTTGAATATTTGGAAATAAAAATCCTTCTCCGCTCCACACTAAAAAAGGCATTGACTCCAAGCCAACAGCAGGCAATTCAGCTAAGATATTATGACGGCTATAATGTCGAGAATACCGCCGACATAATGGGTGTTGCATTGGAAAAGGCAAGGCAACTGGAAAAAACCGCTATTAAAGAATTACGAAAGAAAACGGAAAGCACAGCCCCGCTCCATAAGTTTTACCAAGAGAGGCGGGGAGCATATGAGTAAGAACCGCCCTATTTGGTATGATTATGTTGTAAGCATATTACAGGAATACCCTGTATTATCACAAAAACATTACCTACAACCCAATGAACAAGCAAAGGTACAAGCTGTAAGGCAGGCACTGCAGGAAGCAGAGAAAGACAACCCAGACGGCGTAAAGGCAGTTGTTATAATAGATTTTCAAAAAAGAACATGGGAAGATGTGAAACTGGTCATAAAAAAGCACAGTAACTATTATACCAAAGCACGGTACCGTTTTATTTGCAAGGTTGCAACAATATTAAATTTGCCATAGAAAGCGAGGCAACACAATGAACCCGGTAAAAATCAGAAAAATAAACGAGGAAAAACAGCTTGCCTTTGGTTGGGCAAACATTTCAACAAGAGCAAACGGCGAGGTTATACAGGACTGGCAGGACGATATTATAGACATATCAGACCTCGAGGAAGCGGCATACAATTTTGTATTGCACCACAGGAGCGGGGGCGAAATGCACAAAAAAAGCGACGTGGCGGTACTTGTTGAAAGCGTTGTATATACAGCCGATAAAATCGAGGCTATGGGTTTTGACCCCGCCATAACTCCTCAAGGTTGGTGGATAGGTTTTAAAATTACCGATGCCGACGTTTGGGAAAAGGTAAAAAGCGGTGAATACAATATGTTCAGCATTGAGGGCGAGGCAGTCCGCCAAACAGTCGGCAAGCCAAATAACGGCATTGCAAAAGGATTTAAGCAAGTATATAGCGGGGTATGCAAGGGTAAAACCGTTATCATAGGCGGAAACAAAACACCGCTTGTAATTACCGACAGCAAGCCAACCGCCTCGCAAGGGTTTATATACAGCGATAAAACCCGCATTATTACAAAAGGTAATAAGCAAGTCGGAATTGCTCAGACACGAACAGACAGATATAAACGCCTTAGGACCAAGCTGAAAAACGAAATAAATAATGACTTGGAAACCAAAAAGCCCGAGGCGGTAAGGCGGAACTTGAAAAAACGCATTACGGAACTCGAAAGGCTTATAGAAAAAAGCAAGCCGCAAAAAGGAAGCACCCCGGAAGAAAGACAGTTTTATAATGATTTGATAGCGGAGCGGGGCATTTTAGAAGGTTTTGTAAGACAATTAACTATTAAAAATTAAAGGAGCGATTTACATTATGAAAATGTATACAGCGGAACAAATTGCACAGATGAAGGCACAGAAGGAAGAACGCATAAAAGGCATGGTTTTGGAATTTATCAAGGAAAAGGGATATTATTCTTCAATGTATCCAAAACTCGCTCCCGGTGAAGCCGATGACTTTGATAGAATATATAAACGGCTTAAGGCGGAACACCAACAGCAATTAAGAGAGGAACGGCAGGCGATAATAGCGGCTGAACAAGCAGATGCGGAAAAAACACCCCTTGAAAAGTTGCTTGATACATTCGCCAATACAAAGGCGGCCATTGACAGCGTAGAAGGTAATTCACCATATAATACCGAGCGAATAAAAGGGGCGTTAAAGGGTATTTGCAAGGTTCTCGACTATTTGTTAAACAAGGAGGCATAGATTATGGCAGCGAATAAAAACGCTTTGCCCGAACCGTGGGAACGTCTGCCAAAAGAAACAGCAAGAGCATTTGAGGCATTTATAGATTATAGGGATAGCGGTACGGACAGAAGCATAAGAAGCACTGCACAAAAACTATGCAAAAACCGTACAACTATTGCCGAATGGTGCAAAAAATATAACTGGGTAGAACGAGCCGTACAATACGATGCAGAACTTGACAGGCAGGCGCGGGAGCGGAACGAAAAAGAACGGGAAGAAATGGCACAGCTTCATATTAAGGCGGCAAGGGCAATGCTGACAAAAGCATTAAAAGGACTGCAGGCAATCCCCGACGATGCTATGACACCCAACGACGTGAGCAGAATGATAGAGGTTGCAAGCAAACTGGAAAGGCTAAGCCGTGGAGAACCGTCGGAAAGCACCGAAATGTTCGGACGTGAGGGAACTGCCCCGCTTGTACAAATATACTTACCCACTAACGGCAGAGAGAAAGAGAGCGAAGGGGGCGGAAATATTGAAAGCAAGTAAGGAATTGGTCTTTTTAAGCAATAAGAGCATTAATGCCGTGCCGTTGACTACTTCAAAAGTAATTGCAGATTTTACAGGCATAGGGCATAAAAAAATAAAAGCGGCAATCAATAAGCATAAAAAAGCGTTTGAATCGTTTGGACTTTTGGTCCCATATGAGTCCGAAAGTACAGGTGGCAGACCCGAGGAAAGCATATACCTAAACGAGCAGCAGGCAACTCTATTAATAACATTCTTAAAGAATACCGAAGCGGTAGTTAACTTTAAAGTGGCACTTGTAAAGGCTTTTTACAAAATGAGGAAGGAATTAACCGAAAGGCTGATAGCAAAGCAGGAATTAAAACCCGTACAAAAGACACTTGCTGAGGTAATAGATACGAAAATACCCGACAGTCCGCATAAAAAATTTGCTTTTAAGCAATTTACAGACCTTGCATATAAAAACGCTTTAGGCAGAACGGCTGCACAGCTGCGTAAAGAACGTGGAGCGAACAGCAGGGCGATAGCGAGTGATTTCTTGAGCACCGGGGAATTAAATCAAGTCCGCATTGCAGAAAATCATATAATAGCATTAATTGATATGGGGTATATCTATCATGAAATAAAAGCACTCACAGCCAAAAGCAAAGCTAAGTTATCTGCATAATATAAAAAATCCAAAGTAAAAGAGGTGTACGCATTATGAAATCGCCGGATGTAGTTGTTATAGACATTGCCGCACGGTTTGTAGATAATACAAGTCAAGGCGTTGACGGAGCAACAAAAAAGGTTGATAAATTCGACGAAAGCATAAAAAAGGCAAAAAAGCAAATGGATACATTGAGCGGGGCAAAAGCTAATCCCACGCTTGCTGTAAGAGATAAGGCGACGGAAATCATAAGCAAAGTGGGCAATTCGCTTAAAAATATGACGGGGAAAACCTTTAGTTTTTCAATGAAAGTCATTGACTATGCTACAAAACCACTCCGCAGCCTGTATAATTTTGTTACAAGTTTCCGCGGCATAGTTACCGGGATTTTTACAGGGTATGCCGCCAAAAAGTCAATATTTGAACCGATTGCATTGGCGGATAGCATAACAAATGCACAATTAGGCTTTGAAACCATGTTTAAATCCGCTGAAAAGGCACAAAAAATGATGAACGATATAAACAAATTCGCGCAGGCTACACCATTTGAAACCGAGGGAGTAATAACATATACACAAAAAATGATTGCTATGGGATGGAAGCCCGAGGATGTTATAAAGGACCTTAAAGTCATAGGTGATGCCACCGCAGGGACCGGCAAGGGCGAGGAAGGACTGGAGCGTATCACATATGCCCTTTCAGAAATAAAATCAAAGGGAAAACTTTACACACAGGACCTTAACCAATTAGCCTCTGCAGGTATAAAAGCAAAAGCATACATAGCGAAAGGGTTAGGGTTTGGAACAGACGATGCAGGGATAGGCAAAGCTTCAAAAATGATAGAGGATGGTTTAATAGGTTCAGACCAAGCGCTTAAATACCTTTTGGATGGCATGAAGGAATTTGACGGGCTGATGGACAAAACGGCAAAACTAACAGTTAAGGGGCTGAAGGAACAATTAAAAGATGCATTTAAAATCAATATGCTCTCCAAGTGGGGCGAGGGCTTGCGTGACGGCGTAAAAAACGGTTTAAGCAAGGTTGTTGATTTTGTTAATACTAATGAGCAAGGCTTAATAAAATTAGGCGACAGAGCAAAAGATTTTGCGTACGACCTATCTACAAGGGCAGTAACGGCTTTAGGAAAGTTTACAGAAAAACTGCTTGAAATTACAAATACCGATGCATTCAAAAACGCTAACATGGGCGGAAAGATAAAAATCCTATGGGGTGATGTTATAGCAAAGCCGTTTGATGAATGGTGGAACGGAAGCGGCAAGGCGTGGCTTGCAAAGACTTCCGGGAATATCGGCTATGGCATTGGCAGTGCTATAAAGGGCGGCGTTCTTGCGATATTAGGCATAACCCAAAACGGAGCGGTAGAGGACGGTGTAAGTATAGGGAAATCTTTTGCTGAAGGTTTTTTGCAGGGCTTTGATGCAGGTAAGGTTAGTAGTGCTATCTTTAACAGCGTAAAGCAAAGCGGAAAAGACGTTGCAACGGGTAAAGGAACTGCAGGCGATTGGATAATGTCGGCACTTGCTTTATATGGAATTGTCAAGGGCGGAAAAGGAATAAGAAACATTCTTTTTGGAAAGCCCGAGGTAAGCAAAGGCCTTGTAGGTGGTATTAAAAATATAGGTCAGTGGTTTAAGGGCGGAGCAACAGGAGCGGCAAAAGCGACAGATACAGCCGTGGATATAGCAAAGGCAGTAAAGACCGCTGATGTTGCAACAGATATAGCGGGGGCGGCCATAAAAACGACTCCTATATTAGACCAGTACGGGAATGTTATTAAAACGGTAACCACCAACCCCGGAAACGTAGCGACGGCCGCAAAGGCAGGGCAATATATTGACGACATAGCCGTCGGAGCAAGTAAAGCCGCTCCGGCGCTTGGCAAGGTTGGTAAATTCTTTAAAGGCAATTGGTTAGGACTTGCATTTGCGGGGTTATCAATAGCGAGTGCAGAGGATAAGAAAAAAGAAACAGTAAAACAAGTTGGCGGCTTTGGCGCAAGTTTAGCGGGGGCAAAACTGGGTGCCTTGGCAGGCACAGCAATAGCCCCCGGCATAGGTTCGTTAATAGGCGGAGCAATCGGGGGAATTGGCGGATATATCGGCGGGGAAGCATTTGGCGAATGGGTATATAGTTTGATAGATTACCGCAAGACACAACAAAAGGAACTTGCAAAAATAGGGCAAAATTTAAGGGATGGCGTTAAGGACTATGAGGCATTCACCGCTGCAAGCGGAGCAACAAAAGACCTTGTAGGCGAATACAAAGCCCTTTCACAGGCAATTGAAAACGGTAGAATCCCAAGTGAAGAACTTGCATACCAACAAGAGCGGTTATTAGGTATTGCCTCCATACTGCAACAGACTTTCCCGGATATTATTTCTCAGTATGATGCAGAGAACGGTAAGGTAAAAGAGCGGTTAGGGCTTATCGAAAAAGAAATACAGCTAATGGAAACCAAGGAAAAAATGAAGCTGACCCAACAAGTCGAGGACACCAAGGCAAGGGTGCCACAGTTGCAAGAGGAAATAGGCATATTATCAGAGCAAACGCAAAAACTCGAGGAGCAATGGACAACCGCTCACAAGCTACGGCAGGGCTTAACAGATATTCAAACAGAGTGGGAAAAGTGGAATAAAGCTAACGAAAATAGCAACGGATTTGTAGAGGATATGCAGGCAAGCACGGAGAAAGCCAACGAACTAATAAAAAAGGCTAATGAGCTTGCTAAAACCCTTGGGTTCGACTATGATTATAGTGGTGCCGGCTTCGCAGGTATAGGCTTTGAAATTGTGGACTTAGGCAAGAAAACAGGCGATTTGCTGAAACAGTACGAGGACAGCAGTGACAAATTAGCAACGGCTAAAAAGAGCCTTGAGGACTATTATACAGCTGCAACAACGCTCATACAGTTAGAATATGGCGCCAATTTAACCGACGGGGCAGAAAAAATAACTACCCTTGCCGGGGCAAGTGCAGAGCTTGCAAACAACGGAAAATTATCAGAGCAAACGCTAAGCGGCATAAATGATATACTCCCCGACTTTGCAACAAACACAGGTACGGCAGAGGAAAAACAAGCCTTGTTAAAAAAGACTATGGGCGAAATAGCAGCACCATTACAAGAAGCGGCGGCTAAGGTAGGGGCTTTGAACAGCGAACTTTCAAGCCTGCCAAGCGAAAAAAAGATAAAGGTTGAAGTTATTTATAACCAAACAGGCTCACCGCCTCGAGGCGCGCAAGTTAACGCTTTACCAAACGCCAACGGAAATATTATAGACCGTCCGACCGTGGCGCTGATGGGCGAAGCAGGTCCCGAGGCAATAATACCGCTGTCAAGCGGCAAAAAAGACCGTGCTATATCACTTTGGGAAAAAGCGGGGCAGATGTTAGGGGTTACTCCTTTTGCAAACGGTGGGATTGTTGGACGTGCTGTAGAGCCTGTAAATAACGCCATATCAAATATTTTAAAAGGGTTTAGTGTTACAGTGCCAAACATAGAAATCATTAATCATTTTGAAGGGTCCACCGCCGACCCCGAAAGCATCATGCAAGTTTTGAATGATAATATAAAAGGCATTAGTAATAAAATCGCCCTGCAGATGGCCAACGATATAGTAAAAATATTTGCTAATTTATCAATGGAAGCAGAGGGGGTCAGATAGCATGAAGGAAATAACATTCCCTGTTAGCGATACGCTATATAACGAGATAAACCGCTTTAAATGCTTGTATGGCAGCATAACGTATGAAGCATTGCAAGAAAGCATCTCAGAAGGTTTTGAAAAGTTTATAATGATAGGCATAACAGAATTTAGAGAAAGGCTACAACCCACAAAGCCGAAACATACAAATGTGATACCGTTTAAAAAGCAGGACATTAAATAACGATTGGAGCGGCCATCCCGCTCCTTTTGCTGTATATGCCCTAAATTTGCGATTTAAGACGTTTTATGTATTGATTATAGCTTTACAAAGATAAGCGCTTAAAACACCACAGGGGCGAACAGAGCCAACGCACAGGGACAAAACAAAAGGGCTGCCGACATAGCAAGACGGCGCGGAAAAAGTTGTGTAAATAGGAATAAAAAACAACCTTCTTGGCAAGAATTAGGATATAAAAATTTTTGTCAAGGAGGTTTTTTCGACATGAAAATACCAAAGGAATTAATTAAGGAATTTGTAAAAAGCGAGGACTTCAAATCAACCGGTGACATTATGGAAAGCATCAAATCTATGTTTGCGGATGTGATGAACGAAGTACTTCAGTGCGAAATTGACGAAAAATTAGGGTACGACCGACATGAACGCACAGAAAGCAACGAGGATAAGAATTACCGTAACGGCTCTACAAAACGTAAAATCAAAACAGAACTCGGCGAGGTGGAAATATCAGTCCCACGTGACAGGAAAGGTGAGTACGAGCCGCAGATAATTGAAAAATATCAGCGTAATGCGGATGGGTTAGAGGAAAAAATATTATCGCTTTACGCACACGGAACGTCTACACGTGATATACAAGAGCAGATAAAGGATTTATATGATATTGAGATTTCCTCTGAGCTTGTAAGCAAGATTTCAGAGAAAATAATGCCGCAGGTCAATGAATGGCAGCAGCGTCCGCTGAATGAATATTACCCCTTCGTTTTCATGGACGCCATTCATTACAAAATCCGTGAGAATCATCAGATTGTATCAAAAGCGGCATATGTGGTTCTCGGAGTGAATGAGGATGGCTATAAAGAAATCCTCGGCATATGGGTGGGCGGTAACGAGAGCAGTAAATTCTGGCTCGGTGTTCTTAATGAGCTAAAGAGCAGAGGTGTAAAAAACGTTGATTTGTTCTGTGTTGATGGGCTTTCCGGCTTTCGTGAAGCGATAGAATCAGCATATCCTTTTGCCGGGATACAACGTTGTATTATTCACCAAATCAGAGCAACAACGAAATATGTTTCCTACAAGCATATCAAGGAATTTGTCGCTGATTTAAAACTGGTCTATGGTGCTGTCAATGAAGAAGCGGCACTTGAAAAGCTTATGGATTTCAAGGAAAAATGGCAAAAGGAATATCCGTCTGCCGTAAAATGGGAAGACAATTGGGATATTTTATCAACATTTTTTGCATATCCCGTTGAAATCCGTAAGATAATATATACAACGAATATTATTGAAGGCTTGCACAGACAATTCAGAAAAGTAACCAAAACCAAGGCTGTTTTCCCAACCGATGAAAGTCTTAAAAAAATGCTGTATCTTGCATCACAGAATATCACTAAAAAATGGACGCAGAGATACAAGAACTGGGATATTGTTATCAGCCAGCTTGCTATCCTAAACGGCAAAAGCGCATAAGCGTCGGCTGCTGCCGCAGGAGTTTATCGCATTGGTTTTTCCTAAACCGGATGAAAAAACCGGACAGCCAAAGCCACCCGGTTTAGTGTAAAAGCCATAAGACCGCTCGGGTCGCACTCCTGCGTTGCCCTATCCTGTCTTGTGGTAAAAGCCAATGATAGTATTGACCAAATGTATTAACTTTAAACCTACTATTTCTTGACCAACGTAGATTGTCGAATATTACCTACACAAGTTTGTCCGCAGACCCCATAGCAACCCCCAAGAGATAGTTTTAATGACTTAGTTTGTATAACACATATTGGTTAAGGGATACCCCTTCATTCTTCGCATTGTTTATCAAGTCTTTATGCAAGGTTTTAGGCAATCTTAGGGAAATCTTTCCGCTGTATTCTATCTCCGCCTTTAGTTGTTCGTGAGATACGGTGGACTGGGCCTTGCTTTTGGCTATTCTTTTAATTGCCTCCCTGTCCTGCTCATCCGGCTCTGCGACCGGGATATTATTTAATTTTGCTTCAAAGTCTTGTTTGTTCATTTATAAACATCTCCTCTCGAATTAATTTCCTCAATGGTTATAATATTATCATTGCTATTATATGCAAATATTATGCGGTAGTGATAAATTTTCAGTCTGTACAAGTCGCTGCCCTGCAGTTTTATTATATCACCCTCTAACTCTGTCAATCCCTCAATTGCCTTGATTAGTTTGTTGTAAGTGTTTTTGTCGGTTTTCTTCAAATATTTTTCGGGTTGTTTTTTATAGACAATGTCCATTTGCTCAACTCCTTTGTATGTGTATATGATAGCATATATGATAGCATTTGTCAAGTGGTTTATATTAAAAGACAGAGAAAAACGGTCACAAAATAGACCGCTTTTTTAATATCAATCTTCCCCACCGACATACTCCATAATATCGCCGGGTTGACAATTTAAAACGCTGCACAGTCTGGATATCGTGCGGGTATCAATATCTCCGCTCCCTGTGCGGATTTTTTGCCAAGCTGATTGGCTTATTAGGTTATCTTTTCTTATTTTATAAGTTGTATACCCCTTTTCCTTCAGCAAAGCAAGCAGTTTATCGTATTTAATAGGCATTAACACTTCACCCTTTCTCTTATTTAACATAGTATAACATACATTATGCACGAAATAAAGAGTATAATATGCACAAATATGAACACGCATAATCGTGCAATATTACATATTGATTATACACGCAATATCGTGTATAATATGCTTGTAAGGTTGATACGGAGCAGGCGATAATACCGAAAGTATTATGAAAGACAAGCCCATATACTCGTGAGGTGCTCCAAAGCGACGGAGGTATAGCCGAGAAGATGACTTGACCGCCTGCAGGTAACCTTAACACTAATAAAAAAGGAGTTTTGAGAATGAGTACAACCGAATTGACAAGCAAGGTCAGAGAGTTAAAGGAGCTTAAAGTAATGGCGGAGGAATTGGAGGCGGAGATTACAGCAATCGAGGACATTATAAAAGCAGAAATGACCGCAAGAGGAACGGAAGAAATGATGGTCGACATTTTCAAAGTAAGGTACAGCACCGTTAAAAGCAGCCGTTTTGACACCACAGCCTTTAAAAAGACACACCAAGACCTATACAACCAATACACAAAAGAAACGGTTACAAGAAGGTTTAGCGTTGCATAAGAAAAGCCCATACTACAGCCGACCAAGCAAAGTATGAGCAGCACACCGCCGGAGCGGGGTACATAAATAATATACCACAGCCCCGCTCCAAAGTCAATAAAAACGAAAGATTTGTAAAATGCGATAAAATAAATGGACCGTAAACTATAAAACAAACGAAAGGATGGGACCACATTATGAAAAATTTAGCACACGTTATGGCTTTTCTGCAGGGAGCAGGCAACCGACCCGATGAAGATAACGAGGAAATTATAAGACAAGAGGAAAAACAGCTTTTTGAGGTAACCAAAAGCACCCTATGC
>LSQX01284439.1_pt1 | contig 10381 bp, 12 predicted proteins | sample 654561 | NCBI WGS metagenome assembly LSQX01 (sample SAMN04489861, study PRJNA283612) | anaerobic digester metagenome | isolation source: 4 biogas reactors fed with cattle manure at either 37C or 55C with and... | place: Denmark: Kongens Lyngby | collected 2014
TCTCCCAAAAATCAGCTAATAATCAAGTATTAGGATTAATGGATCATGTCCAGAAATTCCATTCGGGTTTCAAGGCGGGTTCTGAAACCACCTAACATTGCCGAAGTCGTCATCGAAGCTTGTTCTTTCTTGATGCCGCGCATCATCATGCAAAGATGTTGAGCCTCCACTACCACACCCACACCAAGCGGATTGATCGTATCCTGCATGAAATGAGCAATTTGTTGAGTCATGCGCTCTTGAACCTGTAATCTATGCGCAAACATATCAACAATACGGGGTATCTTGGATAATCCCAGCACTTTATTTCGCGGTAGATATGCTACGTGAACTCTTCCAAAAAATGGGAGCAAGTGGTGCTCGCAAAGACTGAAGAATTCGATATCCTTTACCACGACCATCTCATCGTAGTCCACGGTAAATAAAGCCCCATTAATCAACTTTACTGGGTCCATCGTATACCCACCCAGGATTTCTTCGTAAGCATTTGCAACCCGATGTGGTGTGCGCACTAACCCTTCCCGTTGGGGGTCTTCACCAATTGCTGACAAAATCTTAGAGACTGCGTCGACAATTTTTTTCTTATCGATTGCTTTGTAATCCATTTCGGACGGATATTCTTCTGTTGTGCTCATTTTGCCTCGCTTCAGACTAATTGTATATTAAAAAGCAGTCCATTGAAATGGACTGCTTTTAATGTTAGTTCAGGTTTACTTTATCACTGGGTCGATCAAACCGTAACTTCCATCACGTCGTCTGTAGAGCACGTTTACGCGTGCATTCTCGATGTTGAAGAAGACGAAAAATTCGTCATGCCCCAACAAAATGAGTTGTTCGAGTGCTTCTTCTTCATGCATAGGTTCGAGATTGAATGTCTTGCGCCGGGCAATCATAGGAACAACTTCTTCCTCAATTTCCTCGACAACTGGAACAACCTCAACCTCGGGTTCACCAGCTCGTTTGCGCCAATGCTTCCCCTTAAATCGATCGATCTGGCGTGTCATCTTTTCAACCGTTGCGTCGATTGCGGCAAACATGTTGTCTGACCTCTCTTCTGAGCGAAGAATGAAACCCTTTCCGCGAATGGTAATTTGAGCGATATAGCGGTCGGAAGCATTCCGCGCTGTTTTTGCATAACTCAAATCTACCCGGCATTCCCCGATGTCGCTGAGAAAACGCTCTAACTTACCAACTTTCTTTGTCGCATAATCTTGGATTCGATCTGTGAGTTCCAGGTCTTTAGTGTAAATGCCAATTTCAACTGCCATAGTAAACCTCCTGGGATTTTGTTAAATTATACATTATTCATTATCGAAAATTCAATTTAGTCTAACGAATGGTTTACTTTGGCCACCGTTAGGCAAAATACCTCCATTGCGCCAGCCGCAACCAACTCGGTTGCAGCTGCTTCCATGGTCGCACCACTGGTGAAAACATCATCAACCAACAGCACCCTTTTGCACTTAATCTCCTGAGCCTTTGCTACGAAAGCTTGTCTGACGTTCTCCTGACGCTGCTGGTGGTTCAAACCAACTTGTGATGAGATTTCATTAATCCTGATAAGTCCGTCGCAGGTAAATGGGATATCGAGCATCTCAGCCAAAGGTTTAACCAGTCGTTCAGCCTGGTTGTAGCCTCGTTCTAATCTTTTTTGCTCTCCGATCGGAATCGGCACAATCAGGTCAACCTCCCAACCTGTTCGCTGATAAACCAGTTGCAGCCAACCAGCCAGGTATCGCCCGATTGTCAAATCGTTCTGATATTTGAGATGATGGATGGCTTTTTTCACAACGCCATCATAGTAAGCAAATGCTCTGAAACCTTTATAAGGCAGTGTTTTACCTTCGCAATTCAGGCATTTCCCCTTTTTGTTGGTAAATGCACCACAATAATTGCACACATCTCTGGGAACCAGTTTGATTTTACTGAAACATTCAGAACAGACAAAAACACCCTCCTCTCCACAACCCAGGCAGGTTGGAGGAAACAACCAATCCAAAGCTGTGCGAGAAAGGTTTTGCGTAAATATTCTCAATTGTTCCGATGTCATGTTATTGGAGTGTGGTTTGGTAGAAAAGCTGGATGGCAGGCCAGAACACTGTGAAAACAGTAAACAATATCATCAACACAAGGATGATGATTAAGAAGTATTCAAATGGTCCCAGACTTCTGAACGGACCGTTTTTCATGCAAGCTCCTTCAACGAGTCGTAGTATATCTATTATAATTAAGATTGTAAGTTGCAAAACCTTATATTTTCTACTGTCAGAACATCTTGATGATGATACGATTTTAGAAAGCTTGAGTAGAATAGGAGAAAAATGACTGATATTTTCAATATCGTAAGTGGAGACCGGGATCCTCTCAAAAAGTTAATTGGGAAAATTCCAGGCTTCAAAGGCTATGTCGAACGCGGCGATCGCCGTATGTCTGACAAAATTCTACGTGAAACGGTTGCCAAGGAGTATGAGGCTCAATATCAGAGAATCTCTTCCTTGCAACGTGATCTCATCTCAACCGGTGGTTTGGCTTATATCGATGATCTCGAAAACGCCGCCATCAAGGTACGTCAATTTATCGACCGGATAAAAACTGCTTCTTATGGATATGCAGGCATTTTCGACGCAATCAAAATCCGCGAAGAGGAACTTGCAAATATCTACCAATATGATCTGACCTTGCTTGAGCATGCTGATGTAATCGGCGGCGCCATCGACAATGTTTCAGCTTCTATTGGCACAGATGGTCTCCCTGCGTCTCTTCGCCATCTTACGGCTGTCTCACAGGAAGCGATTGATGCTTTCAACAAACGCTCCGATGCTCTCAAGGGTATCGCACTTTAGTTATTGATCTTAGAGGAGGATTAATATGGCTAGAATTTTTGATGTCGTTGAATACCCCAGTGAGATGGTCGATGAGATCGTCCACCGTTTTCCAGAAACTGGTGTAGCTGACCTTCGCCTGGGCTCCCAGGTTATCGTACGTGAATCACAGGCTGCAGTATTTTTCCGCGATGGTCGCGCGCTGGATGTTTTAGGTCCAGGACGTCACACCATCACCACTGCCAACGTTCCTTTGCTGACCAATTTGCTGGGTAAGCTCTTTGGAGACCGCACCCCTTTCACCGCTGAAGTTTACTATGTATCCATGCGGGAGTTCGCTGATCGAAAATGGGGAACACCTCAGCCGATTATCGTCCGCAATACCGGTGTAGGCCTGGGAATTGCCTTGCTACAAGGCTTTGGTACCTATAGTTTCCAGGTTAATGATCCCCAGCAATTCGTTACCCAGATCGTGGGTCAGTTGGGCGGTTTCCGTACATCCGATATTGAAAACCGACTTCGCACCATGCTGCTCTCACGCTTGCAGGACGTTTTGGGTGAAAGTACTTCTCAGAACAATGTTCTCGACCTAATTGGTTTGACTGATGAATTAGGCGCAGCAGTTCGTGCAAAAGCTCAGGATGACTTCCTCGGTATAGGTTTGCTCCTGAAATCGTTCTATATTGGCAATCTGAAACCCTCAGACAAATCCGCCAAGGAATTACGCGACATGGGTATGCTGGATATGCAGACCTACACCCAACTTCAGGCTGCCGATGCCATGCGCGATGCGGCGCAAAACCCCTCTGGTGGTGCTGGCTTGACTGCCGGTATTGGTGCAGGTATGGGTATTGGGAATGTTCTTTCCGGCTCTCTGGCTGGCATGACTCAAAACCAGCAGTCTCAGACTCAACCAACAACCTCCGCTGCTTCAACAGCCATGCCCGACGTCATGACCCCTTCGGAAGCAGCTGGGTTTTTGAAAGTTTCGGAAGAAGATGTGTTGGCTGCGATCAGTGCAGGTGAACTAAAAGCCCGCAAAATTGGCAGTGCTTTCCGCCTGACCAAAGAAGCGCTCCAGGAATATCTCAACGGATAACCTGAATTCGATTGCAAAAACGGCTGAGGAAAACCACCTCAGCCGTTTTGTTTTGTTATAATGGGGATAGAACAATTCATGAAACTTCAGGAATATAAGGCGAAATCCATTCTCAGGAACGCAGGGATACCCCTGCCAACTTCCACATTGGCGACAAATGCCGTACAGGTGAAACGAATTGCAGCTGAAATTGGCTATCCTGTTGTATTAAAAGCTCAGACGCTGGAACCTGGACGTGGTCACGCTGGTGGCGTCCGAATTGTCCATAATGAGCAGGAAATTGAAAACATCAGCAATCAAATCTTCAAACTGGTCATAAATCAACATCCTGTCCAATTCATCCTTGTAGAAAAAGCGCTTACCTTTTCCAAGGAGTACTACTTCGCAATCATCTCTGACCTGGATGTTGGCACTCCGGTTTTAAGGCTCTCGGAAGCCGGAGGTGCTACCTATTTGGAACCTGAGTCTTTCAAAAATGCCCGTGTAATCGATCAGCCTGTAGATATCAATGCCGGTTTGAAAGACTTTCAGATTCGCGGGTTGATGACAAAACTGGGCATTGAACCATCGCTTTGGAAACAGCTCCAACTGATTGCTCACAAGGCTTATGACGTGTATCGTCAATACGACGCCACATTGGTTGAGATAAATTCATTGGTAGTAACTCAACAAAACCAGATCTTTGCATTGGATGCCCGGATAAGCGTGGATAGTCAGTCGCTTTTCCGGCAGGAGAGTTTGTACGACTCCTTTGATCCATCTTATTTTGGACGCGATGAACGACAGGCGCTGAAATTTGACGTCGATTATCACAGTTTTCCAGGTGAAATCGGATGCATGGTCAACGGAATGGGTCTCGCATATATAACTATTGACCAACTCATTGGTCTCAATATGATGCCTGCAGCTATGATCGACATTCATGGCGGCGCCACAAGCACCTCAATCGCATCCTCACTGGAAATGCTGCTTCTGAATCCCAAGGTAAAAGTGATCGTGATCAATATTTTTGGTGGGATGACCCGTTGTGATGAAGCTGCCGATGGTTTCTTGCAGGCACTCAATCTTGGTCTTCCTAAAAAACCGATCTTTATCCGCCTTGAAGGCACTAATGATGATTCCGGTCTGGATTTGTTACATAAAAACGAAAATTTGACCTTTTTTGGCACCACCGACGCGCTCGTGAACGCTGCTGTCGGGTGGTTGCGGGGTGAGGAACAATGAGCATCCTGATCAGTGCTGATTCCCGTATCATGATCCAGGGTATTACCGGCCGCAGAGGTCGTTTTCACGCTTCTGAAATGTTGAAGGCTGTCACCCAGATCGTAGGGGGTACCTCACCAGGTAAAGGCGGTGAGTGGTGCGATGATTTGCACCTGCCGGTGTTCGATACAGTCCGCGATTGTATTGATGCAACCAATGCGGATGTCAGTATCATTTTTGTTCCACCTCATTCGACTGCTGACGCCATCCTTGAGGCGATTGATTGTGGAGTAAAAACGATCATTTCCATCACAGGTTCCATACCTTTACAGGATATGATGGTCGTAAAGTCAGCGCTCAAAAACAGCAATTCCATCTTTGTAGGGCCTAATTCCCCAGGTGTGTTGGTTCCAGGAATTGCCAATGCTGGAATATTTCCCAATGGAATAGCTATGCAAGGAAACATTGGCGTGATCTCACGCTCAGGAACGCTATGTTATGAAGTAGTAACCACGCTTAAACAAGAAGGTATCGGTGTAAGCACTGCTGTTGGTATTGGGGATGACCCGATCATCGGCATTGATTACCTAACTTGCCTGGAACTGTTTGAGGCGGATCCTCATACTGACCAAATTGTGTTGATCGGTGGACCAGGTGGTGATAGCGAGCTCAGAGCAGCTACATTCATCATGGAAAATATGACCAAGCCAGTGATTGCTTATGTTGTTGGTGAGAGCCTGGCAACCTCGATTTTGCGACCGTTTTTCTCACGAAGCGGAAGCCTTTCTTTGGATTCGCTTGGCAAGAAAACCGGCGCATTGAAAGATGCAGGTGTACGTATGGCAACAAAACTTAGCGATATCCCTGCCTTGATCAAGAGATAGTGATAGAAACATTTGAATAGGTTGACTGAAATAGTGATTAAAAAAAGCTGCCAATAAGGCAGCTTTTTCTTGAAGCAAGAACGACTACTTGAGCACTGCTTCGATAGCCTGAACAGCATCACCTACTGTGTGGATGTTACGGGCGGCTTCATCAGTGATATTGATATCAAATTTTTCGCAAAACCCATCGATCAAAAAGAATTGATCCATCGAATCGGCTTTCAAATCCTCAATGAAGCGTGTGTCCATGGTGATGTCATCGCCATCAATTTTTAAAACATCTTTCACTACTTCTTTTACAATTTCGAATGTATTTTCCATTAGCTTTCCTCGCAAGTCTTTTTAATGTTAAGATTATATCAAGACTGTCTCTGATTATGAAAGAGTAAACACACTATGAGCGAGCAAGTTACGAATATTTCTTCCAGAAAAGACGAACATTTGCGAATTTGCCTTGAAGAAGATGTAAATTCAAGTGTTCCGACAGGTTTTGACCAGGTCCAGCTTCAAATTAAAAGCCTGCCAGAAATCGATTTTGAATGTATCGATCTTTCTACGATCATATTTGAAAAGAAACTGGACGCTCCAATTCTGATCTCTTCGATGACCGGAGGGTCCGGTAAAACCAAGCAATTCAATCAGATTCTTGCCCAGGCAGCTAACGAATTTAACATTGCCATGGGTGTCGGCTCTCAACGCGCCGCGCTTGTGCATGATGGGTTGGATGATACCTTTGCCATTGTGCGAAAAGAGGCACCTGGTGCGCTCCTGTTTGCAAACATCGGTGTCGGTCAACTGAACAAAGGCTTTGGTATCGATGATTGTCAGAGAGCGGTTGATATGCTCGAAGCAGACGCGCTCGTTATTCATTTGAATGCTCTGCAAGAGGTTCTGCAGCCAGAAGGTAACCGGGATTTCACCCAACTCCTACAAAAAATCGAGGTTATTACCAAGAATATGCCAGTTCCGGTGATCGCCAAAGAAGTTGGCTGTGGTATTGACCCGAAAACTGCTCGTTTGCTCGTAGATGTTGGCATTCGTGGGATCGACGTAGCTGGAGCTGGCGGCACCTCCTGGGCTGCGGTGGAAATGTATCGCCAGACTGACCCAATTCGTATGTCACTTTGCAGGACTTACATTGATTGGGGAATTCCAACTGTTGAAGCTCTGCGCGGGTTGAGCGACCTGCCTGAGGACATCCTTAGAATCTCGTCAGGTGGTTTACGAGATGGACTGGACGTTGCGAAATCAATTGCGTTGGGAGCGGACCTGGCTGGCTTCGCTCGAAAATTCATTATTGCAGCCAACGCTGGCTATGAAACTTTGAAAGAAACGATTGAGTTAATCATGCTTGAGCTGAAAGTTGCTATGTTTGTGAGTGGTGCCAGCAATCTGAACGAACTAAGAGCAAAACTGGACAAGGAGAGCAATGATGAAAAATGATCTGGTAATTGAAACGAGAAGGAACTTTGAAGAATACTTCAGAGCCACTGTTTTGGATAATTGCCCTTCCGAAGTCCTGGGTCTGCGCGATTCTGTAGCATATCATTTTGGCTGGGACGGCTCAGCGATCGTTCCTGGAAAACGGTTGCGTCCTCTATTTTTAATCCTCGCCCATTCGGCTTTAGGGGGTAAACCGGAGGATGCGTTTCAAGCAGCCAGTGCACTGGAAGTCTTTCATAATTTCACGCTGATTCACGATGATATACAAGACCAAGGCGAAACCCGCCATGGTCACCCTGCATTATGGACTAAGGTAGGTATACCCGTTGCCATCAATATTGGCGACTACTTATCCGGACTCAGTCATTACTTGATGGGGAATCTGCCCTCTGTAGTTTCGATAGCAACACAAAAAGCTGCTCAAAACGAGTTCCAGCAGGCATGCTTGGGGGTTATCCAGGGTCAACAACTGGACATACTATACGAAAAAGTAGATCAGATTAGCGTGGAGGAATACCTTGCTATGATCCGGCTCAAGACTGCCCGTTTGTTCTCAGCCGCCTTTGCGATTGGAGCGAAACTGAGAGATTGCGACCCTGAGTTCACAGAGAGACTCAAACAAATTGGCTGTGATCTTGGGCTAGGTTTCCAGATCCAGGATGATTACCTTGGAATCTGGGGGCACGCTACGGCAACTGGAAAATCTGTCAGCACAGATTTGCAGGCAAGAAAAAAAACTTTTCCGGCGATGACTGGTTTAAAGAACTCAACGTTTTTCCAGCAACTCTGGCATCAAGAAAACCGACCAGACGACAGTCATTTGCTTGAGATGAAAGCCTTCCTTGAAAGAGCTGCCATCCGGGAAGATACCATAAATCTCGCGCGTGTCTATTACATCGAGACTCAAACCAGCTTGAACCAACTGTTACCGATTGAGAATGAATATGCTCAGGCTTTAATGTCGTTGGTGACTTCGATGTTTGCGCCAGTTTTGGCTGATTCCTGATCATTAATCAACCAGCTTGCTGAAATCAGACCCAAACCAACCCAATAGTAAGGTAAGCCAAAAGTATCCAGGCTGAACCCCTCAATGACCATCGCCAAAACAATTAGTTTCCCCACCAACCCCATTGCTTTGAGTAAACCGTCAGTTGATCGTCTTTCGAGTTCATGAGCGTTTCGCCAATGGATCAAGACCCAGGAAACGAATAAGGCAAAACCAATGATTCCGGTTTCAGAAAGCAGTCTTACCCAAAGGTTCTTGGCATTAGGAATAAAGTTTTGTGAGAGTACTACTTTGTTAATCTCAGGCAACCGGGTGCCAAAATTAGGCGCTGTCAACGGAAAGTAGTAACCCGGAATTCCGAAACCCGCTCCCAACATGGGATACATTAGGAAGACGTTGTAGGCTGCCATCCAGTAAATGATCCGTTCGGCAAAGCTGAGCTTTGAAGCCCACCCCAGAAAGCCGAAATCGATGAAGCGCTGTATGTCGAAAAGCCCTGCCATTCTGGGCTCAATTTTGGTCATAATGAAGCCTGCCAATAGCAAAACTGCAAGCAAACCGAACAGCAAAGCACTCCATATTCCAAAGCGAAACAAGCCTTGCTTTACCGGGCTAACCTGTGTGTTTCTTTTCTGGTAAATCCCATTAATCCAGTTGTTCGTCATCCTGAAAATTGCATAAGCCGCCAGGATGATCATTGTTATCCATCCGATTCTGGAAAAACTGATGAACAATGTGGCGACTGCCAGCAGAAAAAAGACCCTTTCGAACTGGATCTTGTTAAATAGTTTCTTCTTGAAGACACTCTGTCCGCTCAGGCTCAACCCAAACCAGATCGGAATGTAGACCATATTCAACTCGTGAGCCAACCAGGAAGGTTCATAGGCTAACCCAGAAGCACGAGCTGGGTAAAGCCTCCCATTTGCCGTGATGACTGACTGGACCCGATACATCCAATCCGGGTAACGCTCAAACGTCAACCAGGTGCCATATTGAATCCATGAGACAGCTATCAGTGCAATACCACCGATGCTGATCCACATTAATGCCGTTCTCAATTTTGCCGGGTTATTTACCATGAAAATGGTAACAAGGTAAAAACCCAGACCCATTGCAAACGTAACCAGAACTTCGGCGCTGTTCCGCAACCAGGGTATGTCCCGAAAAGTTGGGACAAAATGGAAATTCGCTAATAGAGTGGAAATTAAACCAAAGAGAAGGAAAATGATCAGTGGCTTAACCTGGTAAGGCAACCTGTGCCCATTCTTAATAAAAGACGGTAGCCACCAGAAAATAAGTATGACCGCCATGGGTAAAAAGGCCAGGGGAGCAACGCTAGTCCCACCAAAAATTCTTGAAAGCAGAGCAAAACTGCTCACTGGCAATACGACGAGCAGCATTTGCCACAAGAGGGACAATATGCGTTGCGATGGTGTCATTATTAATCAGCCTCAACCTTAAAATCAGGCAGTTCAAACACGACGAATGACAAAACCAATCCTATCAAAGCACCGGCGAGCATTAAATTACTTCTAGTTCCCTGTATAGGTTCATCCGGTACGGAGGCTGGTTGAAACTGACTGATCTGCAGGTCCTTGGTCAAGCCTAAAGCCTGGGGGGCTTCCACGAGGATCACTTCGTTGGCCTCATCGGTCAGATTATTTGCTTCGTCTGGGGTCAGGTTTTGGCAAAATCCGGTTTCGAGTACCAATGGATCAGTTTGGCAATCTTCGATGGAAGTGACTGTCCATTTGGCTTCAGACACCAATAACGCATGCGTGTAAGCCTCGCTCAGCCTATTGTGGGCAATTTCTACCCAATTGCTCGCGATTCTAGCGGCAACCTCAGGGTCCTGGTCGCGTACTTTGATCACCGTTGTCATCAGCCTACGCTCGATGAGGCTGTTTTTCTTGAGATTAGCAAG
>LSQX01004714.1_pt1 | contig 10380 bp, 1 predicted proteins | sample 654561 | NCBI WGS metagenome assembly LSQX01 (sample SAMN04489861, study PRJNA283612) | anaerobic digester metagenome | isolation source: 4 biogas reactors fed with cattle manure at either 37C or 55C with and... | place: Denmark: Kongens Lyngby | collected 2014
CAAGTGTATATTGCTACGACTGTAAATAATGGACAAATAGTTACCACAACGGGTGGATATATTAATTACAAAGGGACTGAATACCACGTTCCAAATGATTATGATTTGCTAGCAAATACGAGAGTATCAAACATTGCCTTTATACCGGGATTGAATGGTGGTTCTGGAACGCGTTTATACACTTTAAAAGGAAGAGAGCTTACGCCTGTGACAGGTTACAAAGTATACACCGCAGAAGGGTTTATGCCAGAATTTGGGAAAAACATAGGTTTTATAGATGCTGGGAAATATGTCTATAAGGCAACAGTTGATGTGTCTGGCGACACCAATTTATTCGGGGAAAGTGTAAATATTTTTGAAATTAAGAAAGCTACTCCAAATGTTTTTGACCTCCATACTAAAAACACATTGTTTTATGGGGACAGTTTAAATCAACTTATGTTTGGGAGTTCGTATGAAAATGGTTCGCCAATTACAGATCCAGGGTTTGAATATGCTTCAGAAAACTATTTTTTATCATCAGCAGGGGTGTATGGATATTTTGAGATAACATCACCACAACATGGAACAGAAACATATAACAAGCCTCAAGTCAGTTCATCTATGCCTATTACGGTACGTTTTCATCCAATTGAAGTAATTGCTGGTGTGACCAATGAAATAATGAATGACAACTGGGATACAGTATTTTCTAGATACTATGATAGGGTGATGGTTAATCCTGTCGGTCCTGTTTTTGAGTATACGTTGAAACCAGGGAAAAGTCATAGTAAGAATTATGAAACTCAGTTAATTGAGATGAATATAGAAATAAAGCATGCAAAGGCTTACATTGATGTTGACTATTCAACAATTAGAAAAGTATACAACGAAGAGCCACAAGGACTGACGGCAAAGGCTTATTTGGATGTTGACAAAACCATAGAAGAATTTAATGTGCCATTTATCATAACCTATGTGGATAAAACGACAGGAATCCCACTTCAGGGGAAACCTGAATCAGCGGGAAATTATCAAGCGAAGATTGATATCGATAAAACTAGCTCAAACTATGAAAATGATGTGTCTGTGTATCAAGATTTTATAATTGATAAGAAAGAATTAAATGTTTATCCAATTGCTCCTGAAGGGGAACTAGGATTGGGAGATTATGTTTATGAAGAACTTCCGACAACTGAACTTTTAGGTCAGTATCAGTTTGATCATAAATTTACATTCATATACGGATACTTAGAAGCACCATCTTATAAGTTTGGCGTTTATGAAAACGAAATATTTGAAGAAATTACTGGCTTATATGTAAATCATTCCTTCTCTAAATATAGGGATGAAAATGGACAGTTTTTAGATCCGTTTGGAGATTGGGTTACCCAGACCATTCCTGGTGTTTTGCTTAGTGATATGTTATCTGCAGGTTGGCATATTGCCGAGATAACAATTGAAAACCAAAATTATTCAGGAGGATTATACGCAATATTTGTTATAGAGCAAGGCACTCCTCTTGGAAATCTTTTAACTGTAAATCTGCCTCAATTCAAGCGGACATACTCCGTTGTTGACTACGATGGTACGCCAAAGGGAGTAATTGGTCATTTAGAATATGGTCAAACGCTAGCAGCCGGTCTGCCGATTATGTTGCAAGGCTTAAGTACTAGCGCGTCTTACAAATATCGTAACAACGTAACGAAAGAGATCCAAGGTAGGTTTTATTTTGAATCTGAAACGGAATATTATTTGAGACAAGCAAGTCAGTCACAAGCTTATTTCGATGTGAATGGACAAAGAATTTTAGATGTTAACTATGGGACCGGCAATATGACAAATAGAGTAATCCCACATGCAGTGACGCTTTATTGGGAAGCAGGGGAGTACATAGGCGCCGAATTTATACCCAATAATAATTTTGGAATAGTTTCGTTTTCTACAGATATTGTTGTAGCTAGAGCAAGGGCTAATGTTGACAATATCTATATGAGCAGTATCACATACGGGCAAAAATTGTTAAATTCAGATTTTGTAGGTGATATTGTTTCTAACGGAAAAATATTAGAACGCAATGTTCATTATTCACTGAATTTAATTACAAATAATCAAACGGTTTATAATGGGGGCACACACAATGTAAGATATTCATTAAATCCGCTTGGAGAGTACTTACGTCAATATCTGCCTCTAAATGACCTATATGCTCAAATTAACGTAATTAGTAGAGAAATAACAATATCATTTCCAGCGGATGTTAAAAGAAGTATTGAAATAGAGGAGTATGATAGTGGCTCGCCATTAAATCTTCCTATTGGTGTTGTTTACGAATATGGCTCATTGTATTCTCGGCCGACAACAATAGTAAAAACAACAGATACTGAGGAGATAGTTACTAATATTCAATTAGAATATCTTTACTTTAAAGATAAACCAAATGATGGTTATGTTCTTCAAAGCGGTGAAAGTTACATGGATGGATATGAGAACTATGTTCGACTTCCTCGCATTTCTAGCACTACGGAAAGCGGAAGATATTATATGTTAGTCAGGCCTTTGGGTAACAATTATATTGGAAGTGTTTTTGAAGATTTTTATGTCATTAAAGCAGACTTGTATTATACGCAACCTAATTTGCCAAGTATAGAATATGGTCAGTGTTTAGGTGATTATGTTTTTTCACAAATATTGGTACAAAATCGAACAAACACAATTAGCATTTCTGGTAGCTTTTCATTTGTTGATGAGGAACTAATGCCAGAAGTAGGGTCTACTGACAGTTTTTTAGTCAAATTTATACCCAGAGCAGGGAGTACATCGCTGTATAATAATTTTAAACCTATAGTTTTTCCATTAGCCATAAACGTTTTGAAAAAGACGCTAGTAATTTCAGTAGCAGATAATACACAATATGTATTTACTGGCGGTCCTAAAGCGATTATGGCAACGGTATTAGATCCAGAAAATCTTGGAGTATCATTGCCATTAGTTTATGAGTATTTTACTGTTGATGGATTGCCTCCTACTCAAGTTGGAATCTATAATGTAAAGGTTTCTATAGATAACTCTGTAGAGAAATTTAGAGGATTTAAGTCAGTAACTGTAGAAATTACTAAATCTCCAGTTACTATTGATACGACAGATGTTGAAAAAGAATATACAGGATTACCTCAAGAACTTATCCCTAACTATTCATTTGTACCAGGAACTAATGTCAGAGACTTTATTGTAAATGATATCGAAGGTTTTAGAATCAGATATTATGACCATAATGGGTTGGAAATGAATGTTTTACCTAAGAAGGTAGGGAAATACAGAGTAAATGTGCAGTTAGTTGCAGCAAACTATAAAGCACAAGAAACTAACATTAATTTTTACATAAAACCATCAATAAAAGAAATAAGAAATCTAGAACAAACATATGTTCCCGTGGTTTTAGACCCCAATGCTCCTCGTGTTTTACCTGTTGAGCTTATATTCAACAAGGTTTATATTATGCATTTGGATGAATATGGAAANNTTGCTGAAGAAAATCATCAATCAGTACAATATACAGTGTTTTACCGATATCTATCAAGCGCTGGCATTCAACCCGAATTTTCATCCAATTTAGATATAAATAATGCAGGTGTATATGATCTGGAGATAAGGTTTTCAGAAAATGGATATAATAAAATAATAACAGGGGAACAGTTAATTGTTGCTAAGAGATCTGTTTCAGAATACTTCCAAACAAGCCTTCAAAGTAGGTATGTAACAACTTATACTGGATTTACGCAGCCTCTTACTAACATCTCGTTACCTGCGGATATACAAAATGCAACAATATATTATAAACAATATGAAGATAGCGATGAAGATAGCGGGGATTTTATTAATACGGTCGCACCAACTCAGTCGGGATTATATAAAGTAAGGATTGTATTAGAGAGTGAAAATTATGAAGGTATAGGCGAAACTGAATATGAAATTAAGAAAGCAAAATTGACAATTGTTAGTACGCCTACTACAGAAAAAATAGAATTTAGTACAGAAAAAGAAAATGTATTATTCAAAGAAGGGACAGGAGAAGTTAGATTTGCAACCACAGGAGAGGTTTTAAGCAATAGAGGAACATGGTCGATTGAAACTGACATAACTTCTCCTTTATGTACGGCTGGCAGTTCTTATTCTGTTGTTGTTCGTTTTACACCGGATGAAACGATTAATACAAACTTTCTTGCAGTGGAAAAAGAGATGTCCATAAGTATAACAAAAAGGGACATTAGTGAGTTTATCCAAATTGAAGAGCAGTCATTAAATAAAATTTATTCTGGAAGTCGTCAAGGGGCAAGAGCTATTATTGCGGAAGCTGCGAATATAATCCCTGGATACGGCAGAATTAAACTGACATATCAATACAACGGAGTAGTTGAAGATCCGAAGGATGTAGGAGTCTATAGTTTAGTAGTTAAGATAGTGGAGGATAATAATTACGTAGGAACAACAACTGCGAGAAGTTTTAAAATAACTATGGCTGAACCGTTAATAGAAAGCCCGCCTCGTATTAGAGATGTTAACAAGGGGGATAGACTAGACAATGTGTATATTATCCCAAATACTGGACATGTGGTTAATCCAATAGATAAAACGCTAAAAGTTCAAGGTAGTTTTCAATTTGATTCGTCAAACGTTATGAATGAGGCTAACATTCATAAGGTTTTAATCCATTTTATTCCAAATGAATCGCTTAGTTATAAAAGCATCTTATTCGAAGTGGATGTGAAGGTTATTGGTTTGGATTTAAATGTGACTTCGGTTGAGGTTGTCACCATACAAGATGTAAACGGATACGATATAAGTTATCCTTATGGCACAAAATTATATGATACAGAATTGTCAATTACCCCCATGATTGATGGTGTTCCTTTAAGTGAAGATGTCGGAGTTTGGGAATGGGTTGACAATAATGAGATCATAGATGTTGGAGGTGTCGCCAGATATAGGATTATTCCTACAGACCTTTCAACTTACAACATTTATGAAGGTTCTGTTGTTGTACCCTATATTCACAAGGCTGACATGCAAATAAACATGGAAGCCTCGTATATAACTATACATGCGGGAGAGAAGATTAATTTTTACGCCCCAGAAGAATCGCTAAATATTAATTTTATTGTGAACAACGTGCATGATTCAAATCTTGTAGTCAATCCTAAAATTGAAATTTCAGAACAAGATAGTGCTGCTATTGAAGATATTAACAGTTTCAGTTTATCTAAAGATTATTACTATGATACTTTTACAGGTGGAAAATACTTAAGAAATTCAAATGGAATAGCTACAATCAAATTTAAGCTTACTAATGCTAATTATAATGAATTGATTGTTGAGTTCTCAGTAAGAGTGTATAAGCTTGTTGGAAGTAGTAGCTTTGAAGCAACACGTATTAGGAAATGTTATGACGGAGAAGCGACAAAAATTAGTGATTTTAACATACGAGTAAGTGATACAGAGATTATTATAGATGAAAACAAATTGTTTATTTCAGATATTCACAATTTTGCGGGCGAAAAAGTTACTGATTTTACATCTACCGCATTAACTCCAGGCATGTACAGTGTAACAGTTGAAATTAATGATATTTGGTATGCAGGACAACATACTTTCAGTTATGAAGTGATAAATAACGATATCACAGAGTTTATGTCGATAAATCATACTACACGCGTTTATGCAGATAATCAACCTACTGCAAAAGCGAGCTTCGGTCAGTTTTATGATAACGCATTATTAACAACAGGGTCTGTAATCGAATATAAGTATTGGTCACAGGATAAGACGATTGACTTAGGTTATCTTCCACCGAGAAATGCAGGTAATTATTGGTTAGAAGTTTCAATTGATGCAGAAGATATGTATTTTAGCGCAAGAAAGATAGTGCCATACACTATACATAAAAAGGAGCTATCCCTAGCGCTTAACGAGTCATATGTGTTTAGGTATGGTCAGAGTTACGCAGTCGAACCTGAGATAGGAAACGGCTTGTCAGTAAATAATTGTAATGTGTCATACTATCTTATTGGAGAGTCATTGCCGCTACTGACAAAACCGACAAATGTTGGCAGATACAGAATTAGATTTTCAATAAATCATCAAAACTACTTTGGTTCAAAAGAAGTTATGTTGACGATAAATCAAATAGCATTAGAGTTAAATGTTTTCCCGCAAATCGATGCATTAGAATACGGTACAAAACTAAATTCGGCGGGCTTTAGTGGCGGTGAAGTAATTAGTGCTGATATGGAAGCAATTAGAGTTGTGGGACAATTTGTTTTTGTTGATCCCAATTTCACGCCGCCAGTAGGAGTTCAAACCGTTCAGATTCGTTTTGAGCCAACAAATAAAAACTACGCCCCACTTACATTCTCCAGTGAAATTACGGTTAAGAAAAGAAGAGCGAGTATTCATTTCGTACTGACAAGTATGGAATATAATGGTTTACCTCAATTACCATTGATTGCAACGGATCCAGCACTCAACATAAATGTTAGATACTCGATAGAGCAAGATGGATTAACAGTTACCAACGCCACAGAAGTGGGTATGTATAAGATCATTGCAACAATTCATGACGAAAATTATGAAGGTAGAAGTGTTTTAGATGGGTTTCAAATTGTAAAAGCAAATATAAAATTAAGTGAGAGTGTTATGCCAAACGCGTCTGCCATTGAATATAATCAAGCACTAAATAAGAGTTCATTGCTAGGTGGAAAAATAGTATATGTAAGTGGCAAAGAGCCAGTTGCAGGAATATTTAGGTATAAGAATCCAGATCTTATGCTTGGCCCTGTAGGGAATTATACAAATATTGGATTTGTTTTTATTCCAGTTGATACTAAAAACTATGAGGTTTTTGAAGGCTCTGTTACGGTATCTGTAACAAAGGCAAATGCCTCAATCCAGGCTTTTGATACAGAATTTGTTTATGGAGACCAAATAAAGCGACCCAGATTTGTAACAAGTCCTGCTAATTTAACTGTACTGAATCAAGACTTTGAGGATAGCATGTACAATATGAAAGATGTAGGAATATATGTTTTTAACGCAACGATAAGCGATCACAATTATACTGGTCATATCACTTATAATCTGGTCATAACAAAGAAAGTGTTAGAAATTCAGTTTTACCAAGGAACCGCACCCATAGACAAGTATATTGTGTCATATGGACAAAGAATTGAACCGATAGCAAGAATCAAACCTAGTTCTTTAGCTGCAGTTGATGCTCCCTATAGGGAGGAAATAGAAAGGCACATTATGTATTACTATAAGGGTGTTAACGGCGATATGCAATTCACGGTGAATAGACCATATAATATTGGAGAGTACTTGGTAGTAGCGCGTATGGAAAGTCACAATAACTATAGGTTGGACGATAGTATTGCTACTTTAAGATATGAAATTACCAGAGCAAGAGTTGAAAGGCTTGATTTTGACCATACTCTTCTCTCAACGCAAGTATATGGCAATGTTACAATGCCATCTGTTCTTGTAACACCCGCTTCGGTTAGATATAAAATATACTTCCCTGGCTCTTCGGGACTCCCGACAACAGCAGGGACTCATAGTGTTAGGGTGGAAGTTATAGATGAAAACTATATATTTGAGTCTAGAGATGCGGTGTTCAAAATACTACCACTTGAGTTAAATGTTGAAAATATCAAAGTACAAGACAAACCGGTGGACGGATTAAGTGATGTAAAGGTCACAGGTGTTCTAAGTGGTGTAAGAGAAAAGGATGAGGTTTTTTTAACTCTAACAGCACATACAGATAAATGGGCTACAAATGTTGGGCAACATGACGTTATTATTTCGAGTTGGAAACTTACTGGATTGCATGCTTCAAACTATGCGGTTAGAGAACCTATATATTCGCTTAAAGTAAATATCACAAATAAAGTCATAAAGGATGAAAGTTCGGAATCATACGTAACTAGTTCAACGGGGTTTGACGGAAATATAACAGTTTCATTTGGTGAAGTATATGATTCAGTTAATAGAACGAACTTTATCACAAGTCTAATAGGTCAAAAAGCGATAGTACAGAGTATTTCGATAAAAGAAAATGGTTTGGATACTGTTTTGAGTGAAAAAGTGAAGTATTATGTAAAAATACCTGACGCCTATTTAGGTGCACAAAACTTAGAAGTGAAAGGTTTGGGAGCGCTATCTAATCAGTCAATTCAGTTTACACAAGAAGGAGATTTTATCACATTTTATGCAGATACATCAGGCGAGATTTTATTCTATGTAGATGACTTCCCTTACTGGATTATTATTGTTGTGAGTGTGGTTTTAATCTTAATTATTGGTGCAATATTGGTTTTCATATTATTACCTAAAAAGAAGCGTAAAGTTACGATAACGTCGGATATGCGTAAAGCGCACGAATGGGTGAGACGCGCGGAAGAATTTGAAAACAAAGCGGAAATGGATAAGCAAATCAGAGATCGAGAGAAGAGACGCAGATGGAAAATGTGAGCAACAAGAAGGATTTTACAACACTTGTTAGTTATGTTTTTTGTATGTTGTTAGTTTTCGTCGCTACTATGCTATGTTCTGTTATCAACCGAAGCTTTGATTTTAACGCACTGGCTGAAGCTAACATTGTTTTAAGACTAGATAATAAAGAAAACAAAGTTTTTAATGCTTTAACAGGAGCTACATATTCCATAATATCGAATGATAAAACAATTGATATTTTGATTGCATTTGATGATGATGCAGATAATTGGATCATTTGTTCAAAAAACAACCAAGAAGAGATTCCATATATTTCTATAAAAGATTTAGAAAAGAACAACCCTGAAATATACCAAAGGCCGACCATTAATAACCAAGGTCTCTTTGAATCAAAAATTACCTTATACTCAAATGGTTTTTTATACATAAAATGTTTGTATGTAGAAGATGGGGAGAATAAATTTATTGAAAAATCTGAGAGGATTTCAGTCATAGATTGGGTAGCTCCTAATATTGTAAAAGATAGTGTTTTGGTTTATGCAGATGCTCGCAGTGTAAGTTTTTATGTCAAAGTTACGGATTATTTTCCGTGGCTTAGATATGAAACTGCGAAGAGTGGTATAAATAAAGCAGAGTTTTTCTTTATAGATAGAGAGTTAACTGAATATATGCAGCAAAAAGAAAGCCCTAGTGACGAATTTGATGTTTCGTTTGATGATTTAGAACAAGAAATCGGATACGCTTCGATTAAAGTTCAAACAGCGGTCGCGGATGATGATGTATTAGACGTTCAATTTACGGAAACGGGGTATTATTATTTGGCCCTTGAAGATAAGGTAGGCAATATGGCTATTTATTTATTAGGTCATTACAAGAAGCCTAAAGGTGCAGATTTTAAAGTTAAATACCCTTTTGGAGAGTTGGTAATATCTGAATATTTATTACAGGCTGAGAATTATATCGCATACTATGAAGGTAGGGAAGATTTTGCGCAAGTTAGAGTTGAAGAACTGAAGGAAGCTTTAAGTAATGTGTATTATGTTTTCTCAACGGAAGAAGATGAAACAATAAAAAGAACAGCATATGAGAGTTTTAATATAGTTAAATATGAATTTGAAAAAGCTACAGAGGGAGTTATTCTTGTTTTAGACAGTGTCGGTAGTGAAAACAATTTAGGAACTATAATTAAATGTGTTAATTTTAATGAAAAAATAGTAGAAACAGTATTAGGGGATGAGGTTACCTTAATTGTAAAAACGTCAAGTTTAAACGCAGAAGACATTTTAGTTGATATATCATCATTAAAAGATAAAGATTACAATTATGTTATCAAGATCGAATATGAACTTTTAAAAAATGATGAGCACATAGTTCCTAATGTGCCTTTAGTGTTTAGTATAGATTATAATTTAACAATTAAAGATTTATTAGTTATTTCTACAATAGACGGTTTAAATGCTAAATTATACGAGGTCGAACGAGGTTTACAGTATTTCAAACTTGAAAGCAATACGGATAAAAGAGAGTTTTATGTGTTTTATAATGTGGATACAAAAGTTGATAATTTAAACCCTATTAAACCTATATGGATTGTAGTAATAGGGATATATGTTGGGCTTTCAGCTGTAGTAACATTATTGTCCGCAGTTTTTAGTTTACGGAAACAGAAGAAGAGTACGAACGTTTGATACGCTGCAATTTACATGCCTTATTTCCAGTTAAGATATTCCTTTAAAAACAGGTCTATATTTTAGATTAATTATGTGTTTTGACATATTATTTTAAGGCGGAACAAATAATAAAAACTTTGAATAGTTTATAAATTGAAATGTTAGACAACTGTTTTGTCGTGTGGTATACTACTCAAGATGGCACCATAGCCAAGTGGTAAGG
>LSQX01131903.1_pt1 | contig 10379 bp, 7 predicted proteins | sample 654561 | NCBI WGS metagenome assembly LSQX01 (sample SAMN04489861, study PRJNA283612) | anaerobic digester metagenome | isolation source: 4 biogas reactors fed with cattle manure at either 37C or 55C with and... | place: Denmark: Kongens Lyngby | collected 2014
TATCTCTACCTTATATTGTAAACTATCCACAGCTTTTTGTAAATGTTTAATTAATTCCTTCAATACAGGTATTTCACTATAAAAATGCCCTACTGCCATAATATCTATATCCAACCAGTCAGCCATTAGAGCATCATGATATTTTATTTCGCCAGTTATAAATATATCTGCTCCTATTCTCTGAGCTTGTTCCATAAAACTAGAACCTGAGCCTGCACAAAGGGCAACAGTTTTAATTAACTTATTCTCTTTACCTTTTTTCATGCCAACAATTTCAATTCTGGGACTATTTAATACTTCTGATACATAATGAGCGAAATCTATCAATCTCATGGAAGCTTCTAGTTTACCCCACCGGCCAAAGCCTGGTTTTGACTGTAGTATATCTTCTTGACCTAACTTTCTTACATCCCTTAATTTAAGAGCTTTAGCTAAAGAATCATCTACACCGCCAATAGTCATATCCAGATTGGTATGAGCGCAGTATAAAGCTATATTATTAGATATAAGCTCCATTATTAACCTGCCTTCAACATTGTCATAAACTATTCGCTTCATGGGATTAAAAATTAATGGATGATGGGATATTATCATATCCACTTCTTTTTCTATAGCCTCTTGCACCACATCAGGCGTTACATCTAATGTAACCATTAAACGTTGTACATTTGAATCCCTATTTCCTAATAAAAGACCTACATTATCCCATGGTTCAGCCCATTCTTCAGGAGCAAAATCATTCATAATTTGGGCTAATCTTCCTACTGTACAAAACATCTATATGCCTCCTTGTACTTATTAAGCTTTTCCAACAAGTGCTCTTTTCTCTTTCTGGCGTTTTCTGTGTTTTGTTTTTGTAGTTCCCTTATTATAGCCTCGGTTTTTGATATTTTTAGGCCAATAAACTCCTTAAACAAAGGATCTTCATTAAGCCTAAAACCAATTTCATATTGAATGTCATCTACTTTTTGCTGAAACCCTTCTTTAGCCACTATAATTTCATATATATATTTACCATCTTTGACCAAACACTCACGATAAATTTTATACCCCTGATCTACCAACCACCGCCTAATCTGTTGTTGTGCATTCATGGGTTGAAGTATTAACTTAGTACAAGCCTTTATAACATCCATACTCTCACATAATATTTGGGTCATCAACTGTCCACCCATTCCTGCTATTATGATGGTATCCACTTCTCCTGGTTCTATGACTTCAAGCCCCGGTCCAAGCCTAGTCTCTATTATATCATCCAATCTTTCAGCTTTTATCAACTCTCTAGCCTTTTGTAAGGAACCTTCGCTGATGTCAGTTGCAATAACCTTAGTTACTATATGATTTTTAGCTAAATATACGGGAACCAAGCCGTGGTCAGTACCTATGTCAGCTAATCTTGCTCCTACAGGTACCTCCATTGCCAATGCTTTTAATCTAGGGCTTAGCAAGCTCATTCACTCCTATATTTTATATAGTAAAGATAAATCATACAAAAAAGCACCTTAATTGGTGCCTTTATCTAATCTAGGAAGTCCTTCAGTTTCTTACTTCTGCTGGGGTGTCTTAATTTTCTTAAGGCTTTAGCTTCGATCTGGCGTATTCTTTCCCTGGTTACATTAAATTCTTTTCCAACTTCCTCTAAGGTTCTAGCTCTTCCATCATCTAAACCAAATCTTAGTCTTAATACTTTTTCCTCTCTAGGTGTCAATGTATCTAACACATCCATAAGCTGCTCCTTCAAGAGAGTAAAAGCTGCAGCTTCGGCAGGAGCCGGGGCATCATCATCGGGAATGAAGTCCCCTAGGTGACTATCCTCTTCCTCTCCTATGGGAGTTTCCAATGATACTGGTTCTTGAGCTATCTTTAAGATATCTCTTACCTTTTCTTCAGAAATATCCATCTCTTTTGCGATTTCCTCAGGTGTTGGCTCTCTCCCATATTCCTGAAGCAGCTGTCTAGATACTCGAATCAATTTATTGATGGTTTCTACCATATGGACCGGTATACGAATAGTTCTTGCCTGGTCAGCGATAGCCCTAGTAATAGCCTGCCTAATCCACCAGGTTGCATAGGTGCTAAACTTATAACCTTTTCTATAGTCAAATTTTTCTACTGCCTTTATAAGCCCAAGATTCCCTTCTTGAATCAAGTCTAAAAAGAGCATTCCTCTACCTACATATCTCTTGGCAATACTAACAACCAAACGTAAGTTGGCTTCTGCTAATTTACGTTTAGCTTCCTCATCACCCTGTTCCATTCTCTTTGCCAATTCCACCTCTTCTTCTGCAGTAAGTAGGGGAACCTTACCAATTTCCTTTAAATACATTCTTACAGGGTCATCAATACTTACTCCTTCTAGTAAGCTGGCGTCATCCTCATCATCCACCTCTTCTTCGTCTTTCACTTCATCTTCCTCTTCCACCACATCTATTCCAAGGGTTTCCAATGTATCATAAATTTTTTCTATTTGCTCGGCTTCCAGATCTATTTCTTCAAGCATGTCCATTATTTCTTTATATGTTAAAACCCCTTTGGATTTACCTCTCTCTATCAATTCCTTAACACGTTGTAAGGCTTTTTCTTCTTTTTTCACAAAACTTCCTCCTTTCCCATACCGCCAAGCTTATTCATTCGATTGATGGTATTTAATTCTTCAACTAATTTCCAATATTGGGCTGTTCCACTATCTCCTTCACGTTCCATCTTTGAAATTTGCTCCTTCAAATAATTCCCTCGCTTTTCCAACTGATAACGTCTGAGTTCATAAATACAATCCTTAATATATTTATCTACATTATCATACTCCATTTCCAACTTAAATATTTCAGTAAGTTTACACCTTCTTTGATGTTCTTGCACATAATTGAGTATTTGAGCTGCATGAGGCTCAATATTTTTTTCTAATAATCTTTTTATTATATCTAGCACTTCTCTATGAATAGGGTCTTCAAACTCTAAATCTCCAAGCTGTTTTATTATATTTCTAGCCAATTCTCCGCTCTCTGTCATAAATCTAATAAGATGCTTTTCCGCTTTAATATTGGCAGGTAAACCAAGATTAACCTTGCTAACACTTTTAGTATACCTATTATTACCAACTACATTCCTTTTTAGACCTGGCCTTTTTTTGTTTTTCAACTGGTCCATCAATCTATATATCAGTTCAGGTCTAAACCCAGTAGAAGTATATAGCTTTTGAATATATACATCCCTTTCTAATGGATTCTCCACTCCTACTAAAATTTCAGCTGCCTTAGTAGCAAATTTAACCTTCTCTTCTGGATTGTCCAGATTAAATCCAAGTCGAAGCTGTTCCAATTTATAATCTGTTAAAGATACGGCATTTTTTACAAGCTTATTAAAATATTCTACGCCATGTCTTCTTAAAATATCATCAGGATCCATACCTTTAGGCAGTTTAATCACTTTTACATTGCAACCAGCGTCTTTTAATATATCTAAACCCCTTGCTGTGGCCTTCTGCCCTGCAGTGTCTCCATCATAAGCTATATAAATATTAGATGTATATCTCCTCAATAATTTTGCCTGATCCTGAGTTAATGCAGTACCTAAGGAAGCAACTGCATTATAAAATCCATACTCATAAAGAGCAATGACATCTAAATAACCCTCTACTATAATAAGATGATCTATGGGTCTTTGCTTTTTAGCTAAATTAAGTCCAAAGAGTATGTTGCTCTTGCTAAATATAGGACTTTCAGAGGAATTTAAATATTTTGGAAGGGAATCATCTAGTACTCTACCTCCAAAACCTACTACGCGATCTCTATGATCTATTATAGGAAACATAAGCCTATTTCGAAATCGGTCATAGGTTGAATTACCTTTCTCTACAACCAGACCTATTTGCATTAATAAACCCTTATCAAAGCCTTGATCCAATAGGTGATTCATGGTAGAATTCCAAGAATCTGGTGCATATCCTAAACCAAATGTCCTTATTGTTTTACTATCTATCCCTCTGGATCGCAAATATTCAAGTGCATTTATACCTTCATTCGATAAAAGATTCTGATGATAAAACATTGCTGCAGCTCTATTTATTTTGTAAAGCTCCTGTCTTTGCCTTTTAACCTCCTCATCTTCAACCATGTTAAATGACCCCGGAAGAGAAATACCTTTACGCTCAGCTAAAAATTTTACCGCATCTACAAAATTAAGTCTTTCCTGAGCCATTATAAAGTTGAAGACATTTCCACCTTCTCCACAACCAAAGCAATGATATAATTGCTTTTGAGGATCAACAGAAAAGGAAGGTGTCTTTTCGTTATGAAAAGGACATAAACCAAAAAAATTTTTCCCTCTAGGCTTTAATGATATATATTCAGATATCACATCTATTATTTCATTAGCAGCCCTTACTTCCTCAATAAAATCTTCAGGCAAAAAAATTGACAATATCATCACCTATCAAATCTATCTCATTTACAAAATGCCATACCTTAACACAAACATAACATATCTAAGCGCTAACTCTTTAGCCCATAACAAAAAAACAAGGGAGCTCAAACCCATAGATTTATATTCGACATGCTTTGGCATTTTCCTTCTTTTCATTGCAACATTTTATATATCCCTATAATAATCACACATAATGTTGTTTTCTAGCTTTTATCATATCATTCTGCTAAATATTTTCAGCTATTGAATCAATATTTATTCTTATCAAGGATTATAAAGAGTTTTATAAAGTGATAAGGCATAACGGTCCGTCATACTCGCGATATAATCACACACTCCTTGCTCTTCTCCGTCTTGGGAAATTACATTAGCATATTCTTCAGGCAACTTATGGATATTTTTCAAAAAATAGTAGAAAAACCCCTTAATAATTCTACTAGCTTGTTCTATTTCAGATTTTGATACTGAATCAGTATACACCCTTTCAAACATAAAGTTTCTAAGTTGATTTGTCGCTTGTCCTACTCTTTCCGACATACCTATATAGGGCTTATTCATACTATTAGAAATAACATCCTCAACCATGGTATTAATACGTTCTCTGTGAGTCTTTCCCAGCACCTTTATACATTCCACTGGAAGATTATCTATTGATATAATATTTGCTCTAATAGCATCATCTATATCATGATTAATGTACGCAATACGATCACTGATTCTTACTATTTGCCCCTCTAGTGTTGCTGGAATCTGTGAGCCCGTATGATTCCTAATACCATCTCTTACCTCCCAAGTTAGATTTAACCCTGTACCGCCTTCTAAAACCTCTACTATCCTAAGACTTTGCAAGTTATGTTTAAATCCTTTCTTAGAAATACTATCTAATATCTTTTCACCTATATGTCCGAAGGGAGTATGTCCAAGATCATGACCTAATGCTATTGCTTCAGTTAGATCCTCGTTTAATCTTAAAGCTCTGGCTATTGTTCGACTTATTTGAGATACTTCCAAGGTATGAGTTAAACGTGTTCTATAGTGATCCTCCTCAGGGGCAATAAAAACCTGAGTTTTATGCTTTAATCTCCGGAAAGACTTACAATGAAGTATCCTGTCACGATCTCTTTGAAATTCCGTACGGATGCTGCATTTTTCTTCGGGATACTGTCTTCCCTTGGTTTTTGCACTTAAAGTAGCATAAGGAGAAAGAATCTTCTCCTCAAGTCTTTCTATCTCTTGTCGAATAGCCATATTATCCCTCTTTAATTATTCTCTCAATGTTCAGAATGTATTCTATTATAATATATACAACATATATACCCAATATCCTTCTATTTCCCCAATAAAATTATTGCATTCACTTAATGCAGTAAAGGTTAATAAACTAGCCATTATCATTATAATTAAAAAAGGCATTGTCACATATTAAGTGACAATACCTTTGATTTTGAAGTTGGTTTATTCTATTTATTTTACTTGCTCTGCTTGATTGCAGCTTGAGCTGCAGCTAGTCGTGCAATTGGTACACGGAAAGGTGAGCAAGATACATAGTCTAATCCAACTAGGTTAAAGAATTCTACTGAGCTAGGATCTCCACCGTGCTCACCGCATACTCCTAATTTAATGTCAGGACGGGCTGATCTACCAAGCTCGGTAGCCATCTTGACCAGCTTACCAACACCCTTTTGATCCACACGGGCAAAGGGATCGCTTTCAAAAATTTGTTTCTCATAGTAGTCGTCCAAGAACTTAGCCACGTCATCTCTGGAGAAACCAAAGGTCATCTGAGTTAAGTCATTGGTACCAAAGGAGAAGAACTCTGCTTCCTTAGCAATTTCATCAGCTAACAGGGCTGCTCTTGGTACTTCTATCATGGTTCCTACTTCGTAAGAAACCTTAACCCCTTTTTCTTCCATTACAGCTTCAGCTGTTCTGACTACTACGTCTTTTACATATCTTAACTCTTTAACATCTCCTACCAAAGGAATCATGATTTCTGGGAGAATGTTATATCCTTTTTCCTCTCTTACTTCAACAGCAGCCTCAATGATAGCTCTGGTTTGCATTTCAGCAATTTCTGGATAGGTTATTGCAAGACGGCATCCACGATGACCTAGCATTGGATTTACTTCATGTAGTGCTGCAACTTTATCTTTTACAGCTGCTACTGTTATACCCATTTCTTTTGCTACAGCCTTCATGTCTTCTTCTTTTTGTGGTAAGAATTCATGTAGAGGAGGGTCTAAAAATCTGATTGTTACAGGTAGATCTTGCATAACTTCGTATATTGCTTTAAAGTCATCTCTTTGCATTGGAAGTATTTTTGCAAGAGCCTTTTTCCTATCCTCTTTGTTGTCTGCTAAAATCATTTCTCTCATAGGCTGAATTCTGCCTTCTTCAAAGAACATATGCTCTGTTCTGCATAGCCCAATTCCTTCTGCGCCAAATTCAACAGCTGTTTTCGCTTCTTCTGGAGTATCAGCATTGGTACGTACTTTTAATCTGCGTACTTCGTTTGCCCAATCCATGATTACCTTAAACTGTCCACCAACTTCTGGTTCAACCGTAGGTATTGCACCTTCATAAATGTAGCCAGTGCTACCATTTAGTGATAGAACATCATTTGGACCATATGTAACGCCATGAATTGTTGCAGTTTTTGCTTCTTCATCTATAACTAAGTCTCCACATCCAGCAACACAGCATCTTCCCATTCCGCGAGCAACAACTGCTGCGTGTGATGTCATTCCACCTCTTGCAGTTAAAATACCTTCTGCACTATTAATGCCTTCGATATCTTCTGGAGATGTTTCTAATCTCACTAAAAGAACCTTTTCGCCAGCCATTGCTCTCTTCTTGGCCTCTTCTGCTGTAAATGCAATTTTACCAACTGCAGCACCAGGAGATGCAGCAAGACCTGAAGCTATTGGTGTTCTCTTTTTAAGTTCTGATGCGGCAAATGTAGGATGTAGTAAATCGTCTAATTGTTTAGGATCTATCTTCATAAGAGCTTCTTCTTTTGTACATAGACCTTCTTCAACTAGCTCTACTGCAATTCTTACAGCTGCTTGAGCAGTACGTTTTCCGTTTCTTGTTTGTAGAATGTATAACTTCCCTCTTTCAATTGTAAACTCTAGATCTTGCATATCTTTGAAGTATCTTTCTAAGTTTGTGGAAATTTCTACAAATTGCTTATATACTTGTGGATTTGTTTGTTCGAGCTTGGCAATAGGGTTTGGAGTACGAATACCTGCAACAACGTCTTCACCTTGTGCATTCATCAGGAATTCGCCATAAAGTGCTTTTTCTCCCGTTGAAGGGTTTCGGGTAAAAGCAACACCCGTCCCGCTCTCATCACCGGAATTACCGAAAACCATTGCTTGAACGTTAACCGCTGTACCCCAGTCATGAGGTATATCATTCATGCGTCGATAAACCACTGCGCGGGGATTATCCCATGAGCGGAAAACTGCCTTAACAGCTGCTATTAGTTGTTGTTTTGGCTGTTGTGGGAAATCTTCATTCAATTGTTCTTTATAATACTGTTTAAACAACTCAACCAACTTTATAAAATCATCTGCCGTGAATTCTCCGTCAGATGTTATTCCTTTTTCAGCTTTTAGGTCATCAATTATACGTTCAAAAGTGCTTTTGGGAAGTTCCATAACAACATCCGAAAACATTTGGATGAATCTGCGGTAACTGTCATATGCAAACCGCGGGTTGCCGGTTAATGCAGCAAACCCCTTAACAACCTCGTCATTTATCCCTAAATTTAATATAGTATCCATCATTCCCGGCATTGATGCTCTTGCACCGGAACGAACCGATACTAACAAAGGGTTTTTGCTGTCACCGAATTTTTTGCCGGTTATCTGTTCAATCTGAGTTAGCTTCTCATCAATTTCCTCCAGAATGTCATTACAGATAAGTTCTCCCTCTTCATAATATCTTATGCAAGCTTGAGTTGTAATGGTAAATCCTTGAGGTACGGGAAAACCAAGATTGGTCATTTCCGCAAGGTTTGCACCTTTCCCGCCAAGTAAATCTCTCATTGAAGAATCACCCTCGCTGAAAAGATAGACATATTTTTTTGCCATTGCCATTCCTCCTGAAATATATTTTCCAATTTGACCAACCTATTATATCACACTTCTGATTATTGTCAATTTTTTTCGCGATTTTTGGTTTCCATTTTTGAGTTGCACTGCTTTAATTTTTGGATGTGTTGCAGTATTAATAGAATAGTTATATAATAAGAGTGGCAGTAATAAGATTAGCGAATAGGATGGATAAGAAATGAAAGGCAAATTGTATAGTGTAGCAACACCCATTGGTTATTTAGCTGACATATCACTACGCGCACTTGAGGTATTAAAAGACGTTGATTTGATTGCAGCAGAGGACACAAGGCACACAAAAAAGTTGTTAAATCATTTTGACATCAACACCCCACTAACCAGTTATTATGAACATAAAAAACGTGAAAAGGGTGAATTTGTTTTACAAAAATTAATCGACGGAAAAAACATTGCGCTTGTCAGTGATGCGGGAATGCCCGGTATATCTGACCCGGGTGAAGACTTAGTACGCCTCTGCATTGAAAACAATATAGAACTTACCGTAATCCCGGGTGCAACTGCATTTGCTGTTGCTCTTGTTATGTCTGGGCTTTCAACGTCATGTTTTAGATTTGAAGGCTTTTTAACCGTTAAAAAAACAGGCAGACTGGCAAAACTGGAACAACTTAAATCAGAAAAATCAACACTTATTTTTTACGAAGCACCCCACAAACTTTTACGCACTCTAAACGATTTTCTTGACGTTTTTGGAGACAGAAAAATTGCAGTTTGCAGGGAATTGACAAAAAAATATGAAGAAATATTAAGGGATAACACATCGAACATAATCTCTCATTTTGAACAAATACCGCCAAAAGGGGAATTTATTATTGTTGTACAAGGCGCAACAGAAACAAAACCTATTGAATTTGAACAGACAGCGGCACAAATGGTGGAAAATTTAATTAACTCAAAAGGCATTGATAAAAAAGAAGCCATTAAACAGGTCGCCAAACAAAGGGGCATTCCTAAGAGGGAAGTCTATAACGAAGTCACTAATACTAAATTCAATTAACACTATATTCAATCAAATACCTACGAAAACTTTTTTGTTACATTTTTCAAGCTTTCGACAATTTTAATATGTTGCGGGCAAATATTCTCACATTGTTTACAGTCTATGCAATCGAATGGCTTTCCGGATGTTTCAAAAATATGTTCATACTGTGTCTTTAACGCATCAAAAGATGGTCTATCATCATTTAAAGCCTTATTATACAAAGAAAAATACTCCGGAATTAAAATATTTTTGGGACATCCGTCAATACAATATTTGCATGATGTGCAAGGAATGGAAGCAGACGCTTTGATTATATCTGCAACCTTAAAGCAAAGATTTACTTCTTCTTCTGTTAGCGGAATACAATCCTTCATATAACTTGTGTTATCAAGCATTTGCTCAATATTGCTCATACCACTTAACACCATAATGACATTTTTAAGACTTGCTCCAAATCTTATTGCCCATGAAGGTATAGACATATTTTCATTCTGGTTTTTAAAAATTTGCGTTGCCAGAGGCGGCACCTGTGCCAATCTGCCACCTTTTACCGGTTCCATAATTATAATTTCTTTTTTATGAGCCAAAGCAACCTCATAACATTTCCTTGCTTCTACGTCTGGATTTTCCCAATCCAAATAATTTATTTGAAGCTGCACAAACTCAGACTCGGGGTGCTCTGTAAGGATTTTTTCAAGAACATCTGCGCGGTCGTGAAAAGAGAACCCCATCCTTTTTATTTTGCCCTCTTTTTTCTTCTGTTCGACAAACTCAAATGCATTTAATTTCTGTACCGTTTCATAAGCACTCTCATATAGACCTGTGTCTTATACACATCT
>LSQX01169081.1_pt1 | contig 10379 bp, 10 predicted proteins | sample 654561 | NCBI WGS metagenome assembly LSQX01 (sample SAMN04489861, study PRJNA283612) | anaerobic digester metagenome | isolation source: 4 biogas reactors fed with cattle manure at either 37C or 55C with and... | place: Denmark: Kongens Lyngby | collected 2014
AAGTTCTGCCCGGCATACAAAAAGACTCCCTCTGGATTAATTGCTTCAAAGGCTTTCATTATTTCCCACCCCCTTAATATGAATTTTACCATAATTAATATTTATTCTCTTGAATAACCGAAAATATTAATATTTAAGCCGACTTTTTTAACTTAAAAAGTCGGCTTAAGAATGTTCATTAATTAATAATAAATGCTCTTTTTTAATCTTCCCGAAAATATTCCCTGACTAAGATAACCAATCCCATTGATAATAATATGATACCAATTATAAATGGAGTGCCAAGAAACAAGCTTTGTATTACTTCACTGCCATATCGTTCAGCACCGAAAATTGCAAACCATAGTTTAGAACCGCTCCATGACGTAATGTGAGGGGCATAAAAAGCAGCCGCCATAATTATAGACATGGTTATGATCAGACCTGATAAAGTTATTACCGAACCAATGATTACTTTTCTCATCAACCTCTCCTCCTAAAGCATTAAAAATTAAGCTTGGGCCCGTTTTTATTAAGCCAGTTCTTTCTTTCTTTGTAATCAGGCATGATCTTGGCTACCAGATCCCAAAAGGCTTTGGAATGGTTGGGATGGGTCATATGGCAAAGTTCGTGGATCACCAGGTAATCCACCACATTTGCCGGAGCCATGATAATCCGCCAGTTGAAATTTAGATTCCCCTTACTGCTGCAGCTTCCCCATCTGGTTTTCTGATTCTTAATGGTTACCTTGTTAGGTTTTACATCCAGCAAGGCCTGAAAATACTGCAGACGCAATTTAATATAAGCTTCTGCCATTAAGCGGTACCAGTTTTCAATAGCGCTTCTTATTACAGCTTCGTCGGCAGCAGGTACATCAACCATTAATTTGCCAAAACAAATCCTTGCCACTGGTTTGGCGAGCTTTTCATTTATCATTAGTTGCAGGGGATAATTTACTCCCTGATACACAAACTGTTCACCATCAACAAACTTTTTTACCTTTATTTGTTCATTGATTTCTGCTATTTCGTTCAGTTTCTTAAGGAGCCAGCCTGATTTTTTGTTGACCATTTTAAGAATAGTCTGTTTTGATGTCCTGTAAGGCGCTGCAACCGATACTTCACCTGATGGATCGATTTTTATGGCCATGGTCTTCCTTTTGCTGTAAGTCACTGTAAAATTAATGGTTATATCTTCATTTAACTCTATTTTCATATAAAACATCCTAATTCCACGTTATTTTTGGGAAACCTTCCTTACGACAAATACATACTGGATGACGAATCACTTTATGTGTATCCGCAATGGCAGTACTGCAATCGTACTTAGCTAATTTAATCATAACTGTTTGTCCCTAATAAAAGATTATTTATATTGTTGGATTAGAAACATAAAGATCCCCTTCGAAGTAGAAGCCTGCAGAAAAGAATATTTACATCATAATGATATTTCCTCCCAATAACTGAGCTGTTTCCGGACTGCAGGTGGTAAATATCACCTGATGTTTTTGGGCGAAGCTTTTGATCAAATCCGCTGCAATCTGTTTGCGGCCAGGGTCCAGATCCACCAGGCAGTCATCCAGGATCATAAATCCCTTGGTATTACCCAGTATATACTCAAGAATTGCCAGTCTCAGTGCCAAGGCAACTGAATCATAGGTTCCGGTGGAAAGCAGATCCATTGGAATCTCAGTCTCAGGATCTTTCTTTTTCAACTGTAATTCAAAACGATTGTCAATTCCGCCTGCTATGAAACTTTCCCTGGTCAGCATCACCACATATTTGGAAAAAGCATCGGCAACTGGTTTAAAGGAATTTTCATCTATTTTAGCGCGGGCAGACTCAAAGGCGGCTTTTATTTTCAGCAGTTTCTTTGCTTTTTCCAGGGTTTGGGCAAACTTTTTCTCAGCAGCCTGAAATTCCTCAGCCAGTTCTTCATAGGAGTATTCAGGCAGGTTTTTCTCACTGTCGTAATAATCTTCTTTTAGTTTTACCAGAGAAATTTGGGTTTCTTCATAGGATTTGCGCAGACCGATCAATTCACTTCTGAACTTGTCGGCATTTTCGTATTCTTCCGGCAGAGGTTCCAGTATTCTCAACGCCTGGGTGTCTTTTTCCTGAGCTAGTTTGATCGCTACAATTTCTTGAAAAAGTCCATTTATGTCTGTGTACTCCTGACGCCAGTTGTTAACGATCATCTCCAATGTCTTCCTTGATGAAAGCAACTCAGTTTTTTTATCATTCAATTGTTTCCCGACAGACTCTATTGCTGCAAGACTTCTTACACTGCTTAAATCTCCGTAAGCACTTAGTTTTTCCTGCAAAGTTTCATAGGTTTCAGATTCCAGCAGACTGTCCATTTGCTCCTTTAGACTTAGTAGAGCTTGATTGATACGGTCTGCTTTTTCTTTATTAAGCTTCGCCTCTTCGATGCTGGTGACATGAAGCTCTGCAAGCAGTGATTCCAGCTTCTTTTTATGATCCTCGTACTGCTTTCTAAGTTCAGTAAAATCAATATCTCCGCTTTTGATTTCAAGGGACAGTATATCTCCTTCAAGTTTGATAAATCCATTGGCCTTAAAGGTGTCCCCTGGCTTGATGACAGCCGGTTCCTCCAAGTCCCTGGTGATGGTCAGGAGGTTATTCCCTGTGTAAAAGTCAAGCTTGCCGATCATTACCCCAGCCTGCATTTTGGCTTCAGCAGTCTGCATCCCCTGGCGGTATTTTTCCAAAGCTGACAGATGTTCTTTGGTAATATTTTTTATATCTTTTATCTCTTGGCCTTGTTCCTCTATGCGCCGCTTTAATTCATCCACTTTATCAAGTTTTAACTTTAGTGCTTCCTTTTCTTTGACTTTTCCTGCCTGAAGTTTTTCTTCTGCCAGTTTCTTTTCATCTTCAGCCAGTGTTTTAAGTTCTTCTTTCAGCTGCGTAAGCCGCATTTCATGCTGAGGCCATTCCAGGTTGATTTTCATTAAAGTTTGCTGGTCTTTATCATATTGGGCAATCTTAGGCTCCAGAAGAGACCTTTTGATCACATCATTTTCGATCTCTTCCATCTTTTCTTTTTGCTGCTTGATGGCAATGATTTCTTCGTCCAAGGCAACTAACCGGCTGCAGATCTCATCAAAATGGATTTGTTTTTCTTTGGCCTCCTGCATATTCCGGCGCAGGCCTTCCTTTTTATAAAAAAGTGTGACCACTTCCCCGATCCCTGTTTTATATGGATTACTGATACCTCTGTTGTTTTCCGGATAATTCCTTTCTATATCCCATCTTTTCAACAGGTTTTCGATCTCTGCATCGATTTTCGTTCCCAGCCGGTCAACAGAGACCCCGTCCAGTTCCATGACTGCCTTTCTTAAAAGGGTGCTGATTTCACTGGTAGTTTCCGGACTGCCGGTTATATTCTTTAATGCTTCACGAATATTCACCTGTTTAGAAAAAAGGATATTGCTGAAAGTTCCTTCGCCAAACATCAGTACGTCTTTTAAAACTTTATTGATCTTATCCTCGCTGGTGATCACCCCGGAAGGTGCAGTCAGCTTGATCGAAGGATTTGGTCCCCATTCTTTGGAAATCACATAATCCCCCTGTTCACTGCTTATGACCATCTCCCCATCTATGATGTCCCCTTGGGGCAAAGGCATGAATTTATCATAAAAAGCTTTGCTGGCAGCTCTTTTGTCATATTTTGCTGACTTAAACATCACCGAATGGATCCCTTCCACCAGTGTGCTTTTGCCGGACTCGTTTTCCCCCAACAGCACATTTATACCGTCCTGAAAGTGGACAGATCGATCCTTTAAGCCGGCAAACCTTTTACAGCTGTATTTCTTAATGATCATTTCCTCACCCCTTCAATTAACTCATAAGCCATCTGCAGGGCTTCTTCATCATCTGCTAGAGCAGACAGAAATTGCTGCGGGAAAGAACCCGAAGTAAATTCCCGGCTGATCTTTTCCGGGGTGATTCTAATGCCCAGTCCGGAGTCTTCAATGATCAGATATGCCAGTTGCTGTTCAATCTCTCTTAAAACAACCTGTCGGCTGTGATAGGTGTCTTCTGTCACTCTGCCGGAAAGGCTGACCCTAGCAACCGTATTGTTAGGATCGTTATTAAGCAGATATGACTTCAATTTTTCCAGGTCTTCATCACCGGTGATCACGAACTCTTCATCAACAAAGCGGCAGGTTCCGGTGTTGACCCTTTCCCCACTTGCTTTCTTTTCATCATCTATGGTGATCAGCCATGCATAGCCTGTGTGACGGCAATCCAAACCATCCGGCTCAGGTGTGCCGGGATTAAATATATTCGAATCCCGGACTGTTTCACTGACTGGATAAATCACATGGGTATGCCCCAGAAGCCAGACATCCAGTGGCAGCTTTCCCAGTTCCTCTGCCTTCATATAATAATAGGAAAGATCCAGGTCAGGTGAAATCCCCTCCAGTGAGCCGTGGGCGATTCCGATGTTGATCTGCTGCAGATCCATATCCTGGTCTTTGATCCAGCCGATATTATTGGTCTCACTATGTTTGGCATGACAGGGCGCCGGATAGACGGTAATGTTCAATCCGTAGTCTTTCAGGGAATACGGAGCTTCCCGGTTTAAATAAATTACTTTTTCTCCGGCGTTTTGGGTAAAAGTCTTCCACAAATCTATCATGTCATTATCATAATCATGGTTACCGGACATCACCAGGACGCATTCTCCCTGAAATCCGTCCAGAGCCTTGGCTGCCTGAGCAATGGTTTTTTTATCTATGCCTTTGATATTATGAAATAAATCACCCGCTATAACAAACAGGTTACAATTTTTCTCATTGGCCATCTGGACCATTTTCGGCAAAACGTCATTCCTGGCCTGTTGAAGTTGGCTTCTCACCTGTTCCGGGTAGTTGGCCAATTTCATGCCAATATGTAAATCTGCTGTATGAAATATTCTGACGGACACATTTATCCCCCTTTCAATAAACGAGCCAACCGATCATGACAGTTTAAATGTTACCATAAACTCATGTTAATTTCTTCCTGCTACAAGCAACCTTTACAGACAAGAGGTTCCGATAAACACCATTTACATGGCATTTATCCGGTTTTATCGGGGCAGCAAAAAAGTGACACTAAGGTCACTTGCGTTTGCAACATAAATTTTTATGAAATTACTCTCTTACTGCTTCACTGAGTTTGAATCCCAATAAATAAAAACTGGCCCTGGTCACTCCTGGATTCTCATCTTCCGGCATGAAACTTCCCTGAATTTCAAAAGAATAACCCAGGCCTATATAGGTTCCGGGCCCGCCGTCATCTGCTGTCCCGGTAGCAATTGCAAACATTGGCTTTTCAAAATTATGGCACACATGCCGGTAATCAGTAACTGCAATCACCCCCCAGATTACTATGATGGCCAGAAATATTGCTACCACTTTTGATGCGTTTCTGTTTTGCTTCTTTTTAGGATATACACTCCTGCGCTTATTTCTCCCCATATGAAACCTCCGTGACTGATCAATTGCATTTATTAAATCATAGTATCATATATGTGTTGCCTAAGCTTGCCCCGCAATGCAACTCCCCACAAGGCCTTTGAAACACATGTTTTTCAGAATTCTTGATTAAATTCCTTAGTACTCCTATCCTGATACAATAACTCCTGGTTCTTCAGGCTAACTCTGGTGCCCCTGGGTACCGACTTAGTTATGAAAACGTTACTGCCGATCACTACATTTTTGCCAATGACTGTTTCCCCGCCCAAAATAGAAGCTCCGGAGTAAATCACCACATTATCTTCAATAGTGGGGTGCCGTTTGACTCCTCTTAACTGCTGGCCTCCCCGGGTAGACAGGGCACCGATGGTCACTCCCTGGTAGATGGTTACATAATCCCCGATTAATGAGGTTTCCCCTATGACTATTCCTGTGCCGTGATCCATGAAGAAATATTTGCCGATAGTAGCACCCGGGTTAATGTCTATACCGGTACGGCTATGAGCATACTCAGTCATGATCCTGGGAATTAGCGGGACCTTCAGCAGATAAAGCTCGTGGGCCAGGCGGTAAACAAAGAGGGCAAAAACCCCAGGATAGGAAAAGATGATTTCATCCTTATTCCCTGCTGCCGGGTCGCCATCAAATGCCGCCTGCACATCTGTTGCCAAAATTTCCATAACTGCCGGGATCCGGTTGAAGAATTTGCAGCAGATTTCGGCTGCCTGCTCCTGGATATCCTCGCTGGATTCATTTATTAAAGCCTGCTGCTTGAGAACACACACAATTTGAGCGTAAAGCTGGTCGTGAATATCCAGCATCAGGTTGCCAATATAATATTCCATACTGGTTTTATCCAGATTCTGTTTTCCAAAGTAGTCCGGGAACAGCAATATCCGGAAATCGTTGATTATGCTTATTATGGTATTACGGTTGGGGAGGGCGCAGGATTCCCTGTAGGTACTAAAACGGAAATGATCATGATGTTCCGTTATCTCCCCTACCAGCCCTTTTAACTGCTTCTCAAACATGTTCATTATTCATATCCCCCTATAATCAGTACTTCATTCAGTCTATATTTAGAAATTATATAGTAATAAGCCCCTCCTCACAATAGTTGATACGGGGACGTGAGATATCCCTTCACTCAGTCAACATTCCCATAGAAATTCAGAGAAACAGTCAATAGCTGCTGTTCCAGTGGCCCCGGAAAGATAAAAACCTTCCCCATGGCGTGGGGCAATTTCCTGCTAATAAATTTTCTTCTGCTGGAAATGCTAATTTAAATAGCGAAGAAAGGATGATCCCTATGACAGATGTAAGAGTTCAAATACTTAACAAAGGACCCATCATAGTGGCTGGTCATGCAGATCTTATAGATGATGAGGGCAATGCAATACAGCGAGAATTCCCGGTAGCTTTATGCCGCTGCGGGCAATCAGAAACAATGCCCTATTGTGATGGAATAGAAGAAGGACACATGAAAACCTGCAGCAGAGCCGAAAGTATTCTAAGCTAAATAAAGTTGTCAGGGGGATACCCTATAGAGGCTTACACATTTTAGACAAAGGCAGGCGGGGGAAGTGTCAACTTTTCCCCCGTCTCCGGACACCTGTGCCATTTATTCTTTGGGGGGAAAACGCTCAAATTGCCCCTGCTTGTCAAGTTTCTTCTTTTTTTTGCCGAAGAATTTGATCCAGTCCATAGGAGAAATAATCTTTTTATCCGGATCAGGATAATTCTTTTCTCTCATAACAGACCTCCCGTAATTAAATAAGTTTCTAATAAATATAATGTGCTTTATTAAGTACAGTATGTATCTGTTTTAATTTTGCCCCGATAGATTCTGTTTTAAATACGAGAGATCAACTGCCTGCATTGATGAGCTGCTAGCAGTTACATCAATTAAAGCATTGCAATCTTTCTATAATTTATCATACCTGGTTTATACCTGAGTAAAAAAGGAGATATCACACACTGCACAAGGAGCAGGGTTACTGACCGGCTGATGAGTTGCATGATCATATTTTTTCCACCCGGCAGGGAACCCTGCGGTGCATGGGGGTACCCAATTCGTCTCGGTCAGTGCTGTGCACCAGTTCATTTACATTGACACCGGTTTTGACACCGTCATAAATCAGGCCCTGTCCGTGTCTTATATAAACACAGCCTTCTGCCGCGTAGGAACTAACCTCAGCTTCAATCTCCGCAGATGAGACTTTGGTGGTAATCCGTACCACTTCTCCATCAGCAATTTCCAGACGGGCTGCATCCTTTTCATTAATCAGCATAGTGGTCCAGCGCCGTTTCTGATTCCATTCCGGATTGCGCATACTGGTGTTGGCCACGGTTTCGTGATGAAGTCCGGAATGCAGGATCATAGGGAATTCTTTGGGCAAACGCAGTTGCTCCAGTTCCCTTTCAATGGTAGACGCTTTTAACGGTTCCTGCAGTTCCTCAATGTATAGAGCCAGTTTTTTGTCCGGTGTCTGCAGCATATCAAAATTATCGCCCTGGTATTTGGCAAGTATCATCCCCTGAGGATGGGCCAGAATATCCTTAAAGATCGTCTGGGCCATGGTATGATCAGCAGGATAGCCCATGGCAGCCGCCCCTGCCTTGAATTCAGCAGAACTGGAAACCAGCAGTCCCACGATCATTGCCTGGTGGACCGAACCCAGAGCATGCCCCAGGGTTTCTGCCAAAATCAGCGGGATCAGTTTCATATATTGCGGGTTTTCACCTACAAAAGCCCCCATGGCTTCTAGGTACGCTGTAACGCCTTTTTTACCCGCTTCATATAGGGACTGGGGCAATTCCGGCAGGAAACCCATGGCTTTAATAATATCCAGTATGATCGCACCGTTTTCCTTGGTCTCATCGCTTAAAGGTTCCAGGACCGGCTGACGCATCTGAAAGTACAGGTCCGGATAGGAATAATTGAAGCAGGTGGTATCATTCATTTCCATATAACTGCGGCAGGGCAAGATATAGTCGCAAAGACGTGCAGTTTCCGAATAACAGATTTCCAGGCTCACTGATAGTTCCAAAGCAGCAAAGGCCTTCTCATATGCTAATGTATCGGGATAAGAACGCAATGGATTGCAGCTGCTGACGATCAACGACCTGATTCGCTTAGGATGGTCATTTAATACCTCGTCCGGGAATATTGCCGGGGGGAAAGACCCCATCACCGGAAACATATTGTGCTTGACCGTGCGCCAGGTCTTGGGATTTCGTTCATCACTATTGCTGCCCATGGGAAAGAGAAATGCCGGGATCATTTGTCCGCCCTCTACGCAAAAGCGGCCAGTAATAGCCCGAAGGATATGCAGCAAGTAGTTATTGATGGTAGAATTACGGTTCATATATATGCCCAGATCCTGATGGATGCAAGACTTGGTTAAAGCAATCAGGCGGGTCGCTTCCAGGGTCAGATCATAGTCCAGCCCGCAGACTTCCTCTATAGCCCTTTTGGCATTAAAACCGTCAAAGATTGGCTTAATCTCATCCCAACCGCTCACACGGGCAGCTATATACTCCTTGTCCTCCCAACCGTTATCCAGAATAATCCGGATCATGGCTTTTAAAAGCATAGTATCAGAACCGGGGCGGATTGCCAGGTGGATGTCGGATCTTTCAGCAGTTTCAGAACGGCGGGGGTCGATGACGATCAGGTGCCGGTGAGGATCTTTTTTGATTTCCTTGATCAATTCCCGGGTACGCGGTTCCTGGTGGCTCATCCAGCCGTTCCAGCCCCAGGCCACAACTGTATCAGCATGATGGGGGTCCGGCAGGGTCACTATACTCTGTTTACCTGTTACCCGTCCGTCTACCCAGAATATATTGGAAAATTCCTGAGCCAGTGAACTGTAGTAGTAACGTGAACCCAAAAGGCTTAAAAGGCGCAAACCCAGACCGACTTCCATATGCCCGCCGGTAGCACCGCCGCCCATATAAGCAAATGCTTTTGATCCGTATTTTTCACGAATTGATTTCATTTTATCAGCAATTTCCCCTATCGCCTGTTCCCAACTGATTCTTTCATGCTTGCCATTGACCTTTTTCAGCGGATATTGCAGGCGGTCGGCATTATGAACATGGGTTGCAATGTTAAGTCCTTTACGGCAGACATAACCCTGGCTGCGGGGATTTTCTTTATCTCCCCGCACCTTGACAATCCTATTGTCCTCAATCATCATCTCCAGCCCGCAATTCTGGGCACATAGTACACAACCGCTTTTTTCCCATTTTCCCATATGATTTTTCCTCCCCTATATCCGTTTCATTTATGGTTCCTAAGGTTTGTTACACAAATCTTTCTCAATTGTTTGGTTCCATTTCGTCCTTAGTTCACTGGTCTTATATTCAGGCTTGCAGCCATCAGTAGCTTGCCGGCCGTTCCTGACGATGGAAGTAAGAAACAGCAAATTGCTTGAAAATGCATGGATTTGTGGTATGTTTATTATTCAGGCTGTTTCACTCCCTCACCACATTATTACTCGGAGGGTCACTATTCATGATGGAATTATATTTTTCCTGATATTTTGCATACGTAATTATCGTTAATTATTCGTTAAACTTTTGCAATTACCTTGTTTAAACATTATTTCATATCTTCTTTTAGATCACCCGCAGAGTAAAGTGTTCTTTATGTATAAGAACACAGTCCTAGCTGAAAAGAACAAACACTGAGGAAGTAAAGAAACAAAGCTAATGATCCAGCGATCCAGGAGGAATATATTTTGTCTGTTTTCAAGGAGATTACCCCGGCAATGGTTCGCAGAACCATGCGTTATCGATATGTAGTATTTGGTATTGCAGCAGCTGCTTACTTTTTGGTCTTCTTTCACCGTATGTCGACTGCTGTCATGGCTCCGGACCTGTCTGCAGATTTTGGCATTGATCCGGC
>LSQX01110603.1_pt1 | contig 10378 bp, 10 predicted proteins | sample 654561 | NCBI WGS metagenome assembly LSQX01 (sample SAMN04489861, study PRJNA283612) | anaerobic digester metagenome | isolation source: 4 biogas reactors fed with cattle manure at either 37C or 55C with and... | place: Denmark: Kongens Lyngby | collected 2014
ATTTCTGAGCAAATCGCATCTAAAAAAGGTATTGAATTTATCAACGAAATAATAAAAATATTAGAATTTAAAATTGAGCTCGATGAAAATGAATTAAAAAGAGTCCCTGCAAAAGGGCCTTTAATTGTCATTGCAAATCATCCGTTCGGAGGATTTGACGGACTTCTGCTTATAAAATACTTATCAATGATAAGGCCGGATGTAAAGGTAATAGGAAATTTCCTGTTTAAAAGAATTGAGCCTGTTGCCAACTATTTTATTGTTAATAATCCATTTGCCAACAATCTTTCTCAACCTTTAACAACACACGGCGAAGGAATAACAGAAGCTATAAGGCATTTAAAAAATGATGGTGTACTATGCCTTTTCCCGGCAGCAAATCTGAGTACATACGGAACTTTCGACACAATAAAGGATCAGGTTTGGCAATTTCCGATGATTAAATTTGTAAAAAAGGCAAGAGTACCGATTGTGCCGGTTTATTTTCAGGGAACCAATAGCAGGCTTTTTCATCTTTTTGCCAGAATTCATCCCTCGTTGCGACAGGTACGGCTACCTTCCGAGTTACTCAGTAAAAGGCATAAAACATTAAAAATAAGAATTGGCAATCCGATTAAGGTAGAAGAACAAGATAAGTTTTATGATATATATCAATATAGTAGATTTTTACGCGCAAAAACCTACAGTATGGAATCTAACCTGGAGGTTAAACGCTTTTTTAACTATAATCTTAAGCCAATACACAAACCCGAAGCGATCATCAATCCTGTTGATAAAAATTTATTGATTAAGGAGGTCCAAAAAATAAAAAAAGACTTTACTCTTTTCAATATAAAAAACTACACTGTCTTTTGCGTGCCTTCAGGACATATTCCCAACATCCTGACCGAAATAGGCAGGCTGAGAGAAATAACTTTCCGGGACGTAGGAGAAGGCACTAACAGAAGTATTGATCTGGACGAATTCGATCTTTATTACCATCAACTCTTTGTCTGGGATGAAGAGAACGAAAAAATTGTTGGAGCATACAGAATAGGCAAAGGCAATGAAATATTAGAGCAATTTGGCAAGAGAGGATTTTATATCCAGACACTATTTCGCATTTCAGATGAATTTAAACCTATCCTTAAAGAAAGTATGGAACTTGGACGTTCATTTGTAATTAAAGAATATCAGAAAAGGCCAATGCCCCTTTTTCTTTTGTGGAAAGGTATCCTCTACTTTCTTCTGAAAAATCCCGAATACAGGTACCTGACCGGACCGGCCAGCATCAGCAACAACTATTCAAAAATTTCAAAAGACCTTATTATAAGATTTATTATGCAGAATCATCTTAACTGGAAGATGGCACAATATGTCAAACCACGAAAAAGTTATAAATTCAAAAGCGATAACCCGGAGATCAACATACTTATGGAAAATATGGAACATGACATTAACCGGTTAGACAAGACCATCGGAGATATGGATGAGCTAAACTCCGGATTACCGGTTCTGCTTAAAAAGTATATCAAGCTTAATTCCAAAATAATTGCTTTCAACGTTGATCCAAAATTTAATAATTGTCTTGACGGATTAATTATCCTTGATGTGTACGATGTCCCAAAAAACACGATTGAGTCTTTATCAAAAGAGGCAAATGACGGTTCAATCCTGGAAAGGTTTTATTCCAGCAGAGAATAATCACAACTACCTGTCAATCAAAAATCAAAATATTAATAATGAACCATAATAAAAGGGCATATTTTATATTAATTTTAAAAGGGATGGCAATGGGGGCAGCTGATGTTATCCCCGGTGTCTCCGGAGGTACAATTGCATTTATCACCGGGATCTATGAAGAGCTTATCGAATCTGTCAGGTCAATAAACCTCAAATCTTTAAAACTCCTGTTTTCAGGCAGGCTTTTAGAATTCTGGAAAGCAATTAACGGCGCATTTTTAATTTCCGTATTTCTTGGTATTGCCATCAGCATTTTTTCTCTTGCCAAAGGATTAAAATTTTTGCTCGAAAACTATCCTATACCTGTTTGGGCATTCTTTTTCGGGTTGATATTATCCTCTACAATCTTTGTAGCAAAAAAGATAAAAAAATATGATCTTATAATATGGGTTGCAGGTGCAGCCGGAATCATTGCAGCTTATTATATTACAATCCTCACCCCATCAGAAGCAAATACAACAAAGTGGTTCATTTTTCTATCGGGGGTAATTGCCATATGTGCTATGATTTTACCGGGGATTTCAGGAAGCTTTATTTTAGTCTTATTAGGAATGTATAAATTTATTTTAAATGCTGTCAGTATTCTGGATATAGGCACTCTTCTGATATTTATATCAGGTGCTGCCATTGGAATTATAGCATTTTCAAATTTTTTATCGTGGCTTTTAAAACGGTGGTACAATACTACCATAGCCTTACTGGCAGGATTCATGATTGGTTCGTTAAATAAAATCTGGCCATGGAAAAAGGTTATATCTACATTCGCCGACTGGCACGGAGAAGTTAAACCATTGGTTGAAAAAAATATATTACCATGGCAATATGAAAAAATAACAGGCGAAAACTCAATGCTGGCATTAGCACTGATTTTTGCAATTGCCGGCTTCATTACTATTTTTGTTCTTGAAAGATTAACAAAAAATCAAAATAGAAAAAGTAATGATTAAATATGGCTTAATCGGTTTTCCCTTGACCCACTCTTTTTCAAAAGAATTTTTTACGGAAAAGTTCACACGGGAAAAAACTTGTGCCACCTATGAGAATTTTGAAATTGAAAATATTTCCAAACTTCCTGAAGTGATAAAGAATAACCCGGAATTGGCCGGGCTTAATATAACAATACCATATAAAGAACAGGTAATACCTTTTCTGAATGAAATTGATGAGGCAGTAAAAAAAATTGGTGCAGTCAACACAATAAAAATTACGCATAAAACAGGCAAACCATATCTTAAAGGCTTTAACACAGACATATGGGGTTTTGAAATTTCATTAAAACCTCTTTTACGGGAATTTCACAGTAAAGCATTAATACTGGGAACCGGAGGAGCTTCAAAAGCAATCAAATATATTTTGAACAAATTGGAAATCGATTATATTTCAGCTTCAATTGAAGAGTTAAAGAAGGGAGAGATAAGCTATCAGGATATAGATAAGCAAATAATATCTGAACGGCTTTTAATAATTAATGCCACTCCCCTTGGAACCTATCCGGAAACAGAAACATTCCCCCCAATCCCATATGAGTATATTTCAGATAAGCACCTTTTATATGACCTGGTTTATAACCCGGAAATGACTATATTTCTAAAAAAAGGCAAGGAGAAAGGAGCAGTTGTAAAAAACGGACTTGAAATGTTACAACAACAAGCCCTCAGGTCTTATGTAATATGGACCGGCTGATCTTATAAAAATAACTTTGCAAAGTAAAAATGAAAAAAATTATATAATATGATAAATAAAACTAAAATATTATTCGTTTGTCTTGGAAATATCTGTCGCTCACCCAGTGCCGAAGCACTCTTTAAAGGATTAATAAAAAAGCGTGGACTGCAGCAACAATTCGAAGTAGATTCAGCAGGAACCAGCAAGTGGCATGTTGGGGAAGCATCAGACAAAAGAATGAAAGAACATGCAATCAAAAGAGGTTACTCATTAGATTCCATTTCCAGGCAATTTAATCCGAATATAGATTTTGACTACTTCAATTTCATCATTGGCATGGATGATGTAAATGTGCTTGAGCTCAAAAAGATGGCAAGAGATGAAAATGATCTGAAAAAAATATACAAAATGACTGATTTCAGCAGAGAGTGGGACTATTCTGAAGTGCCCGATCCATATTACGGCGGGGATGAAGGATTTGAGCTTGTGCTTGACCTTCTTGAAGATGCTTGTACCGGGCTGCTCGACTCAATTATTCAAAATGATATAAAAAATTAACTAAAGCATCATATGCAATCTTTGATTTGCCCTCAATCTCTACGATTATTTTTACCTGAACTTTTGCTATACCTCTTAGGTTACGAATATCTTTGAGGTACACGCGGGCTCTTATCTTATTGTTTACCAATACAGGTTCCTGAAAGCGCAGCTTTTCAATCCCGTAATTTACTATCATTTTAACATTTCTTACATCAACCAAGGAATGCCAAAGGTATGTTAGCATCGAAACAGTAAGATAACCATGAGCAATGGTACTTCCAAAAGGGGACTCTTTTGCCGCCTTTTCAGGGTCGGTATGAATCCACTGAAAATCGAGAGTTGCCTGTGCAAACTTATCAATTTGCTCCTGTGTAATCTCTATATAATCGGATACACCTATCTCCTTGCCAAGCAGTGCCTCAAATTCTTTATAATTATTAATGATTGTTCGTTTCATATTTTTTGGTAAATTACTTTCAATGGTATCAGACAGCTTATCCCGATTTCAATTGTCAAATACGCAATTTTTAATCAACCGGAATGTTCGTTTCATGTCATAAAGATTTGTCGACTCGAAAATTATGAAATTTTCTTAAAATATTTTACACCTTTGCATTTATTTTATTTATGAAAAAAGTTTTAAAAAGCACAACCTTTCTTGCCATTGTTGCAACCTGGCTTTGGTCAACAGCATTTGCAGGAGTTAAAATAGGATTACAATACCATACTCCCCTTCAATTTGCAGGTGCCAGATTTTTTCTTTCCGGATTAATGATAATCCTTTTTACCGGTAATTTTACAAAATATTTCAGGGAAATTAAAAATAACCTTTCATTAGTAATAAAGCTTTCATTAGTACAGATATTTATTCAGTATGCCCTCTTTTACAGCGGAATTAATCTGATCCCCGGAGCATTGGCAGCCATGATCATTGGTTCCTCACCACTTTTCATTGCAGTAGTTGCCCATTTTTCTTTTAAAAATGACAAGATGACCTTTTTAAAGACCATTAGCATACTTATCGGAGTTGCAGGAATTGCAATTATTACCATTGGCCGGACAAAAGTTGAAATGAAAGGTGAATATGAGCTTTTAGGAATCGGGCTGCTTTTAATGAATAATATAGCTGCAGGCTATGCAAATGTGCTGGTTTCAAAATCGCCCGGTACTATTTCCCCGTTAACTCTTAGCTCATCCTCACTTATTATCGGAGGCCTGCTCCTTCTTATAGTCTCCATACCTGTTGAAGGTATCGGCACCGGTCCCTTTCCAACCGTTTACTTTGCAGCACTCGGATGGTTAAGCTTTTTATCAGCTGCAGCTATCTCTATCTGGTTTGCTTTACTGAAACGTCCAAATGTGAAAGTATCGATTCTCAACATTTGGAAATTTTTAATTCCCGTTTCAGGAGCAATTTTAAGCTGGATACTGATTGAAAATGAACATCCGGATCTGATTTCAATAATTGGCATGATAATAATTGCATCCTCGATGCTTATCCTCAATTTTTCAAATCCAAAAAAGTCATCACACAATAAATAAATTGTATAAATTAAATGGTAAAATAAAACAAAAATACTTATATTTGTATACCATTAATAATACAGAAGATGATTTTTTTAAATTTAATGTCCCTGACATTGGGATTTATTATTGCTATGCTTGTAATACCCCACATCATTCACGTAGCAAAAACCAGAAGTCTTTTTGACTTCATTGATGAAAGAAAAGTTCATTCTGCCGCCATACCTCCATTTGGCGGAATAGCTATATTCATAGGTTTTATCCTTAGTACCATTGCAACCACCGGCAATCAGATTTTCATTACATTCAGATATGTAATGGCAGCTGTTATTCTTCTGTTTTTTACCGGTTTAAAGGACGACCTTGTAAAAATATCAGCAAGAAAAAAATTTGCTGTTCAAATATTGGCATCACTACTCCTTATTCTATTAGGCAACGTAAGGCTAACTTATGGCCATGGATTTTTTGCAGTCAATGAGATCAATTATTTATTCAGTGTTACACTAACACTTTTTATAATGCTTTCAATAATCAATGCTTTCAATTTTATCGATGGAATTGACGGGTTGGCCGCAGGATTGGGAATTGTGGCGGCATCCTTTTTCGGCATATGGTTTTTCCTGACAGGATCAGACATATATGCAACAATGTCATTTGCACTTGCAGGCAGCTTAGGTGGCTTTTTTATATATAATGTTTTTGGTAATAAAAATAAACTTTTCATGGGTGATACCGGTTCATTGATCACAGGGCTGATAATATCGGTCCTGGCAATACAATTCAATGAATTTAACATAAGTAAAACTGCCGAATGGTCTTTTAATGCTGCCCCTTCAGTATCCTTTGCAGTAGTTATGATACCGTTAATAGACACCTGCAGAGTAATATATATCCGGTTAGCTAATAAAAAATCGCCTTTTTATCCCGATAAAAACCATATACACCACAAATTGCTTTCACTTATCCCCGACCACTTTTCTGTAACCCTGATACTGACGTCAACAAGTATAATTTTGATTCTGTTGTCAATAATTTTAAATTATATTTTTATAAATGTCACTTTACAATTTATTTTAATGTTCCTGACCGGGCTCACTTTTTCTTTTATCCCTTCACATATTTTAAGGAAAAAACAGGAAAAGATAAAAGGGAAAGAGATCAAGTTATACCCCGGTGCTTTAAAAAAGTCTATCGCCTGATATTTGTAATAATCTTTAAACCCCTTTTCCTTTTAACTTTAAAAGACAGCCATATCTTTATTAATAATCTATGGTTCCCTTTTTTTCTAAGAGTTGTGTATATTTACACTTTATATTGATTTTTGAAATTTGATATCATTTGAAGCAAAATATTATATCATTAAAATAGCGGCAATCCTGCTGGCAGCTGTTATCATTGTTATGCTGCTCTATTATAGAAATAAAGAGAACAGTGAACTTTCCAAAAAAAAATTGAATATCCTGATTATATTAAAATTTCTTTCTTTCTCCATCATCGCTTCTTTGCTGTTAATCCCATTTCTCAGCAGTCTGAAAAAGACAATACAAAAGCCCCGTATAATTTTTGCATATGATAATTCTGCTTCTATGATTACTGCAACTGATTCAATTGAGACAGCCGGCATAATCAAATCAATAAGGGATCATCTGGCTCAAAATCTAAAAAATGATTACTCGTTTATTCAATACTCATTTGGGCTGGAAGCAGTAATTAACGAAGAGATCAACTTTAAAGAAAAAGGGTCAGATTACAGCAAATTAATTAACACTGTTGAAAATAACCACTATAATGAAAATATCGGAGCTCTTATAATTGCAGGAGACGGTATATTTAATATGGGCAAAAACCCGGTCAACATGATGAGCGACATTGCTTTTCCTGTATACACAATTGGTCTTGGCGATACTGCCGAAGTGGCTGATGCCCTTATTTCAGATGTCAGGGTTAACCGTACCGCTTTCTCCGGAAATCAATTTCCTGTAGAGATAGATTGCAAGTTTCTACAGCTAAAAGGTCAAAATATAAAATTAAATATAAACCTTAATGAATCAGTGGTAGCAGAAACAGTTATCACACCGGGGAGTAATGATTTTTTCCACTCCCGGCAATTTACTCTTGAAGCCGGTAAGGCAGGACTGAAAACCTACTCTGTAAATCTTGAGGTTGTTCCCAATGAAAAAAACAGTGCAAACAACAAGGCAGAGTTCATCATAAATATCTTAGAAAATAAACAAAAAATTGCAATACTTTCCGATGGTCCCCACCCTGATATCGGAGCAATAAAAAGTAGCCTTGAAAAACAACAATCATTTGATGTTTCGGTCTTCACAGAAGAGCCATACCCCTCAAACCTTTCTGATTTTAACCTGGTAATTTTAAACCAACTGCCTACGCCGGGCATATCACTTTCAACCCTCATTGGGGGGAGTGGCAAACAAAGGGTACCCATACTTTTTGCATTGGGCAATAAAACTTACCTGCCCCAGCTAAATGCATTTGAACAGGGAGTAAAATTACAATCTCTTGCAGTCTCAAATGATGAAGCACAAGCTACCGTAAATGAGTTGTTCGGCCTTTTTAACATTAGTGAAGAGCTGCACGAAATAGTACCACAACTGCCACCGCTAATAGTACCATTTGCCAATTACAGATTGGAGCCTGAATTAAATATACTGCTGTATCAAAAAATAAATAATATTGAAACAACCAAACCATTAATAGCTGCAGGTCTGTTCAAAGGCCGGAAAACAGGATTCATTTTTGGTGAAGGGCTATGGAAATGGAGGCTATATAATTATCTTTATTATCAAACACATTATCAGTTCGATGAGCTTATCACCCAACTCATTCAGTATCTTGCATTAAGAGAAAATGAAGATAATTTCATGATAAGCTTTACACCTGTTTATTCAGAAATTGAAGACATAACTATGAAAGCTGAGGTATATAACGATGCATTTGAATATGTAAAAGATGCTGAAGTAAATATTGTCATTGAAAATGAAGAAGGTAATAAATTTAATTTTACATTTGATATAACAGACAGAGGACACTTTCTAAATGCGGGAAATTTACCGGTAGGCAACTACCATTTTTCAGCAGAAGTTATGATTGGCAATGATTCTTATACAGAAGAAGGCTTTTTCAAAGTGGCAGCTCTGAATCTGGAAAATATAATTACAAAAGCAAACCACAAGGCCCTGTTCCAGATGGCCGAACAAAGCGGAGGCGGCTTTTTTTTACCGGAAAAGACAGAAGAACTAATCTCACTATTAAAAACCGGTGATAAAATTAAGCCGGTAATAAACTACCAGGAAAAGATTTATGAAATATTAAACCTTAAGGGGCTTTTTTTTGTCTTATTAATATTACTAAGTATAGAATGGTTTCTAAGAAAATTTTGGGGTCTGTATTAATTCAATAAATGATTATATGCAATCAATCATAAAGAGTTATTGTAAACTTTTGGTATTAACCTTTTTTGTATTTGCCTCCTGTATTCCGGTTAAAACATTAACCGTAGATTTTCCTGTCCCGGCAGAAAAAGAACTACCGGATACTATACAAAGTCTAGCTATCATTGCGCAGTATAACAATGAAAAATTTTCAGACCTTCCCGGAGATTCATTACAAAAAATATTATACAAAAAAAAGTTTAGTCTTGATACTGTAATTTACGACCTTATGATGGCTGACACTACAATTCAGGTTTTAGGTCAGTTGCTTTTTGAATCGGGACGATATGATTATATTATTCCTGAAAACCGATTTATTGAACCTGAAGGTCAACCACAGGCATCATCAATGCTATCGTGGAACCAGGTAAATTCAATATGCAAAATATTTAATACAGATGCAGTGCTTTCACTCGATCATATTGCAGCAAGAGTAATAACATCATATGGCAATAAATCATATTATGATCCTTATATGAGCGGATTCTACTCATTGGCAGCAGTGGAGATGAAAATCGGCTACGAAGCCATATTCAGGGTTTATGATCCGAAAAGTGAAAAAATACTTCATCGTGAATTTATTAAAGACACCTTAATTTGGGAAGATGCCGATGCTTCGCTGCATAACCTGCTAAAAAGATTTACTCCTGCTAAAACGGGACTTATTGAAGCAGGAATTGAAATTGCATTGGACCTTGCAAATAATATATCAGTGCAATGGCTTATACAAAGAAGAAAACTATTCATAAGGGGAAACTCAAAAATGAAATATGCAGCTGATTTAGCTGCCTCAAACAACTGGCTGACTGCCATGACTGTATGGAAAGAAATTGAAGAACATACAAAATCACGGTCATTAAAAAGCAAAGCTTTGCTAAACACGGCAGTGGCATATGAAATGCTTGGCGATATAGACCAGGCAATATCCTGGGCATTGAAATCATACAAAACTCAATTCCGTCCTTTAACTTATGAGTACCTGGAAATTTTAAAAATACGAAAACGCGAATCAAAAAATTAGCTGTTCCTGCATCGCCGGAGACCAGTTGATATACAAACTACCATTTCACATCATCGTTTTTCAGTATTGCATACTCCGGCCTGGGGTTATCATCTGAAAAGACTTTCATCAATTCATACGGCTCTATCGTAATACCCTTTTCCGAAATCTCACCATTTCTGTCAAGAATTGAAAACAAATTTAATTTAAGATACTTTGCAAGAAACGGATATACTGCTTTTCTCTTTGAGAATTCATAACCATGCCCCTCATTAGGAAAATGTACATTTTTCACCTTGTCTTTCACACCCATAAGTTTATAAATATACTGTATATGAGGATATTCCACTTCAGGAGTATTTTTTGTCCAGTCATCTCCGTCAGAAACAAGAATCATCGGCCTTGGAGCTGCAAGCGCTGCAATTTCCACATTATTAGTTTGGTATTCAGATCTTTTATGAATGGGCATTCC
>LSQX01192923.1_pt1 | contig 10378 bp, 9 predicted proteins | sample 654561 | NCBI WGS metagenome assembly LSQX01 (sample SAMN04489861, study PRJNA283612) | anaerobic digester metagenome | isolation source: 4 biogas reactors fed with cattle manure at either 37C or 55C with and... | place: Denmark: Kongens Lyngby | collected 2014
AGTACTGCATAGCAGCTGAATCAGAAGCGTTAGCAGCAACAATAATAGTGTATTCTAAAGCACCTGCTTCTTCTAACTTACGCACGATGTTGCTAACAGTGGATGCCTTTTGACCAACAGCCACATAAACACAAATTACGTCTTGACCTTTTTGGTTGATGATAGCGTCAACTGCAACAGCTGTTTTACCTACCTGACGGTCACCAATAATCAACTCACGCTGACCACGACCAACTGGTACCATTGAGTCAATTGCTTTAGCACCAGTCTGTAAAGGCTGAGATACTGATTGACGAGCGATAACGCCTGGCGCCACTTTTTCAATAACGTCGGTTTGAGTAGTGTTAACCGGGCCTTTACCATCAATTGGGTTACCTAAGGTGTCAACTACACGGCCACACAATTCTGGACCTACTGGCACTTCTAAAATACGACCGGTTGTTTTAACCAAATCACCTTCAGAAACACCTGTGTAGTCACCTAAAATTACGGCACCTACTGAGTCACGCTCAAGGTTTAACGCTAAACCAAAAACATTGTTGGGGAATTCGAGCATTTCGCCCTGCATCACATCGGACAAACCGTGGATGCGAGTAATACCGTCGGTTACGGATACTACCGTACCCTGCGTACGGACATCGGCAGAAGTACCTAAGCCCTCAATGCGGCTTTTTAGTAATTCGCTGATCTCTGACGGATTGAGTTGCATAATCAGACTCCTGAAATCCTATAATTATGGCGCTTATTCAGCAACCAACTTATCGTGCAAACGAGTAATTTGAGCTTGCACAGAAGTATCTAAAACTTGATCGCCCACGATCACTCGTACCCCACCAATTAAGGCTGAATCAACCTTCACCTCGGGTTCGAGAGAGACGCTAAATTTCTTTTCAAGACTTTTAACCAAGTCTTTTACTTGTTCTTGAGTTAACTCAAAAGCGCTCGTAATTTGGGCGATCGCCTTGCCTTCGTGCTCATTTTTAAGCTGTTCAAACTGCTCAGCAATCTGTGGTAAAACCAACCACCGATCATTTTCAACAACCAATTGAACAAAATTCTTTATATCAGCAGGCATATTAGGCAATATCGTATCAAAAACAGCAATACTGTCCGCCTCAGTAGTTTTAGGATCCGATAAGATCGTAACTACATCAGGTACAGAAACCACTTCTGACAATTGTTTTACAGCCTTAGCCCAAGTCTCTAATCCGACCTGACTGTCCTTAGCTGCTGCAAAAGCAGCTGCTGCGTAAGGACGGGCAATAGTTGAAAGTTCAGCCATAGCAATCCCAAATTAAAGCTGTGCCTTAAGTTGATCGAGCAACTTGGCATGTGTTTTCGCATCGACTTCACGGCGAAGAATCTGCTCAGCGCCTTGTACGGCTAAAGCGGCTACTTCATCACGCAACTCATCACGTAAACGTGCCACTTCGACTCCAGCATCATGCTTAGCCTGCGCAATAATGCGTGCACGTTCTTGCTCAGCCTCATCACGAGCTGCCTCTACGATTGAGGTGGCTTGCTTTTCAGCCTCTGCAAATCTTGATTGATTCTCAGTCTTTGCTGCAGTCTCAATTTCGGCGATACGATTTTGGGCTTGTGCTAAATCAGCCTTACCCTTGTCCGCTGCCGCTAGACCATCTGCTATCTTCTGTCGGCGCTCGTCAATTGCTTTGATTAGAGGCGGCCAAATGAACTTCATTGTGAACCACACTAATACAAAGAAAACGATTACCTGGAAAAAGAGCGTCGCATTTAAATTCACGGTCGTTTCCCTTTTGCTAATTAAGGTGTTGCACCATGCAATACCTATACAAAATTACTGAAATTTTAGGATGCAGAGACAAGCTTTAGCGCTCTGCATCAATCCATCCAGTTCACAAACCATCAAGCGATGGTATTAAATCTATCGCTTAGACGAATGGGTTAGCAAAAGCGAATAACATAGCAATACCAACGCCAATTAAGTAAGCGGCATCGATAAGACCAGCTAATAAGAACATTTTAGTCTGTAAAGCGTTCATCAACTCAGGCTGACGAGCAGACGCTTCTAGGTATTTACCGCCCATAAGTGCGATACCAATACACGCGCCGAAAGCACCTAAACCAATAATAAATGCGCAAGCAAGAGCTACTAAACCTGCAACTTCCATGACAACTCCTTGTGGTAATGAACCAATTGTTAAAAGATGGATAACTTAATAAGGTTAAAATTAAACAGACTCTGAAAATATTGTTTAACAAAATCTGCTACTTAGGCGACTGGAGGCTTTATTGCCTCCAGCCAACTAAATCTTAGTGGTCTTCATGAGCTTGACCTACATACACTAAGGTCAACATCATAAAGATGAATGCTTGTAACAAAATAATCAAAATATGGAAAATTGCCCAAGCTGAACCAGCCAATACATGACCGATACCCAATCCGATACTTAATACGTTAAAGCCCGTCCAAGTAGCACCCATTAGAGCGATCAACATAAAGATCAACTCACCGGCATACATGGTTGCAAAGAGTCGCATACCTAATGAAACTGTTTTTGCAAAGTACTCAACAAGATTTAATAAGAAGTTAGCGGGTGCCAAAACAACCTTAGCAACCATACTCTCGGCACCGAAGGGAGCTGTAAATAAACCCTTAACGAAACCGGTAGGCTTTTTAATTTTAATACCGTAGTAAATCGACACGATAAGAACGGTGATCGACATACCCAAAGTAATACTCAGGTCTGCAGTCGGCAAGATACGATGATAGTAAAGAACGCCTTTATCAAGCTCAGTACCAGCTAAACCGGTCCAAGATAAAATCGAAGGCAACAAATCAACCGGCAATAAGTCTAGGGCATTCATCAGAGTGACCCAGACAAAGATGGTTAACGCTAGTGGTGCTACAAACTGGCGGGAAGTAGCGTTATGAACAATACTCTTAGCTTGCTCATCGACCATACCAACAAGCATCTCTACTGCCATTTGGAATCGACCAGGTACTCCTGACGTGGCGCTTCTAGCTGCTCTGTATAAAAAATACAAACCAATAACACCCATCAACAAAGCCCAAAAAATGGAGTCAAAGTTGATCACACTAAAATCGGCCATGCCTGACATTGGCTGATTGCTGAAATGCTTCAAATGATGCTGAATGTAATATTGCTGTGGCGTAACTAAAGAAGCATCCATTAGCTCCAATCTCCGTATCAACTTTCCTCTGTAACCAGAGGCAAACAACTAATCAAATTACTATTGTGATTAAGCTACAAAACCTGCTATTAACATGACTTAGAGCTTTTTAAAAACCAACAATAATACATATGCTTTTAAAACTACTAGCAGCCCAATAAAAAAAGCGGGCCACACTAAATTCGGTCCAAACACTTCTACTACTAAATACATCAAAATCATGGCTACACCGATTTTAATCGCTTCACCTACAAAAAAGGTAACAGCTGTAGCATCACGCTTTGATAAGAGCCTTAGTACCAAGTGCAAGACAAACATGCTGGTAGGTATCAAATAAGTCATACCACCGGCAAATGCTGATAGACCCGCCCAAACACCTGAAAAAACCCACGCAAGGAGGGAAACTATCAACAAGGCTAAGCCTTGAGCTATGACTAATCTAAGCAAATCACGCATTGCCGAAGCACTCATGCGCTGCTTGTCCTCTGGACTAAGCCTAACTGCTTCAATATGCTCCTGATTCATAGCTGCCTAAGTATAGCCTTTATTTTACTACTTGTCACATTCCAAATGTGCCTTGGTTACATATTTCTTGATATGAAAGAGGACGTATAACATTAAACAAACAATGTTCAAAACACCCTACAAACAACAAGAACCATACTGTTCATTAGCTATTTTCAATAAGCATTTTCCTGCCGCAGATGTAGCTACTCAGGTTGTCTATAATAAGTCAAACACGCTATAAAACATCTATCCCTGCGTATGACTAATACTCATTAGCTAAATAACTAAGGGATTTTATCAGAACTAAAGGCAACATATCGATGAATAACAAAATATTTGAAGAGAAAATTTTTTACAGCATCACTTCTAATGATTTAAGCGGCCATCGCTTTAAAGTTACTTTAACTATCGCTGAGCCTGACCCCAAGGGCCAAATCATCAGTCTTCCTCGCTGGATTCCGGGTAGCTATATGATTCGTGACTTCTCAAAGCATATCGAAACACTAAAAGCTACGCAGGACAATTACCCTCTGACAATCACTCATTTAGACAATCACTCATGGCAAATTGAGCCGGTCAGCAGTGGGTCAGTACAAATTGATTACACGGTCTATGCCTGGGACTTATCAGTACGCAAAGCACACCTTGACGAAAGCCACGGCTTCTTTAATGGCACCAGTGTTTTCTTAAAAGTACATGGGCAAGAGGAGCTGCCGTGTCTCGTTGAAATTAAAGCGCCCCGCCACACTAAAAAATGGCGTGTTTATACTAGCTTGCCATCAGCCGAAGGCCATCCAAATGCCGCTGCACATACGCGCTTTGGCTTTTACCGCGCTAAGAACTACGACGATCTGATTGACCATCCGGTTGAGATGGGCCGCCCTAAGGTAGTTAGTTTTGTGGCGGGAGGTATCGCGCACGACATGGTTTTTACCGGCGTCCTGCCAAACGTTGATTTCGAACGCATTGCCGCTGACACGGCTAAAATCTGCGAAGCACAGATTAATCTCTTTGAGCCTGAGAGTGGCACACCACCTTTTGCCGATAGCTCCAACCGCTACGTGTTTATGACCACTGTGACGGGCAGCGACTATGGAGGCCTTGAGCACCGCAACAGTACCGCCCTCATTTGCTCTCGCAAATCCTTACCAACTGTTGGGCAAAAGGAACAAACAAAGGAATATCGTGATTTCTTAGGTCTAGTTAGCCACGAGTATTTCCACAGCTGGAATGTTAAGCGCATCAAGCCAGCTGCTTTTGTTCCTTATCAGCTAGATAGAGCAACGCCTACCTCCTTACTATGGATTTTTGAAGGCTTCACTTCTTACTATGACGATCTAATGCTGCTTAGAAGCGGGTTAATTACCGAACAGCAATATTTTGACTTGATTGCTGAAACCATCGCCCGTGTTAACAACGACTCTGGTCGCATTAAGCAAAGTGTCGCTGAGAGTTCTTTTGACGCTTGGACTAAGTTCTACCAACAAGATGAAAATGCCCGCAATCAGATTGTCAGTTATTACGCTAAAGGCTCTTTAGTAGCTCTTTGCTTGGACTTACTAATCCGCCAACACAGCAAGCACAAACGCTCACTTGATGACGTCATGCGTTACTTATGGCAGCACTATGGCAAAAACTTCTATTCAGGTGAGGCAAAGGGTCTTAGCGAAGAAGATGTACTTGATGTACTGCATAACGCAACCAGCGTTGACATCGATGTTTTAGAAAATTTCTTAGAGCGCAATGTGTATGGCACCAAGAAGCTACATCTAAAAGAGCTACTTTTAACCGAAGGCCTTAAGCTCATCAAATCCGGCGACAACAAGGAGAAATTGCCTGTTAGCTTAGACATTCGTACGAGCACACAAAATGGTCAATGTGTTATTCAAAGCGTCATGCAGCATGGGGTTGCTCATAAAGGCGGCTTATCCGCTGGCGACATGATCATTGCCATTGATCATCTACGTGTTGATAGCAACAACCTAAAGGAAATCTTAAGTCGCTATCAGGCGGGCCAACGCGCCGTTGTTCATGCCTTTAGACGCGATGAGCTTCGCGTCTACACAGTTGAATTTGATGCGCCGCTTTACTCCGAGTTCCAGATCAAGCCTTGCAAGACTCGTCGTAGTGTAGACGAATCTTGCGAAAGTGGTAGTAGCAACACAGAAATGTAAGCTCACGCCAGTACAAACAACAAAGGCTTCTCTAATTAATGGAGAAGCCTTTTGCTTTGTAAACACTAACTTGCCTCTTTAGCACAAACAGAGCAATGTGGATTTTTACTTAGTTTAAACTCTTGCCACTGTGTATCACGCCCATCAAACAACAAGAGACGCCCCACCAAAGAACGGCCAATGCCGAGCAATAACTTTAAGGCCTCATGCGCTTGCATCATGCCAATACTACCAACAACGGTAGACAGCACACCTAAAGTCGCACAGTTATCAGGCTGCAAGTTGTCACTAGGGTCGTATTGGCAAGCATAGCAAGGACTTGAACTTTCTCTAAAGTCATAGACAGTGACCTGACCATTAAAGCGAATAGCGGCAGCAGATACCATCGGCACACTATGCTTGAAACAAATTCGATTAAGCTGCTGACGGGTCTTGAAATTATCTGTGCACTCCATAACCAAATCAGCCTCTTGAATCAAAGCGTCGAGCTCCTCATCGCTAAAGCGTTGCTCATGAGCAATAAAATCCACCTCCGGATTGAGAGCTTGCGCCATTAGCTTGGCAGACTCAACCTTGGACATACCGACTCGATCACTTGTATGAGCAATTTGACGCTGCAGATTACTTAACTCAACTTCATCATCATCAACCAAATGAATCGTACCTACACCGGCAGCAACCAGATACATCAAGGCAGGCGCACCTAGGCCACCCGCCCCCACCATCAAAACCTTGCTATTAAGTAGACGCTCTTGACCCTCAAAGCCAAAATCATCCAGCATAATATGACGGGCATAGCGTAAAAGCTGCTGATCATTCATCTTTGTTCAGATACTCCCCGTTCAAAAACTCAACGGCTTGCTGCAATTGATAATCGTCCTCTTCGCCAAAAGTATACATCTCAACTTTCGGTTCTTCAGTAGAATCAGCTGACTCTGCCACCTCATCCTCAGTAGCGCCCTCAAGCTCTTCATCAGTTGCCGCCTCTTCAGCCGCACCTTCTTCAGTCGTAATCTCTACTTCTGGATGCCCCTCAAACAATTCTTCACCATCACTAATCAAGTGGTCGCTCAAATCGGCCTCTCGACGGCTACTAAAAAAATCACCATGCTCTGTATCTGTCACAACAATATCAGGCTCAATTCCTGTAGCCTGAATCGAGCGGTCCTTAGGCGTGTAATATCTCGCGATAGTCAGCTTGACACCGGTGTCATCACCTAAATCCAAGACCACCTGAACCGATCCTTTACCAAAGCTACGGTTCCCCATAATAGTGGCACGCTCATAATCCTGTAACGCTCCAGCAACAATTTCAGAAGCCGACGCAGAGCCCACGTTGATTAGTACCACCATCGGTATCTCACGACTCCAACTTGGTAAATCCTTAAGCGGATCACTATGACTTAGACTGTAATCGCTCGGCACCACACGATAACGTAAATTAACCTCGCCACGACTTTTGGTATACACCACTAACTGATCAGGCTCAATAAATGCACCCGTCACTCCAACAGCGGCATTTAACAAACCACCGGGGTCATTACGCAAATCTAACACCAAAGCCTTTGGTGTCGTTGCAAACTCATTTAAACTTTTAACCAGCTCTTCAACAGTACGCTCTTGGAACTGAGAGATACGAACATAGCCGATATCGTTATCCAGCATCTTACTGCGAACGCTCTGTACCTTAATCAGATCGCGCTCCATGGAGAAATCAATTTCCTCTTCGCCACGACGCACAGTCAATTCAATCGTCGAGCCTGGATCGCCACGAAGCTGCTTGACCACCTCACTTAACGGTAGACTACTGAGCTCCTCGCCATTAACCTTAACAATCACATCGCCCGGCATAATTCCTGCACGAGCTGCTGGACTATCCTCAATCGGCGAAATAATTTCAATTTCCTTGTCGGCTGTCTGATTAATCTCAATACCCAAACCACCAAAGGCCCCCTCTGTCGCTTCCTGCAAACTGCTAAAGGCCTCCTCGTTTAAATAAGAAGAGTGTGGGTCTAAATCATCAAGCATGCCATGAATCGCTGCATCGACCAATTGCGCTGTATCCACAGGTTCAACATAGCGATTCTTAACTGCCGCAAACACTGCCGCAAAGCGGCGTAGCTCCTCATAAGGTAGGCGCTCATCAATACCGGGAACAGCTTCTATAGGTGGAGCTTGCTCAATCATATCTTGACTAAGCTCTGCTTGCTTATGGGTAGGCACAGGCAAATCCACCTCCGGCACAGCTTGCGACAATGGCGGCTGTGCTGAAGCCGTGCCACTAAGCAAAAAGACAGAACATGCTAAAGCCATCAACGGCCTAGAAAGTTTATGATTTGCTAAAGAATTTGAAATATAAAGCATTGTACACCTTTTGCTTTTAGCCTAAAGCTATTTCGCCAAGATAGTTAAGGGGTCTATGGGTTGCGAACCCCGTCTAATTTCAAAATACAGGGCTGGCTCAACTTGCCCACCGGTAGAGCCGGCACGAGCAATCGTTTGCCCAGAGCTAACCTTATCACCTACTTTGCGCGACAAACTCTGATTGTAGCCATAGACACTCATATAGTCACTGCCATGCTCAACGATAATTAAGTTACCAAAACCACGTACCCAATCAGCAAAAACCACTGTACCACCAGCGACAGACTTGACCGGCGCTCCGGTATCCGTCTTAATTAAAATGCCACGCCATACTCCACCAGTATCTGGACGAGTTCGACCAAATCTGCCCTGCAAGGCTCCCCGCAACGGCCAAGGTGCCCCCTGCGGAATGCCCGCAGTACTTGAAGATGCTAATTGCCGTGCCTTACGCTCATCCTCACGAGCCTTCGCTTCAAGACGCTGAGCCTCTAAGGACTTCTCCTTGGCCAAACGTGCCTTAGCAGCCTCAATTTCAGCATTTTCTTGTAACATCCGTGCCTGTGATAGCTGCTGCTGATTTTGTTCGCGCTCATTTAAAGCTCGTGTGAGTCGACGCTTAGCTTGCTCTAAGTCCTCAGGTCGAATGGCTTGAGCGAGAGCATTTTCCACCTCGCGTATTTGAATTTCAGTCATTCGCTGCTTAGAGGCAACATCAGCCTGCTCCTCCGCTGCCTGACGTCGCATTGAAGCAGCTCGCTCTGCTTGCTGTTGAGCTAAAGCCGCCTGCTCAGCGGCCATTTTAGCCTGAGCATCACGCTCTGCGGCTAAACGCTGTTGACGCTCTAAAGCTTGACGCTGCCGCTCCAACTCAGCCTGTCTGGCAGCCTCTCTTTGCTGCGTAATGGTCTTACCAATCTCACCAATTAGACTATCTAAACGTCGCTGATCACCTGCTAAACGGCCGGCTTCTGCATGTCGCTTTTTAAGATCCTGCTCAATGTTCACAAGCTCAGTTTGATGCTTTTTCTGTTCTTTTTCTAATTCATTTTTGCTGGCTAAAGTCTGTGCTGCTAAACGCTCAATCTCTTGCTGACGACCTTTAATTGCAGACTCTGTTTTTTGTAAATTTAAAATAGCTTGGTTTAACTCTTGAACCGCTCGGGCACGGGCTCTAGCAACATAACTCAGATAACCCATATCACGACCAATTTTTTGAGCATCACCACCGGAAAACAAAGCGGCCCATGGCGAAATACCATTAGTGTATTGAGCATAAATCTGCTCGCCTAAATCCTCTTGGCGCTCTGCTAGTAACTCACGCTGCCCGTCGGCCTGACGACGCAATAAAACAATCTCGTGATGAGCCTCATCCTGCTGCTCCTGCAAACCATCAAGCTCAGCATTAATGCGGGAGATATTGCGCTCGGACTCGCTAAGCCTGTCAACGACGTCCTTTTTCTCGGACTCCTGGCTCAGGATCTCCCTTTTGATAGAGTTGATTTGCTTTTCTAAATTTGCGCGCCGCTGCTCAGCCGCTCTTTGCTGCTGATTTAACTCAGTCACGGTCTGAGCTGTCGCCACCCCTGCAATGCTATATACAGCAGACAAAAGACCGACCGACAAAATCATTAAACACTTAGTCGGTCTACTGTATAACGGCAAGATAAATTTAAAATTGTTAATTTTAATTGGCACTATCGGCACTCATAGAAAAGCAAAAAACTCTGACAATACGATAACAGTATTTTATTATTTAGCCTTGCCTTGCGCAGCAACTTCAGCCATAGCCTTAGCGATTGCTTCAGGGTCACCTAAGTAATAATGACGAATCGCTTTAAGGTTTTCATCTAACTCATACACTAAAGGCTGACCTGTAGGTACGTTTAAATTAACAATTTCTTCCTCAGTAAGCTCATCAAATAAATTAATTAGGGCGCGGATGCTATTACCGTGAGCGGTAATTAAAATCTGCTTACCATCTTTGATCGTCGGTGCAATTTCCTCTTCCCAAAGTGGCTTAACACGCTCGATGGTGTCTTTAAGGCACTCAGCTGCAGGTAGCAGCTCAGCTGGAATGTCAGCATAGCGACTGTCAAAACGTGGGTGACGCTCATCATCTAATTCTAATGGGTCAGGACCAATAGCAAAAGCACGAC
>LSQX01356108.1_pt1 | contig 10377 bp, 9 predicted proteins | sample 654561 | NCBI WGS metagenome assembly LSQX01 (sample SAMN04489861, study PRJNA283612) | anaerobic digester metagenome | isolation source: 4 biogas reactors fed with cattle manure at either 37C or 55C with and... | place: Denmark: Kongens Lyngby | collected 2014
TGTTATTAATAACCCTAACATTAGTGGAAAAACATTTGTTATTACTGGAACTTTGAGTCGTCCGCGTAATGAGATTAAGGAACAATTAGAATTGTTAGGAGCTAAAGTAACAGATAGCGTTACCAGTAAAACTGATGTTCTTATTGTAGGCGAAGATGCTGGCAGTAAGTACGATAAAGCAGTGGAATTAAATATTACCATTTGGAACGAAGAACAATTAAATGAAAAATTATAAAAGACTGCTTTTAAGCAGTCTTATGCATTTTTCTGGTTCTAAGAACAGATTCTAGTCTTGTTGCCCTAAGTACTTGATTTTCTAAAGAACCATAAGACATATTTAGTTTTAGCGAGTATCCACTGTTGAAAAGTACTGATGAGTTTTGTTCATATTTATTATATTTATCAATATTTTTAAGTGATACCCAACAGCATTCGTATAACCTTGGTGAGGTTGTAGGAAAGAAAATAATTTCTCTACTTTCTTCAATAATAATTGGTGCTTTATGTGATACACCAATTAGCTTTTGTGTTCCTTTTGCCCTACCAAGATAAGAGCTACCAAAATAATGGCAACTATCTTGAATAATTTGCATAGGTGTCTTTTGAATAATTTTAGTACAATCTCTTTCTATTACTTTTGAACAAAAATTTTCAATTGGGATAATAGCTAGTGTTTCGCTAGAAATCTCATATGATGACATTCGTTCACCTCCTAACATTGTGTTATATTGTGTTTTTCGACAGTGAAGAACACTGCTCCCCTATTTTAGGGAAGAAAAGCTCGAAAATTGTTTTATATTGTCGACCAATACTGTTTTTCATCTTTTTGTAATAAAAAGTGGCCTTTTAATTGCAATGTAGGAGTCAAATATTAATAAAATATGATATAATACTTTAGTATATAAGGAAAGAGGAAGAAAAATGGAATTATTGACAAGAGAAACAATATTACGTATTGCTGATACAAGTAAAATAGCATTGAGTGATAAAGAAATAGAGACATTTGGAAATGAATTTAAAAAAATGATAGCAGAAATTGAAGCTATTAATTATGTGTATGTTGATAATGATGACATTTTAATATCTCCAACCAATAAAAAAGATACTTATCGTGCAGATATAGTATCAGAAATGCTTACAATCGAGGACGTTATAAAAAATGCCCCTACTGCTAAAGGCAATTATATAGAAGTTGTGAGGGTTGTAAATGACTAAATATTTAGATTTATCTCTTTTAGAGATTCATAAATTATTAAAATCAAAAGAAATTAAACCAATTGATTTGGTTAACGAAGTATATGAACGTATTAAAGAAAATGAGGATTTAAATGGATTTATTACTTTAAATAAAGATGCTGCTATAAAAAGAGCAATTGAGCTTGAAAAGATGGAAGTTGACAATGTTCTTTTTGGAATTCCTATTGTTCTTAAAGATAATATAATGACTAAGGATTTAAAAACAACGTGTGCGTCTAAAATGTTGGATAATTTTATTCCAATATATGATGCTACTGTTGTTGATAAAATAAATGATAAAAAAATGATAATCATTGGCAAGGCTAATATGGCTGAATTTGCTATCGGAACATCTAGTTATTATGGCTCTGTTTTGAATCCCTGGGATAAATTTCATGCATCTAGTAAATTTAATGATGGGGCATCAGTGTTAGTATCATCTCATATTATTCCTTTTGCATTAGGTTCTGATACAGGTGGCTCTATAAGACAGTCATCTTCTATGACTGGTATTGTTGGACTAAGACCAACTTATGGTCTGATTTCAAGATATGGTCTTGTCGCTTATGTTTCTAGTCTTGATCAAATTGGACCAATGTCACGCAATGTTTATGAAAACGCTTTATTATTAAATTCATTGGTCGGCTGTGACGAGAAGGATATGACAAGTGTCAAAAGTGAAGATCAGGACTTTACACGTTTAATTGGTGATAAGATAAGTGGTATGAGAGTTGCTGTTCCTAATTACTTTATGAGTGAAAATGTCAGCATAGAAATAAAAAACAAAATAGTATTAATTATTGACATGCTTAAAGAAAATGGTGTTACTGTTGACTATGTTGATATTGATTATCTGGATTATTCAAAAGCTCTTTTTGAGATTATTTCATCATCTTCAGCATCATCTAATTTAGCGCGCTTTGACGGCATTAGATATGGTTATAGAACAAATGATTATTCAAATTTAGATGAATTGTATAAGAATACAAGAGCTGAAGGCTTTGGTGATGAAGTTAAAAGACATATCATGCTAGGGACTTATATTCTTAGTGGCGACAATAAAGAAAAGTATTATTATAAAGCGTTAAAAATGAGGAAGGCTATGCATGACAGTTTTGTTAAAATACTATCAGAATATGATTTGATAATTGGCCCTACAACATGTAAGACTACCAATAACCAAAGTTATACAGAAAATGTTAATGATAAAGCATTAACAATCCCTGCTAGTCTAGCAGGACTTCCTAGTATGAGTTTACCAATTGGTTTTGATAATAATGGTATGCCAATAGGCATGCAAATAATCGGTCCTAAATTTGATGAAGCAACTATCTATAAATTAGCATCTTCAATTGAGAAAGAATTGAACTTGGAATTGAATACTAAGGAGGTTTTATAATGACAAAATTAATCCCAACGATTGGTATTGAGGTTCATGCTGAATTAAAAACAAAATCTAAAGTGTTTTCATCATCTTCAAATATATATGGTGAGGTTGCCAATAGTAAGACGACCGCAGGTGATCTAGGGTATCCTGGAACACTCCCATCATTAAATAAAGAGGTTATTAATCTAGCCTTAAAAGCTTGTCTTGCGACACGCTGTCACGTAAATAAGAAGATATATTTTGAGAGAAAAAATTATTTTTATCCTGATTTATCTAAAGGATATCAAATAACTCAAGATACAACTCCTCTTGGATATGATGGCTATATTGAAATAGAAATTGATGGCCAAAAGAAAAAAATTGATATTGAACGTATTCATATGGAAGAAGATACAAGTAAAAGTATTCATGAAGAAAATTCTACATTATTAGATTTTAATAGAGCAGGAGTTCCATTAATAGAAATTGTTACAAAACCTGTTATTGCCAGTGCAGAAGAAGCTGTATTGTATTTAGAAAAATTACGTGAAATACTTTTATATGCAGAAGTAAGTGATGTAAAAATAGAAGAAGGAAGTATGCGTTGTGATATCAATGTATCTTTAAGAGAAGAATCTAGTTCTATTTTAGGAACTAAAACAGAAATAAAGAATATTGGTTCTATTTCTAATGCCAGATTAGCTATAAATTATGAAATTGAGCGTCAAAGGCAAATAATAAATAGTGGCGACAAAGTCATTGGTGAAACGAGACGTTATGATGAGAAAGATGGACAAACAATCTCAATGAGAAAGAAAGATATAAATAATGATTATCGTTATTTTCCAGAACCAGATATCCCTTATGTTTATATTGATGAGGACTGGATTAATAATATCAATAAAAAAATGCCTTTATTGCCAGATGAACTGAGAAATAAGTATCAGTCTTTAGGAATCAATGATATTGCGATACAAGCATTAATAGCACGTAAAGATATTGCTTCATTTCTAAAAGACGTAATAGAGTTTGATGTAAATAGTGTTATAGCTGCAAACCTCTTAACTGGTGATGTACTTTCTTATCTAAACAAGCATAATATTACAATAGACATGACCAAATTAGATACTAACAGTTTTGTTGATTTAATCAAATTAATTGATAGTAATGATATATCTTCCAAAATGGCTAAAGAGATACTAAACGATTTATTAAATAGTGGTGGAAATGTAAACGATATCATTGATAAAAAAGGATTGAAACAAATTAATGATGTTGATAAAATTAAAGAATTGTTGCTTAAAGTTATAGATTCAAACAAACAAGTAGTCGATGATTATAAAAATGGTAACGAAAGAGTGTTTAAACACTTAGTTGGGCAAGCAATGAAAGAAAGTAAAGGTCAGGCAAATCCAACTATTTTAAATGATGTTTTAAATGATATATTAAAGAACTTGTAAATTGTCTAAAAGATCGATCTATAGTATAATGTTCTAGGAGTGTGACATGAATGAAACTATTAAAAAGATTTAAATGGGTATTTTTAGGATTATTCTTTCTTTTTGTGATTATAGCAGTATGGATAGGCAAGGATTTCTTTCTATCACAAGATGGTGCTTTATATGGTAATAGATTAGAAGGCATAGAAAAAGTACCAATTACTAATGAATTAAAAAAAGATATAAAGGATTTCTTATTATCAAATGAGGGCATAAAAAAAGTAAATACTAACGTTCATGGTAAAATCTTTAATATTGTAATTTTAGTTGATGAAACTATAACTTTTGATAAAGTTAAAGAATTATCTAATGGAGCATTAGCCAAATGTAGTGATGAGCAAAAAGGATTTTATGACATAGCGTTTCTTGTTGATTATGAAAAAGAAACCGATAAAAAAGATTTCCCGAAGATAGGTTCTAAAAGCAAAAATAGCAATAGCATAGTTTGGTAGTAGGTGATTTAATGAAAGGTCAAAAGAAAAGTAAACTGTTCTTAATTCCAATAGCGATACTAATTGTTTTAGCAAGTATTGCTTTATATGTGGTGTTTAATCCAATTAACTCTTCAAATGATGTTAAATTAAATATTTTTGAACAACGTTGGATTGAGCAAAACAAAAATACGATAATTAATGTGTTTATCCCTAATGGTATCCCTCTTTATAGTAAAGAAGGAAAAGGAATTGTGTTTTCATTTTTAGATTATTTTCAAAGTGAAACAGAATTAGAATTTAATAAAACACCTTATACAATTGATGTTGATGATGATGTTAACGATAATATGTTTCGTATTTTAAGAAGTGATGAAAAGCTTAGCGAAAGAGATTTGCTATTTTATAGTGATAATTATGTTGTTGTAAGTAGAAAGCAACAATCGAAAACACCACTTGATAATTTAAACTCTAATATTGGTGTTCTTGGTGTTGATTTTAATGTTGTTTCTTCTTACTTAGATAATAAAAAACTTACTCTTACTAGAGTAGACAAAATTGATGATTTGCTCACAGCGTTTAATAACAATGAGTTTTCTTATATAATAATACCTAAAAACATGTATCTGGATAAGATTGTTGAATCAGGATATTATATTATTAATACACTTAATGATTTATCTTTAAAATATGTTTTAACTTTAGAAAAAGAAAATGGGCGTCTAAATGATATTGTTAAGAAATATTATGATAATTGGACTAAAAAACATTTAGCAAATGATTATTACGTTGGATTATATAGTTTATATACAAATGTTAAGCAAATAGATGATAAAAGTAATACCGATTTTAAAAGCAAGCGATATGTTTATGGATACGTAGAAAATGCACCTTACGATATTAGTATTAATGGGACATTGGGAGGATTAAGTAGTGAATTTATTGATTCATTTACATCTTTTTCTGGTGTTGAGTTTAAGTTTGAACGATTTAAAAATGTCAACGATTTAAATAAGGCTTTAGAGCAAGGGAATGTTGATATTGCTTTAAATTATTATAACCTGAATACAGCAAATACATATACAACACTTGATTTGATGTATAGTGATTATGTTATTTTAACAAAAGATCGTACATTAGTAGTTGATACGATTAAATCTTTAGACGATCAGATTATTTACACAAAAAGTGGTACTAGATTGGCAAGTTATATACAAGATAATAGTCGCTTTAATATAAAAACTGTTGATAATTTATCAACACTAAAAGGTAAAGATCTTATATTAGTTGATTATAAAACTTATGAATATTATTATGATGATTATTTTAAAGATTATATTATTGCGTATAAAAATGTAATTGATACTAATTATAGTTATGTAATAAATAAAGCATCTTCTAATGAATTATTCTATGATATTTTTAATTATTATTTATCTACTTTAAATCATGAACAATATAAAAATGTTGGAATGAATAATCTTCTAACTAAGGGTTTCAACTTAGATTTATCGTTATTGTGGCTATATGTTATACTGGTTCCAATTTTTATTGGTTTAGTTATAGCTATTCTAAGAAAGCGCAAAAAAATAATTAAAATAAGAAATGATGTTAAGTTAAAATATATTGATCCATTAACATCATTGAAAAATAGGTATTATTTGAATAATAACATTGCTAAATGGGAAGAAAACAAAATCTATCCACAAGCAATGCTTGTCATCAACATAAATAATCTAAAAGATATAAATGATGCTTATGGTCATGAGGGCGGAGATAGTCTTATCAAAACAGCAGCTAATATTTTAATAAATAATCAGCTAGAGAAAACAGATATTGTTAGAACTGATGGCAATGAATTTATTATTTATATGGTTGGTTATGAAGAAAGTGCTGTTATAGCATATGTTCGTAAACTATATAGATTACTCAAGGATTTACCATATGAGTATGGTGCATCACTAGGTTATAGCATGATAGAAGATGATATAAAAACAATTGAAGATGCTATAAATGAAGCAATATTAGATATGGTAACCAATAGAGAAGCTAGAGAAAATAATGAGGCATAAGAGCTTATGTTAAATAAATTAAAGATTTTGTTTAATAACATTAGAAAAATAAGTAGAAAACCAGTTATGAGAATATTACCAGGACAACTTGCCTTCTTTTTTGTTTTATCTATTCCACCTCTAATTTCTTTAGTGGGAATAATAGGAAGTATGTTATCTGTTTCAACTGAGAGTTTCATAACGTTTATAAATGAATCTTTTCCTGCATCTACCAGTAATCTTATCGTCCCACTTATTAATGGAATGGAACTTAAAGTTAGTTTTTTACTATTTATTTTAGGTGCTTTGATGATGATTTCAAAAGGGACAGGTGCTATAATTACTACATCTAATATGCTATATGATGTAGATGAAGGTAATAATATTAAAAGAACTATTAAAGCCGTATTTCTTGTTGTAATGATAATAATACTTTTAGCTTTTATAATTATAGTTCCAACATTTGGTGACCTAATAATGACATCACTGAAAAACATTCGTTATTTGGATACTATGTATAGTGAATTAATGATGGTATATAATATTATAAAATTACCAGCAACATTTGTGTTTATCTTTTTTGTTATTAAACTTATATATACTATAGCTCCTGATAAAGATGTGAAAAGTAGAGATGTCACTTATGGTACTATATTTACAACTGTTGGTTGGGTTATATCAACTAAAGTATATTCATACTATATAACGAATTTTGCAGTTTATGACATTTTTTATGGTAATATCGCTAGTCTTATTATCCTGCTACTTTGGATTTATTTATTATCATATATTTTTGTTTTAGGAATGGCTTTGAATGTTGGTACACATTCTTTAGAATTAAGAGACAAAAAAAGACCATAATATCAATGGGTGTGTTATGCACCTAATTATCGATAGACTATATTTTGTAAAAATTGGTCTATTATTAGACAAAGTGGTTGCGTAGACCACTTTTTGTTTTTTAAAAAAAATAATTTGTGTTATACTTATAATGGACATTTATGGAGGAAACATGTGATGAAAATAACTTCTCTTATAAAAAACCAAATTATTAATATAAAGAAATTTAACTATAGACAATATGTTAAAACTAATATATTGTTTTTTACAACAACGTTGTCACTTCTTGTAAACGCTATTCTTTTAAGAGTCATAACAGTAGGTAACCTTTTTGAGATAAAACCAATTTTAGCAGATGTTGGTGTTATTCTTATTTTCTTATGTCCGGCATACCTATTGAAGCCTAAAAAACAGATTATCTATTTTATGACCGCTTCTATTCTTATGACTACGGTTTGTATTATAAATAGTATCTATTTTACTTACTATTCCTCATTTGCGTCAGTTTCATTGTTAAGTACCTCATTGCAAGTTATAAATGTTGCAGATGCTGTTACTGAAAATGTAATGCAGCTTAGAGATTTTATTTATTTATGGCAACCACTAGTAGTATTATTCGTTCATTTTAGTTTGAATAAAAAGAATTATTATTACATTGTTGAAAAAGTTGAAAAAGGGAAAGCGAGATTACTTGGTACAGTTGTAGCGTCCTTAGTTATTCTTGGAGCATTTTCTTTAACTCTCTCATCACTTGAAATCAGTAGACTAGAAAAACAATGGAATAGAGAATTCTTAGTTATGAAATTCGGTATATATACATATCAAATAAATGATATTGTAAGAAGTTTAGAACCTAAGATAAATGCAGCTTTTGGTTATGACGAGGCTGCTCGTAAAGTTAGACTTTATTATGAGGAAAACAAAAAAGAGCCGGCTGTAAACAAGTATACTAATATGTTTGAAGGGAAAAATCTTCTAATGATTCATGCTGAGAGCATTCAACAATTTGTTTTTGATTTATCATTTAATGATTTAGAAGTTACCCCTAACTTAAATAGATTAGCAAAAGAAGGGCTTAATTTTTCTAACTTTTATAGCCAAGTAGGTGTAGGTACTAGTAGTGATACAGAATTTACACTTAATACATCTCTTATGCCTTCAACAAGTGGAACTGTTTTTGTGAGTTATTGGAATCGTGAATATATAACAATCCCTAAGTTGCTAAAAGAAAAAGGATATTATTCTTTTAGTATGCATGGAAACAAAGGTGATATGTGGAATAGAATGGTTATGCATAAAGAATTAGGTTATGATAGATTTTATAGTAAAGTAGATTATGAAATAGATGAAATAATTGGTTTGGGTTTGTCAGATAAATCGTTTTTTAAACAATCAATCAATAAAATAAAACAAATATCACAAAACCACAATAAATATTATGGTACACTAATAATGCTTAGTAATCATACACCATTTAATGATGTCGATGAATATGGTGAATTTCCAGTTGATATGAAAGTAACTGTCGTAAACGAAGAGACCGGTGTTGAAGAAGAGATAATTGCCCCATACATGGAAGGAACTGATCTAGGGAACTATTTAAAATCTGTTCATTATGCAGATGAGGCGTTGGGTGAATTGATGACTGGTCTTGATGAACAAGGACTTTTAGAAAATACTGTTATCGTTATCTATGGTGATCATGATGCTAGATTATCGAAGAGTGATTATGATAGGCTTTATAATTATGATCCTTATACTAATTCGATAAAGGCTAAAACTGATCCGACATATATACCAATAGATTATTATCAATATGAATTGAATAGAAAAGTTCCATTAATAATTTGGTCAAGGGAAGAGAAATTATCAAAAGAAATTAAAAAAGTAATGGGGATGTACGATGTATTACCTACGTTAGGAAATATGTTTGGTTTTAATAGTCCATATCAACTAGGAAATGATATCTTTAATGAGAAGGATAATGTTGTAATATTCCCTAATGGTAATTGGCTTACTCAAAATGTTTATTACAATAATCAAAAGCAAGAATTTAAATTATTGAATGAAGATGATATTGTTTCTCAAGAATATATTGATAAAAATACTAATGATGCCGAGTTAAAAATAGACGTTTCAAATAGTATTATCTTATATGACTATATAAGAAAATCTAAAGAAACTGAAGAGTTACTCAAAATATATAAGAAATGAAAGGTGACATATGAAAAAAGGAATAATAATTACAATCATTATTGTATCGCTCATAATGTTGATGACTATTGCTATAAAGTTATGGCCTAAACCTAATAAAAAAGAAGAAATAAAAATTATTAACAAAATTAGTGATTATGGTTATGTTCTTGAGGCCAATAAAACCAAGTTACATAAACAATACTTCGATGACTTAGTAAAAGTATTGGATTCAAAGCCAGTAAATGAAGAGGAATATGTTGAGTTGGTGGTTAAATTATTCATAAGTGATTTTTACGATTTGAATAGTAAAGTTACAAAAAATGATGTTGGTGGAATTCAGTATATATATAATGATGTTAAAGAAAATATGATTTTAAAAGCAAAGGATACGATATATAAATATATTGAAAATAATATTGATAATACAAGGAAACAAAAATTGCCCATTGTAAAAGATGTAATTGTTGGTGATATTAAAAAAGTTAAGTTTAATGGTAATGATAAAAAGACTATTGACAATGAGGCGTATGAGATAACTGCCACATGGACTTATGTTGAAGATTTAGGATATCAAAAAGAAGGAACACTTAAACTAGTTCACGAAAATAATAAACTTAGTATAGTTGAATTAAAGTAATATATGAACTATTTTTATATTAGAAAGTAGATAAAACATATACTTTTAATGGTTCTTTGTCAAATAGTGTGGATGAATAAAAATTCAAACTATAATACAATGAATTGTCTAAGAGTGAAAA